>Ga0209935_1002424_pt1 | contig 22885 bp, 22 predicted proteins | sample ThiBio_1000_plan_2_FD_183958 | JGI IMG/M metagenome (GOLD analysis project Ga0209935, IMG submission 183958) | Wastewater bioreactor microbial communities from Cape Town, South Africa - Thiocy_cont_1000_plan (SPAdes) | ecosystem: Engineered > Bioreactor > Thiocyanate-remediating >...
ACAACGACAACTGCATCGCGAAAGTATCAGCTGATGAAGCGGTGCGAACGCGCTGGCAGCGAGTAAACCGGGGCATGGACGGGGTATATCGCCCAATATGGTAGTTCTCGAACTTGGTGGCGTCGCACACGAGACACGAGAGACCCCAAGCAAGCAAGCAACGAGCAACAAGAACCAATCGATGAAGGATCAAAGAACAGCACCTCCCTCCCTCAACCAACCAACCACTCCCTCACTCACACGAGCCTCTTCTTGATCTTCATGATCATTCTTGAATCTTCTTCTCTTGGTATTGGTATTGGTATTGGTATTGGTATTGGTATTGGAATTGAAAAGGAAGTTGATTGAGATTGATACAATGATTGATGAGAGAGAACAAGACTCATATTGAGCAACGCATTTGTGAGAGAGAGGCCTTGATTGGTATCTCGTTCAAGATTGCACACGACTTATCAATCATTCCTTCATCAAGACCATTGATTGATTGATTGATTGATTGATTGATTGATTGATTGATTGATTGTGAGTGCTGGACGATGAGAATGATGACGACGAAGAGGAGGTGCAGGATAGTATCGTCACATCATCGTGCTCTTCTTCTTCTTGTTGTTGGTAGTGGTGGTGCTCTTTCGAGATCGATCACATGGCACAATCCGACCCTGGATGGAATCAAAGATGCGAGAAGATCTCGAACAGCAGCTCGTTCGGAATCATCGACATCGCCGAACACTCATCGACCACCGATCGAATCATCGTCATCGTCAAGACCGCTTGCTTCATCCATGATGGAGAATATCGATGACGATCTGGACGCCATGTGAACGTGTCGGCAAGCCATTGATTGGCTCCAATCACATGCACTCGATGGTCTGCTGTGAAGGCGATGAGACCTCGATGCTCGTCGAATGCGACTCCTCCATTCGGGCTTGCCAGCCCACAATCGAAGGATGAGATGGGATGGCCTTCGTGAGTGAATGATTGCAACCGATCGTTGTAAGTGTCGGCGACGATGATTCGACCTTGGTTGGCGATGCACACTCCTTGAGGATTGTTGAGCTGACCTGGTTGGTCGCCTTTTGAGCCGAACTCGAACAAGAACGAGCCATCGATCGACGACAGTACTTGCACTCGATGATTGCGGGTATCAGCGACGATGATTCGATGTCGATCATCATCGATCGCAACATCTGATGGATAGTCGAACTCGCCAGGCTGAGATCCTTGCTTGCCGATGTAGAACAAGAACGAGAGATCGATCGACGACAAGAACACCAATCGATGGTTGCCATCGGCGATGACGATGCGATGATGGTGCTTGTCGATCGCAATGCCTTGAGGACCATCAAACTCGAGATCTCCTGCCCCAAACTGGCCGATGCACGACAAGAACGATTGCTCGCTCAATGACCATGATTGTACTCGATCATTGCCGTGATCAGTGACGAGGATGCGATCATGATCGTGATCGATCGCAATACCCCATGGATACAGGAACTGGCCTGCTTGGTCGCCTTTCTCGCCGAACTTGGACACGAACGAGCCGGCATCATCATCATCATCACACGAGAATACTTGCGCTCGATTATTCAAAGAATCGACGACGAGCAAGAGACCTCGATGATGCTCGAACTCCAAGCCCACAGGGAAATAGAACCGGCCATCAGCAATGCCATGTTTCTTGGTGCCGATCGAGAGCTTGATTCGAGCATCACGATCAAGAGCATCGTCTTCCATCTCTACCACTTCCATCTCTCTCAACCACAATGAGATGATCCAAGCTCCAAACTGCTCAACTCAAAGAGATGAAGATATGAAGCTCTCACTCACGAGACACGAGACACGAGAGACCCCAAGCAAGCAACGAGCAACAAGAAGCAACAAGAACCAATCGATGAAGGAACAAAGAACAGCACCTCCCTCCCTCACCAACCAACCACTCCCTCACTCACACGAGCCTCTTCTTGATCTTCATGATTCTTGAATCATCTTCTCTTGGTACTGGTATTGTATTGGTATTGGTATTGGTATTGGTATTTGGCCGTTCAGTATGGCGCAATGCAAGCTTGTGTCTCAAAGGAACGAGAAGATCTCGAACAAGAGCTCGTTCGGAATCATCGACATCGCCGAAGAATCATCGACCACCGATCGAATCATCGTCATCGTCGACACTGCTTGCTTCATCCATGATGGAGCATATCGATGACGATCTGGACGCCATGTGAACGTGTCGGCAAGCCATTGATTGGCTCCAATCACATGCACTCGATGGCCTGCCGTGAAGGCGATGAGACCTCGATGCTCGTCGAACGCAACTGCCAACAGGTACTCGATGCCACAATCGAAGGATGAGATGGGATGGCCTTCGTGAGTGAATGCTTGAAGCCGATAGTTGTAGTAGTCGGCGACGATGATTCGGCCTTGATTGTCGATGCATACTCCAAGAGGATTCCTCATCTGGCCTGGTTGGTCGCCTTTTGAGCCGAACTCGAACAAGAACGAGCCATCGATCGATGACAATACTTGCACTCGATGATTGTAGGTGTCAGTGACGATGATTCGACGCCGATCATCATCGATCGCAATGCCTGATGGAAGATGGAACTCGCCAGGTTGAGATCCTTGCTTGCCGCCGACCGAGAACAAGAACGAGAGATCGATCGACGACAAGAACACCAATCGATTGTTGTCGGTATCGACGATGATTCGATGGTGATGCTTGTCGATAGCGATATTTCGAGGAGCGAAGAACTCAAGATCTCCTGATCCTCCTTGGCCGACGCACGACAAGAACGATTGCTCGCTCAATGACCATGATTGTACTCGATTGTTACCGTGATCAACGACGAGGATGCGATCATGATCGTGGTCGATCGCAAGGCCATATGGATACTTGAGCTGGCTTGGTTGGTTGCCTTGCTCGCCGAACTTGGACACGAACGAGCCATCATCACACGAGAATAGTTGCACTCGACTGTTGCCGCAATCGACGACGAGCAAGAGGCCTCGATGATGGTCGAACACCAAGCCTGAAGGATCGCTGAACAGGCCATCAGCATCGCCATCTTGCTCGGTGCCGATCGAGAGCTTGATTCGAGCAGCATCACGATCAAGAGCATCGTCTGCCATCTCTCTTCCACTTCGATCTCTCTCACACAACGACAAAGCGATGATCCAAGCTGCAAACTGCTCAAACCAAAGAGATGAAGATATGAAGCTCACTCACAGAAGAGACACGAGACACGAGAGAGACCCCAAGCAAGCAAGCAACGAGCAACAGGAAGCAACAAGAACCAATCGATGAAGGATCAAAGAACAGCACCCTCTCACCAACTACGCACTCACTCACACGAGCCTCTTTTTGATGATGCGCGATGGGATTCTTGAATCGAGATATCATGTATTGGATTGGATTCTGTTGAAGATCAAATGTGCTCGCTGGTGGTTGCTCGCGTGCGGCAAGAAGACGAAGAGGAGGGGGCGGCATTGTATCGTCACATCATCGTGCACCTCTTGTTGCGCTTTCGAGCTCGATTGCATGGCGATGGGGCCAATGTGTTCTCGGGATGATGTTGATGATCAAGAGGAATCGCAAGCTCTGGAGACTTGAGCATCGAGAAGATCTCGAACAAGATCTCGTTCGGAATCATCGACATCGCCGAAGAATTATCGACCAACGATCGAATCATCGTCATCGTCGAGATGGCTTGCTTCATCCATGATGGTGCATGTCGATGGCGATCTGGACGCCATGTGAACGTGTCGGCAAGCCATTGATTGGCTCCAATCACATGCACTCGATTGCCTGCCGTGAAGGCGATGAGACCTCGATGCTCGTCGAACGCAACTCCCCATGGCTTCTCGACTTGGAACGATGAGATGTGATGGCCTTCGTGAGTGAATGCTTGAAGCCGATGATTGCCAATGTCGGCGACGATGATTCGGCCTTGATTGTCGATGCACAATCCTTCAGGATTCCTCATCTGGCCTGGTTGACAGCCTTCCTCGCCGAACTCGAACAAGAACGAGCCATCGATCGACGACAGTACTTGCACTCGATGATTGCGGGAATCAGTGACGATGATTCGATGTCGATCATCATCGACCGCAATGCCTGATGGAGAATAGAACTCGCCAGGTCGAGATCCTCTCTTGCCGACCGAGAACAAGAACGAGAGATCGATCGACGACAAGAACACCAATCGATTGTTGTCGGTATCGGTGATGATGATGCGATTATGATGCTTGTCGATCGCAACACGCCGAGGATCACCGAACTCGAGATCTCCTGATCCACGCTGGCCGACGCACGACACGAACGATTGCTCGCTCAATGACCATGATTGTACTCGATTGTTGCCGTAATCGACGATGAAGATGCGATCATGATCGTAATCGATCGCAAGTCCCCATGGATGCTGGAACTGGCCTGGTTGGTCGCCTTTCTCTCCGAACTTGGACACGAACGAGCCATCATCACACGAGAATAGTTGCACTCGACAGTTCCAGGTGTCAGCGACGAGCAAGAGGCCTCGATGATGGTCGAACACCAAGCTTGAAGGATCGCTGAACAAGCCATCAGCATCCCTTTCTTGCTGGATACCGATCGAGAGCTTGATTCGAGCATCACGATCAAGAGTATCGTCTTCCATCTCTTCCACATCAATCTCTCACACACAACGACAAAGCGACGATCCAAGCTCCAAATGCTCAAACCAAAGAGATGATGAAGATAGGAAGCAATCACACACAGAAGAGACACGAGAGAGAGAGAGAGAGAGAGAGACACCAAGCAAGCAAGCAAGCAACAAGAAGCAACAAGAACCAATCGATGAAGGAACAAAGAACAGCACCTCCCTCAGCCTAGCTATTCTTGATTCTTGAATCGAGATATCATGTATTGGATTGGGATTGTGTTGCAGATCAAACGAGTTCGCTGGTGGTTGCTCGCACTCTCTTATGGGCCTCAAAGAGAGAGAGAGAGAGAGAGAGAGAGAGAGAGAGAGATCATCAAAGATGCGAGAAGATCTCGAACAACAGCTCGTTCGGAATCATCGACATCGTGTTCGACTCATCGACCAGCGATCGAATCATCGTCATCGTCGAGACCGCGCGCTTCATCCATGATGGAGCATATCGATGACGATCTGGGCACCATGTGAACGTGTCGGCAAGCCATTGATTGGCTCCAATCACATGCACTCGATGGTCTGCTGTGAAGGCGATGAGCCCTCGATGATCGTCGAACGCAACATCGTTCGGCTCCCCGCGACCACAATCGAAGGACGAGATGTGATGGCCCTCGTGAGTGAATGCTTGAAGCCGATTGCTATCGATGTCGGCGACGATGATTCGGCCTTGGTTGTCGATGCATACTCCAAGAGGATACTTGAAACGACCTGGTTGGTTACCTTTTGAGCCGAACTCGAACAAGAACGAGCCATCGATCGACGACAATACTTGCACTCGATGATTGCGGGTATCAGTGACGATGACTCGATGTCGGTCATCATCGACTGCAATCCCTGATGGAAGATGGAACTCGCCAGGTTGAGATCCTTCCTTGCCGCCGACCGAGAACAAGAACGAGAGATCGATCGACGACAAGAACACCAATCGATTGTTGTCGGTATCGGCGATGATGATGCGATGGTGATGCTTGTCGATCGCAATGCCTCGAGGATTGATGAACTCGAGATCTCGTGATCCAAGCTCGCCGACGCACGACACGAACGATTTCTCGCTCAATGACCATGATTGTACTCGACAATTGACGGTATCATTGATGAGGATGCGATCATGGTCGTGATCGATCGCAAGTCCCCATGGATATGAGAGCTGGCCTGGTTGGTCGCCTTCCTCGCCGAACTTGGACACGAACGAGCCATCATCACACGAAAATACTTGCACTCGACTGTTCCAGCTGTCAAGGACGAGCAAGAGACCTCGATGATGGTCGAATGCCACGCCTGATGGATTGCGGAACAGGCCATCAGCATCGCCTTCTTGCTCGGTGCCGATCGAGAGCTTGATTCGAGCATCACGATCAAGAGCATCGTCTCCCATCTCTTCCAATTCAATCTTCCTCTCTCACAACGACAAAGAGATGATCCAAGCTCCAAACTGCTCAAACCAAAGAGATGAAGATATGAAGCTCTCTCACGAGACACGAGAGACCCCGACCAAGCAAGCAACGAGCAACAAGAAGCAACAAGAACCAATCGATGAAGGATCAAAGAACAGCACCTCCCTCCCTCAACCAACCAACCACTCCCTCACACGAGCCTCTTCTTGATCTTCATCATGATTCTTGCATCATCTTCTCTTGTATTGGTATTGGTATTGGTATTGGTATTGGTATTGGTATTGGTATTGGTATTGGTATTGGAAAGGAAGTTGATTGAGATTGATACAATGATTGATGAGAGAGAACAAGACTCATGTTGAGCAACGTATTTGTGTGAGTGAGAGAGGCCTTGATTGGTATCTCGTTCAAGATTGCACACGACTTATCAATCATTCCTTCATCAAGACCATTGCTTGATTGATTGATTGATTGATTGATTGTGAGGGTTGGGAGATGAGGGTGATGAAGAGGAGGTGCAGGATAGTATCGTCACATCATCGTGCTCTTCTTCTTCTTGTTGTTGTTGGTAGTGGTGGTGGTCTTTGGAGATCGATCACATGGCGCAATGCGATCTGGATGGAATCAAAGATGCGAGAAGATCTCGAACAGCAGCTCGTTCGGAATCATCGACATCGCCGACGAATCATCGACCAGCGATCGAATCATCGTCATCGTCGAGATGGCTTGCTTCATCCATGATGGAGCATATCGATGGCGATCTGGTCGCCATGTGAACGTGTCGGCAAGCCATTGATTGGCTCCAATCACATGCACTCGATGGCCTGCTGTGAAGGCGATGAGACCTCGATGCTCGTCGAATGCGACTCCTCCACTCGGGCTTGCCAGCCCACAATCGAAGGATGAGATGGGATGGCCTTCGTGAGTGAATGATTGCAACCGATCGTTGTAAGTGTCGGCGACGATGATTCGACCTTGGTTGGCGATGCACACTCCTTGAGGATTGTTGAGCTGACCTGGTTGGTCGCCTTTTGAGCCGAACTCGAACAAGAACGAGCCATCGATCGACGACAGTACTTGCACTCGATGATTGCGGGTATCAGCGACGATGATTCGATGTCGATCATCATCGATCGCAACATCTGATGGATAGTCGAACTCGCCAGGCTGAGATCCTTGCTTGCCGATGTAGAACAAGAACGAGAGATCGATCGACGACAAGAACACCAATCGATGGTTGGCATCGGCGATGACGATGCGATGATGGTGCTTGTCGATCGCAATGCCTTGAGGACCATCAAACTCGAGATCTCCTGCCCCAAACTGGCCGATGCACGACAAGAACGATCGCTCGATCAACGACCATGATTGTACTCGATCATTGCCGTGATCAGTGACGAGGATGCGATCATGATCGTGATCGATCGCAATACCGCATGGGCCGAGGAACTGGCCTGCTTGGCCGCCATTCTCGCCGAACTTGGACACGAACGAGCCGGCATCATCATCATCATCACACGAGAATACTTGCGCTCGATTATTCAAAGAATCGACGACGAGCAAGAGACCTCGATGATGCTCGAATGCCAAGCCCACAGGGAAATAGAACCGGCCATCAGCAATGCCATGTTTCTTGGTGCCGATCGAGAGCTTGATTCGAGCATCACGATCAAGAGCATCGTCTTCCATCTCTACCACTTCCATCTCTCTCTCAACCACAATGAGATGATCCAAGCTCCAAACTGCTCAAACCAAAGAGATGAAGATATGAAGCTCTCACTCACGAGACACGAGACACGAGAGACCCCAAGCAAGCAACAAGAAGCAACAAGAACCAATCGATGAAGGAACAAAGAACAGCACCACCCTCCCTCACCAACCACTCCCTCCTCACATGAGCCTCTTCTTGATCTTCATCATGATTCTTGAATCATCTTCTCTTGGTACTGGTATTGTATTGGTATTGGTATTGGTATTTGGTCGTTCAGTATGGCGCAATGCAAGCTTGTGTCTCAAAGGAACGAGAAGATCTCGAACAAGAGCTCGTTCGGAATCATCGACATCGCCGAAGAATCATCGACCACCGATCGAATCATCGTCATCGTCGACACTGCTTGCTTCATCCATGACGGAGCATATCGATGAAGATCTGGACGCCATGTGAACGTGTCGGCAAGCCATTGATTGGCTCCAATCACATGCACTCGATGGTCTGCCGTGAAGGCGATGAGACCTCGATGCTCGTCGAATGCAACATCGTTCGGCTCCCCGCGACCACAATCGAAGGATGAGATGTGATGGCCTTCGTGAGTGAATGCCTGCAGTCGAAAGTTGGTAAAGTCGGCGACGATGATTCGGCCATGGTTGTCGATGCATACTCCAAGAGGATCGTTGAGCTGGCATGGTTGGTTACCTTTTGAGCCGAACTCGAACAAGAACGAGCCATCGATCGACGACAGCACTTGCACTCGATGATTGCGGGTATCAGCGACGATGATTCGATGTCGATCATCATCGATCGCAATGCCTGATGGAAGATGGAACTCGCCAGGTCGAGATCCTTGCTTGCCGCCGACCGAGAACAAGAACGAGAGATCGATCGACGACAAGAACACTAATCGATTGTTGTCGGTATCGGCGATGATGATGCGGCGATGATGCTTGTCGATCGCAATGCCTCGAGGAGCGAAGAACTCAAGATCTCGTGATCCAAGGTGGCCGACGCACGACACGAACGATCTCTCGCTCAATGACCATGATTGTACTCGACAATTGACGGTATCATTGATGAGGATGCGATCATGATCGTGATCGATCGCAAGTCCCCATGGATATGAGAGCTGGCCTGGTTGGTCGCCTTCCTCGCCGAACTTGGACACGAACGAGCCATCATCACACGAGAATACTTGCACTCGACTGTTCCAGCTGTCAAGGACGAGCAAGAGACCTCGATGATGGTCGAATGCCACGCCTGATGGATTGTTGAACAGGCCTTCTTGCTCGGTGCCAATCGAGAGCTTGATTCGAGCATCACGATCAAGAGGATCGTCTCCCATCTCTTCCAATTCAATCTTCTCTCTCTCTCAACGACAAAGAGATGATCCAAGCTCCAAACTGCTCAAACCAAAGAGATGAAGATATGAAGCTCTCTCACGAGACACGAGACACGAGAGAGACACCAAGCGAGCAACAAGAACCAATCGATGAAGGAACAAAGAACAGCGCCTCCCTCCCTGCCTCACACGAACCTCTTCTTGATCTTCATCATGATTCATGCATCATCTTCTCTTGGTATTGGTATTGGTATTGGTATTGGTATTGGTATTGGTATTGGTATTGGTATTGGTATTGGTATTGGTAAGGAAGTTGATTGAGATTGATACAATGATTGATGAGAGAGAACAAGACTCATATTGAGCAACGCATTTTAGAGGGAGGTTGATTGATATCTCGTTCAAGATTGCACACGACATATCAATCATTCATTCATCAAGACCATTGGCGCCTGCTTGATTGATTGATTGCTGGTGAGTGTACTGGAGGATGAGAATGATGATGACGAAGAGGAGGTGCTGTCTTGTGTCGTCATATCATGGTGCTCGTCTCTTCTTGTTGGTGGTGTTGGTGCTCTTTCGAGATCGATCACAGGGTAATGCAAACTCGTGGCTCAAAGGAATGAGAAGATCTCGAACAGCAGCTCGTTCGGAATCATCGACAGCGCCGAATCATCGACCAGCGATCGAATCATCGTCATCGTCAACACGGCTTGCTTCATCGATGATGGTGCATATCGATGACGATCAATGTGCCACGTGAACGTGTCGGCAAGCCATTGATTGGCTCCAATCACATGCACTTGGTGGGTTGCCGAGAAGGCGATGAGACCTCGATGCTCGTCGAATGCAACACTAAGCGCTTCTTCGGGCTCACAATCGAAGGACGAGATGTGATGGCCTTCGTGAGTGAATGCCTGCATGCAGTAAGCACCGCTGTCGGCGACGATGATTCGGCCTTGGTTGTCGATGCACACCTGATTAGGATGTTCGAACTGGTTTGGCTCCCTGCCTTTGGAGCCGAACTCGAACAAGAACGAGCCATCGATCAACGACAGTACTTGCACTCGATGATTGCCCGTATCAGTGACGATGATTCGATGTCGATCATCATCGATCGCAACGCCAGTTGGACGATAGAATTGGCCGGCTTGGTTACCATGCTTGCCGACCGAGAACAAGAACGAGAGATCGATCGACGACAAGAACACCAATCGATGGTTGTAGGTATCGACGATGATGATGCGATGATGATGCTTGTCGATCGCGATGCCTCCAGGGAAGTTGAACTCGAGATCTCCTGATCCTTCTTGGCCGACGCACGACAAGAACGATCGCTCGCTCAATGACCATGATTGTACTCGATTGTTGTAGTAATCAGTGATGAGGATGCGATCATGATCGTGATCGATCGCAAGGCCGCTTGGATACTCGAACTGGCCTGGTTGGTTGCCTTTCTCTCCGAACTTGCACACGAACGAGCCATCATCACACGAGAATACTTGGATTCGATGATTGTCGCTATCAGTAACGAACAAGAGGCTTTGATGATGGTCGAACACCAAGCACTGCGGTGCATAGAGCTGTCCATCAGCGTCGCTTGGCTCGTTGAGTCCGATAGTGAGCTTGATTCGAGCATCGCTACTGAGGTGTGTGTAGTCACTCATTCTACTGCCTCTGCTGCGACTACAACTCCTGCAACTACGAGAGCCAAAACATGAACCAATAAATGGGTGGGTGGGTGGATGGATGGATGAGAGTGAGAGTGTGAGGATGAGGCAGCAAGCAACACGATGATGCAGATGGGATGCAGCTCCTGCCTTCTTGAACATTCTCGCGATCACGACGAGAACGAACGGAACCTTCGCGCAAGGCCGTCATGGTGCGCGAATAGGTTGAGAATGCGAAACCTCTGGACCCAACCAACCAACCAACCAATCGACCAACCAACTAACTAACGATCGATGAGATCTCGCCCTGAGATACGAAGAGTTCGATGCGATATGGTCTCGATATCTTTGATGATATTGGGTACATCGGGCAGCTACAAGCAGCCGCCCTCAAATACTCTCGTACTGCTTGTGTCGCTGGTTGAACCAATACCATCCACCTCCAATGGCTGCGCACACGAGAACGACCGCGACAGCCGCAGCCACCAGCACGATGATGATGTTGCGCTTGCTCCAAAAGCCCTTGTCAGGCTCGTTGTCGATGACGACCTCGCCGACGACCGAGTAGCTGACTTGGATCGAAGTCGCCAGTGGCGCTTCGTTGACCAGCAGCACCGTCCACAATCCTGCACCGAGAGTGACGTTGAATGTCGTCGATGGCGCCGTGGTGTTGATCGGGAACGAAGGGTACTGCGCAGGCGGTCCAAACACGCACGAGGCATTGTCCGAGAAGCTCACGAGCGACAGCTGCGCAGACACACGCACATCCGTCGTATCAATAGATGGACCAAGCCAAGCCCAGGCCAGGCATAACATGAGATGGCTCGAAAGACGTACCCACGAGAGTGTGCCATCCACCGCGTCTCCGATCGTGAACGCGACGATCGATACGGCGTCAGGCTCACTTGCTGGCGGCACGATTAGCTGCACGTACGAGCTTCGGTAGTGTGGCACTAGTTGATACTCGATGCTCGGCTCGTTCAACAGCACGCTCTCTATTGAACCCATCGATCAGAGACTCGCAGCCACAATCGAATGCATTGGCTGTCAATGTGCTTGCTGGTGGTACGTACGTGCTCCAATCGAGAGCGTCACGTTCATGACGGCTGTGGTTTGGTTGCCTTGAGGTGCGAACACGACCTTGAGAGTCCACTCCCCAACCTTGTCGCCCGCCTCAATAAGACCCTTGGGCGTGTAGAACGACGTGCAAGGCGGTACACTATCACTCGATGCACTACTCTCAAGACCTACACCAAGCAGCAAGCACGGGTTGGTATCACGTATGTTGCCCATCGTGCAATACGCACACACCAATGAACATGACTCCAGTCTCAACTTCCAGCTCTCCGTAGAAGATCGAGAATGCGCCTCCAAGGATACCATCGTAACCCGATGTGATGAGGCCGATCGACCTAAGAGCCGTCGTCATTTGTCATTCATCCAGACTCGACACGCGCTCACGCAGTGCTGACGCTTGATCGCTCACACGATATCACATACTGTACCCATATCGAACAGTTGGCAATCGAGTTATTGAATGATATCGACGCCGTCCATTGATTCTGCGCCGAGAGTTGGAACATCTGCTCGTTCGACGCTTGATCGAGTGGTGTCGCAGCAACTGATGATGCAGCCACTTGGTAGCTGGTTACCAACAATACCAACGAAGCTACAAGTATGATACTTGCGAGTCGAGCCATTATTGTCATGGCTTGTGTGTGTGTGTGTGTGGGTGTGTGTGTGTGTGTGTGTGTGTGTGTGTGTGAGTGAGTGAGTGGTTGTGTGAGTGATTGGAAGGAGGGACACTGCGAGATATGAGTGCTGAGAGAAAACGTTGTTGATGATGGTGATGGTAGGAACAGCATAGGCGTGGAACCTCGACATTCCCTCCTTATGAAGCAGCGGCTGTCGCTGTTCTTCGAAACCACGGCCACCAACCACACGCGAACGAGCTCGCCGGCGGCAGGAGTTGCGCTCTGGCTCATCGCCTCGAGCCTCGCATCGTCTACACGCTCTCGTAGCCGGATCGGTTGCGACGAATGTACATCAGGGTACCGATCGCTGCAGCGAGTAGCAAAAGCAAAAACAGGCCGCCGAGCACCGAGATGATGATGATGTTCTGCGTGCTCCAGAAGCCGCTATCCTCGTCGTCGGTACTCTTGCCCGGCTGGTCCTCGCCGACCACGGCCCAAGAGTACGCAAACGTGCCAGAGTAGGTGTTGTTGAAGTATACTCCTACGGTCCATGTGCCAGGCTGCAGGTCGACTTGAACCTTGGCCGATGATGCGCTCGTCGAAACGTTGGAGAATGACGGATAGATCGACGGAGGGTAGAACGTGCAAGTATCGTTGTTCGTGAATGAGATCCTCGACAACTACACGAAAGTGCCAAATACCATTTAGATCTCATCAGAGAGAGAGAGAGAGACCATTGAATCGACGTACAATTGATAGTGGAGAGCCAGTTGGATCCGTTACGGTGAATGCCACTCGTGGAACAAATGAAGCATTGCTCGGCGGAGGAACATCAAACTTGAGGAACTCTTGATCATCATGAAGATCAGCCAGATAGACTGTGTTCTGCTCAGGAAGCTGTGGGCTCTCTGTGTGCACAAGATTTCGATGCAACAAGAAGGTTGGTACGCGAGCCACCGTGCAAATCAGTCGAGTGCGCTACACGTACGTGCTCCGATCGTCATTGTGCCGTTGATCACAGCCGCTTGGGCGTTGTCCGCATTGAATTCAAGCATCAAGGCCCAAGTACCAAGTCGATCTCTCGTGTCTACGAGACCGGTAAGGCCATCGACTTGCTGGCAAGGTGGAACGGTCCAAGAGTTGACCGTTGTGGCGTTGAGATCTGTCCAGGGTCGACGAGGTCAGCGGATCGAATCGTGCTCCTGCGAAGGGAGAGCTGCAGTGCTTCAACCTACCAACAAAGAAGAGTACCGACGTGACCAGCGCATTGTCATACGAAAGCGAGGCACTTGCTGAGATTCGACGAGTGATTGAGATTCCCTCCGTCACGAGACCCGAGAATCTGTTCGCATGCATCGTGAGTAATACATCTCGCATTAAAGAACCGAAGCGCAATCTCACATACGCGAACCAAATGGAGCTGTTGGCAAGTTGATTATCAAATGTCATCGAAACCGTAAAGTTGTTCGTGGCTGATGAGACGTATTCCGAGGTACTCGACGACTCGGCCAGCGTGGGACCGAGTGGAGTTTGGCCGACAACATCCCAGCCAACATCGATCGTCGCTGGAATGGCAGCACGCGAGCTATTACCAAGCAACATGATGTTCCATGTTCCAGGTGAGAGAGTCATGTTGACGCTCGTCGACGATTGATCCGTGTTGATATCGACGCTCTAGATATCGTTCCAAGTGCACTGAGTACATGAGTTGCTGCGTGGCATCGTATCACCTGAAATGCATCAATCGATTATCAATCGTACCGGATATTTGTAGAACTCGCAAGTGCTGTTGTCTGAGAAGACCACTCGGTACAACTACAAGAGATTGAAAGACCGCCGCGGCAGCAGCAACATTGGTGAGCATGCACCTCGCTCCAGAACGAGGGTCAAGTGAAAACGATACCCAATCCAATGGAGCACCAGCAGGATCCGAGATGGTGAGCGCAATCTCATTGTTGTATCCGACCTTGGTGGCAGGAGGAACTTGGAACTGCAAGTATTGAATCTTGTCGTAGAGGTTGACTGCGTATTGAGTGGACTGCTGCGCAAGACGAGGGTCCTCTGGTAGCGAGATTCGACATTCAAGATTCGAGATTCGAGATTCGAGATGTGAGCGAGTCATGTAGCGTCGATGGAGAAGATGGCTCTCTCTCGCTTGCTTGGACATACGCGATCCCACGGTCAAGTTGCCATAGAATACAGCATCGGGATAGTCGGGTTCAGCAAAGAACGTGACATTGAGGGTCCACTCGCCCAATCGATCACCTACCCATGTCAGACATGTCGTTGTCGTTGCCGATTGTCAATTACTGCACCGATTCGAAGACACGTTGGCAATCTCCAATGCGGACCGGTTGAGGTAAAGTGAGGTCCGATGACGATGATGGTTGGGCACGGAGGTACAACCCAACCAAAGCCTCCAGGCTGTGTGCCTGAGATGTTGAATGAGAGATATTTATCAGTACGAATGATGGTCGAACGCGATCACTCGAGTTCGAGATACCTATTTGTGAGATGATGGTCGTCACTTCTGTGGGGGTATTGGCCGTGTAATACAACTCGACCCTGAGACTGACGCTCGATGTATCGTTCAAGCCCTCGACCGCGGTGTTCTCCCAGCTGCCCATTTCGCAAGCAATGGTGCAGGGAACCGCATCCACATCAACTCGTGCGTCAGTCTCGAAGCACCTCAACCAACCAATCTACATATCCATCATCTACTCCTGATGACTATGACTACGACTATGACGATGTAGCGTACTTGAAGAATATGGTCGAGTTCGCAATCTGGTTGTTGAAGGTCATCGTTGCCACGAAGCCCGTCGCGCTCGAAGCCGCGTACGTCGTCGTCGCTACCTTCTCGCTCAATGGCTCGGCAGCGCCAACCACCATCGATGCCAACACGAGTACCAACACCACCAACACCGACAACAACACCTTCATTCCTTGGGCCATCGATGATTCTGTCTCTCACACACACCTTGAAGAAGGAGAAGGAGAAGGGGAATACTAGGAAGAGCGAAGAGATGAGCGCGCAGCGAGGGCAACAAGCAAATGAAGGTGCCGGAACCACACGATCAGAAATAGACCAACGTTGTATCGATATATGAAGAAACATAGATTTATTCGATGGTACAACATCAATACGTATGGATGGATAGGTAGATCGATCAATCAATCGATCAATCAATGGATTGATTAGCTTTGATAAGAGAGCCACACAACGGACAAAGAATCTAACCTATGGTGTCCATTCAATCGCTCGCTCGCTCACTCGCTCGCTCAAGAGCAATCGGGCCTCATTGGCCAAACCCATTCATGTAGTTGATGAAGCGCTCGACTGTGATGATGAGTGCATGATCGAATCAGTAACCACACGATACACTCGGTTTCAGCGACGACCCGTATTGCTGCACAACGTACTGCGATCAAAGTTGACACCGAAATCCAGCTTACCGAGGCGCGACTCTGATTGAGTGGCAATCGTACTGTCGATCGCACCATCGCCATAGGTGAGCGACTCGAGTTGAATGTACATATCGTCCGGGAATCCCCATGTGAAGCTCAGACATTGTAGGTGCCAGAACTCGACGCGACTACCAATCATGCCCTTCTTGTCGGGACTGGTTACCGAGGAGTAGAGCACCAAGGTGCGCGGTTGTGAATCGATCCATGACGTAATGTACTGCGAGAGCTCCGTGGCACTTGTCTGTCGAATGCCATCGATCCATCCGTCGATTCATCGATGCACTGTCAGTACTGAATTGATGTGACTGACTGACTGGCATGGGTCGAGGATGGATCAGTGCGAGTGCCGTCGCGTACATTACGATACACTGGCGCCGTGAGGTTGTTTTGGCTGTGATCCGGCGTCACCCATGCGCAATGATCGGTGCTGGTGCACGGCGGCGGGAAGGACATGACGCTCGGAGCAGGCGCCATCAAGTGAATGATGACCACGAGCATCAAGAAGACCCACAGCAAGCAACATGTACAAGCCACCACGATCCTGAACGTGTGCCACCACAGCTTACCCACACGCTTGGGGATGCGCTTGGCTGCTTTCGATCGATGATACATGATAACTTGATGAATGTAGTTCGTTAGACCCCATTCATTCACTCACTCACTCACTCACTCACTCAAGAGAGATTGCGTATCACGTACCAGCAACGAACACCAACACACTCGCAATCACTCCAATACATGATATGAAGATTCCAAATCCAAAGAGCCATTGACTTGCAAGTATAATCTCGGCGACAGCTGTGAGCTACATCCATCCATCCATCCATCCATCCATCCATCCATCCATCGATCCATCCACGTATACATTCGAGAACATTGGAGATGAACGAGTTATTAGACTCGAGCGAGAGCGCCCTCTCGCATCTCATGAGATCACTCGCATACCAAGAGGAATGGTGTGAGCGCCAACGCCAACACCGAGCTAATGTTCTTGCGCATATAGTTACTAGAACACCTGTCGATAGGTTCGTGATACTAGTATACAATCGAGCCATCCAATGTTGATTCACTCGATCAATCAATCAATCACACGAGGCATGATATCATTGGATAGGAGTATCTGCTGCATCGTTACTCTACCTCGTTCGAGAAGAGCTGAATGTCATCGTCCTCCGATAGTACGATTCGACGGAACGACATTGCGTTGTAGTTGTTGCTGCTGCTGCTGCTGCTGCTGCTGGTAGTGCTGCTATTCGCACTCCCTCGAGCCACCAATGTCGACGCCAGTAGTGTGTACAATGGAGAGAGATAGATATCGCTTCTGCTTGATTCACAAACGAACTTGAATCTCCCAACCCCCAAACTCCGTGGACTCTCACTGAATGGACCTCAGTGTGCTCTAGAGTTGCTGTTTGTTCGTGAGTGAGAGTTACGCAAAGGGGGGAGATGAGACAATGAAGCTCCCTTGCTTGTGTTTGTGTGTTTGTCTTGGTCGGATGTCGCTACAAACAATTCTGCTGCGAGCCGATCTCGAACCCTCAATGGAATCTTCCGACATTGATAATATCTTTATCACACATCTCTCAATCCAATATCCAATATCTCGCTATTCTGTCTATCTAATCGAATCGTCTATCTCTTCCCGTGTGTCTGGCTCTCGTGAGGTCGAGAACTTGATTACGGCGATGCATTGTAAGCGGTCGTTCGAAGATTCCACACGTTGGTGTCAAAGTAAGGACTGAACTCATACGCTGGCTGCTGCGGCAGATAGTACGAGTTGACGCCTGCGCATGAATGCAATTCAATCAATCGTCCATCGCCACGATCAGCGTTGATTGTTCTCATCATGGTCATAAGGTATCAGAGTATTGCTGCAGACATACCGTTGGCGGCATTCGTCGGCGAGGTTACGCATGACGAGTCGCTGCAGATGGCAGCATTGATGAGCCATGGGCCTCCTGAACTTCCACCACGGCTCGGTGAGACGATGCCAGTCGCAGGAGGCTTCTTGCTATTGTCGGTGATGACTCCCGCGGCATAGGTACAGATCAACTGGCAGTGGCGAACCAAGTACGAGATCAGTATGATGTTTGCGGTCGACAGTAGTAGCATCGATGGATAGTCACAATACCCGCTCGCCATTGAATGGATCGTTCGCAGGATATCCGCAAGAGTAGAACGCCACGCCTCTCGAGTAGTTGCAGACGATACCATTCGAACCCGTGGTAGATGCGAGCGAAGTGCCTGCACGTCACGCAGTCAGTCTTGATGATGCAGGAGCAGCACGCTGGTGTGCCTCAAAGGGGTGCACTCATATGTCGTACCTCCGTTTTGGTTCACAATCACGAACGCCACATCCGAGCCAAAGTCATGATAGTAGAAGAAGCCGCTCATGTACTACACGAGTCATCAAGCCGCCATTGCTTGGTTAGATTCTCGGAGGAGAGGGGCATTTGTACTATGAGTCGGCTGTCAGGATCGATATCACCATACGAATGCTCGCGAGAAGGTCCACATTCCGTACGGCGCAGTGCCGTTGTAATACTGTGGCACATAGGCCCACTTGGAGTACGCCGCTCCACCATTCCCGGGCACGACACAATGTGCTGCCGTCAATACTACGGCACACAGCAAGAGATCGATCCACATGATGAATCAGTATCTGATACGCGGTTCAGCTTGCCACAACGTTGAGAGAGCATATCGTCTCTTCCTGCAGGTACTCACCAAGGTTCTTGCCATTCGCAGAGCCCGAGCACACGTAGGTGTTCTTGTTGTCTTTGAAGAACACGCGACCCATCGCCGAGTACGGGAACATGGTGTAGTTTGCGAGCGGAATGGCTGTCGTTCCAGGCGCGGGCTTCCAGCTGCCAAGCACCTCTCGAGCAACTCTTCTGCTCGCCGGCAGAGTGCCCTCGGCAAACAGTACGCCATCTCGGTCTCCTTGCTCGATACGAGATTGCGTGTCGAGCAGGCTTTGTTGGAGCTGCTCGGGCGTCATTTCGATTGGGTCGAGTGAACGGGCATTCCTCATGCGCTGTCGTCGTCATCATCGTGGCTCTCAGCCTCCGTGAGTCTCGAACTCTGGCCATACTGCCATGCATTAGCACCCATCACCGCGCACCTCGGGAGTCCAAAACGCTCGAATCTCCTCGTCGGTCTCATGGGAGGTCGACGACATGATCTCGAAGCGACTGCGCACGCACGCACAAGGTCAGCAAGCGACAGTCGATTGAAGCGGAGTACTTTCGCGAGCCAACGTACCCATGTTGAGCGAGAATTGGATGCGATGCATGAGCTACGATGACCAGCAAGGTCCCTAGCAGCAATAGTGTGATGGCGAGGGTGTGTGGAAGACGCATGATCGACGACAAGGCAGCAACAAACACAACGATGGATCGAGCAGCAAGTGCGATGCTGTCGTGCGACCGCGAAAGCTCCGTCTACTTTTCACGCTTGATATCCCGCCCACACACCAATACTCTCAGCGTTCTCTCACTGCTCTCTTGGTGCTTCGTTGGTTGTCGAGAGTTCTTGCATTGCTCAACGCATTCTCATCGCTTCACAGAAGAACTCCAATCCAAGCTCCAATCTCACACAAGATCACGAGATTGCTCGCATCCTTCTCGAACCCCAACCAAGAGAGATCACAGAGATTCCATCTCCATTTCGCCAAACCAACACCACACCAAGCCTCTGCTCTCGTTGTGTGCGTGTCTCAACCACCAAACACCAAGAGAGCAAACAAGAGAATCTCCCAATCAAATCAAACGAAATGAAACAGAGAACCGAAATGGAGCAGCAGCAGAAGAGCCACACGAACAAGAGAAGGAGAGAGACTATAGAGGCAGCAGCAGCACAAACAGCAGCACTGCCCTTCGCTGAAGAGGCTCCCGAAATAGCTCCGGGGCACGGAGCCCTCCTTCATAAGCTCCGCCCTCGCTCCTCATTCTCTCATCAACCAACCAACCGCAGCCTCTCCCAACCAACCAACCAAGAAAGCATCCTTGCTCTCTCTCTCCCAATACCCACAGTCTCTCTCTTCCCTCACAAACAACAACAACAACAAGATGACCGAGTACAAGCTTGTGATCGTCGGTGGCGGAGGTGTCGGCAAGTCGGCTCTCACGATCCAGTTGATCCAGAACCACTTCATCGACGAGTACGATCCCACGATCGAGGACTCGTACCGCAAGCAAGTCACGATCGACAACGAGACGTGCTTGCTTGACATCCTCGACACTGCCGGCCAAGAGGAGTACTCGGCGATGCGCGACCAGTACATGCGCACGGGCCAGGGCTTCCTGTGCGTGTACGCCATCACGTCGCGCTCGTCGTTCGACGAGATCACGTCGTTCCGCGAGCAGATCCTCCGCGTCAAGGACCAAGACAAGGTGCCGATGGTTCTCTCGGGCAACAAGTGCGACCTCGAGAGCGAGCGCCAAGTGACGACGGCCGAGGGCCAGGACCTCGCCAAGAGCTTCGCGTGCCCGTTCTTCGAGACGTCGGCCAAGTCGCGCATCAACGTCGAGGAGGCGTTTTACGACCTGGTTCGCGAGATCCGCAAGGAGAACGGCGGCGGTGCAGTCAAGCCCAAGACCAAGAAGAAGGGAGGCTGCGCTCTTCTGTGAGCGAGCGCGCTCTTTCTCTCTCTCTCAGTGAATGGTGAGTGAGTGATTGTCAATAGTGAACGAACGAACGAACTCACTCGTTGAATGAGCGAATGAATGAATGAATGTAAGATATTTTGCCACCAATACGTGAGCGAGAGATACTCTGAATGAGTGAATGAATGCGAGCTCGTGTTGTTGATCACGAATCTTCCTCTTGTACAGTTGTGGTGGTGGTAGTGGTAGTTGCAGCAGAAGCATCATCGTTGTCGTCATCATCACCGAGAGACGAAGTGGTACCATCAGCGATACTGATCGATAACACCGTCACAACCGATTCAGCAGTGGCCACCGAGTACTCGACGATGAACGCATCGAGAGGCACTCGAAATGCGACATCGGTCTCCTTCAATCGATGTGCTGGTCGAATGTCGGTCGCGAGCACTTGATCGATAAAGTGGCGCGCCTGGGTGCTGTCGGTGTACATGGACTTGGCGAGCGTACGTCGTGCTGCTGCACCTTGGTACGCGTCGTTGAGTGCCGCCTCGGCCTCGGGCTCCCATTGCACCCGATCAAAGTGCACAAAGTCATGCGAGAGCCACGAGGCATTGTGCTTGATGACGTCGAACTCGCCGAGATCGTCGTAGCCGTGTACGTATGGCTTCAGGTCGAGAATCGGTGTGCCGTCGATGAGATCGATGCCCGATAGGTTCACTACGGCGCCGGTGATGGACTCGATGCGACACACTGAGATGCCGATAGGACACGGTCGATGAGGCGTACGTGTGCCAAAGAGACCCACGGTACGCTGGCCCTCGTGTGCGTTGTTCATGCGCGGTGGATGCACCTTGGCTCGATACGACGTCTTGTGCGTGTTGGTATTGTTGTGGAACACGAACAGCACCCAGCAGTGCGTAAAGTCCGCCAGGCCCTCGAGCGCTTGCGACGCTTGCTTGCATCGAACGCGTACTCGCGCTCGACCCGCCTCGACGACGAGGCCCTGTCGAGGCGTACCGATGCGCTTCTTGTACACGCTCTCCAAGATACCGATCGGTTCGAACATGTAGCTACCGCTGCTCGATGGCGTCGTCGCCGCAGTCGATTGGCCACCTCGTTTCTTGCGATTGCCGTCGCGTCGTACAGCCTGGGCCGTATCACTCTCTGATGATGATGATGACGAAGATGGCGAGGCGCTAGCGACGTCGCGAGCACTGCCATCGACCGATGCATCGACATGTTGCTCGCGCGCGCGTTCTCGTGCTTGACACTGCTGCAGTTCATGTCGTACATTGCGGAGAGCCTTCTCGGCTGCAACGCGGCCTTGTCGCTCGCTCTTGCGAAACTCCACCATACGTTCATACTCGACTCGTTCATCTGCTTGCGTACTCGCGAGTTGTGCCGCACGAGATCGTTCCTTGACGTACAGGTACAAACATGCTGCCGCCACGGCCACCGACACACCGGTCACCACACTACCGAGCGAGAACGATGGTGCAGGAGATGACACATCTGCCTCCTCCATCGGAATCGATCGAATCGATCGAATCGATCTCGTCGAGACTTGACAATGGAATATGAGCCGAGGTGATGATGAAGAGCTGAAGCGGTTGATCAAATGGATTAGTGAGTGTGGGTTCTCGCGCATATGTTAGCACTCTCAGAAAGTCGCCGGAATCGCGATCGGTTCATCGGACTTGCGAATCCTCCTTCGGCGCCAAAATCAGATCGACCGACGGACAAAAGAGAGTGAGAGCCCTCACTCTCTCATTCCCCTCGCGCCTCGCTCCTCGCTCCCTCATACTGCTTCCCATGGCTCTCGTACATTCGGTCTCTCTCTTGGTGGCGGTTGTTCTTGCCGTACTGGCAACGACGGCTGCTGATGCGTGTCCGAACGACTTTGGTATGGTATCATTTCGAAGCGCACGAATCAGCGGGAGCGTTTACTACGTTCACTCTCCTAACGCCTTCGATGCATCTGAACGTAGGCAACGTGGCGCTCGGTCAAAAGTCGTTCGCTAGCTCGAACTCGTGGGGTGCTGGAGCAGCCAACGATGGCAACTGCACGACGTTCTGGTACTCAACACCGGCGGCGAGCGCACCGCAGTGGTGGAACATCGATCTCCAGGTACGTGGTCTCTCTCTCGCACGCGGCGCGGACAGTTTGAAGTAGCTCTCGCGTGGCAACTCACTGTGCGTGTTTCTAGCGCAACATGTCGATCGGCAACGTCGTGTTCTCGTGGCGCTATCCGGCGCAGGAGGGCTACTTGCAGCTGTCGCTCGACGGCGAGCACTACTGGAACAAGCAGAC
>Ga0209935_1002427_pt1 | contig 22858 bp, 38 predicted proteins | sample ThiBio_1000_plan_2_FD_183958 | JGI IMG/M metagenome (GOLD analysis project Ga0209935, IMG submission 183958) | Wastewater bioreactor microbial communities from Cape Town, South Africa - Thiocy_cont_1000_plan (SPAdes) | ecosystem: Engineered > Bioreactor > Thiocyanate-remediating >...
ATCTATCTATCTATCTATCTATCTATCTATCGTGATCTATCTATCTATCTATCTATCTATCTATCTATCTATCTATCTATCTATCTATCTATCTATCTATCGTGATCTATCTATCTATCTATCTATCTATCTATCTATCTATCTATCGTGATCTATCGTGATCTATCGTGATCTATCGTGATCTATCGTGATCTATCGTGATCTATCGTGATCTATCGTGATCCATACTCACAACTCTTGCCTTCCCAAGCTTCTTGAGCTCTATTGCCATTTTGTTCTACATCAATGGCGCAGCGAAGCGCATTCGAGGAGCCGGCAAGTAGATTGCGTTGCTCGCTACAACTCTCTGATGCGTCACGTACAGTCGAGAATGAATAACGATATGGTCTATCATGTATTGCTGGATCGAGATAGGCAGTTGAGTAATGCTCACAGAAGACCAAGTGTACCGATAGGAGAAGAGCGACAGTAAGAGCTTTGGTGGTTCGTTTTTTGATTGTGAGTGAGTGTGCTGCACGATGACGACGATGAAGAGGAGCTGCAGGATAGTATCGTCACATCATCGTGCACTTCTTCTTCTTCTTGGTGTTGTTCATAGAAGTGCTGCTTCTACCACATGATGATGTTGTGATCGTTGTGGTCTCGGATTGATGTTGATGACCAAGAGGTGCCTCGAGCTCTGACTCTAGTACGTCGAGCATAGAGAAGATCTCGAACAGCAGCTCATTCGGAATCATTGACATCGCCGAAGAATCATCGACCACCGATCGAATCATCGTCATCGTCGAGACTGCTTGCTTCATCCATGATGGTGCATGTCGATGACGATCTGGACGCCATGTGAACGTGTCGGCAAGCCATTGATTGGCTCCAATCACATGCACTCGATGGCCTGCCGAGAAGCCGATGAGACCTCGATGCTCGTCGAACGCAACTGCCGATGGCATCTCGAAGCCACAATCGAACGATGAGATGTGATGGCCTTCGTGAGTGAATGATTGAAGCCGATAGTTGCTGGTGTCGGCGACGATGATTCGACCTTGGTTGGCGATGCATAATCCTTGAGGACTGTCGAACTGGCATGGTTGATTGCCTCGAGAGCCGAACTCGAACAAGAACGAGCCATCGATCGACGACAATACTTGCACTCGATGATTCCTTGTGTCACAGACGATGATTCGATGTCGATCATCATCGATCGCAATGCCTATTGGACAATCGAACTCGCCAGGCTGAGATCCATACTTGCCGATGGAGAACAAGAGCGAGAGATCGATCGACGACAAGAACACCAATCGATCGTTGTTGGTATCGGCGATGATGATGCGACGATGATGCTTGTCGATGGCAATGCCTCGCGGATACTTGAACTCGAGATCTCCTGATCCTTGATGGCCGATGCACGACAAGAACGATTGCTCGCTCAATGACCATGATTGTACTCGATGATTGAAGGTATCAACGACGAGGATGCGATCATGATCGTGATCGATCGCAATGCCTCGCGGATTCAGGAGCTGGCCTGGTTGGTCGCCGTGCCTACCGAACTTGGACACGAACGAGGCGCCATCATCATCATCACACGAGAATACTTGCACTCGATTATTGTTGAACTCGGTGACGAGCAAGAGACCTCGATGATGGTCGAACACCAAGCCAAGGGGAGAGAAGAACAGGCCATCAGCATCGCCTTGTTGCTTGGTGCCGATCGAGAGCTTGATTCGAGCATCACGATCAAGAGCATCGTCTTCCATCTCTTCCTCTTCAATCTCTCTCTCTCACGACAAAGAGATGATCCAAGCTCCAAACTGCTCAAAACCAAAGAGATGAAGATATGAAGCTCTCTCTCACACACGAGACACGAGAGACACCAAGCAAGCAAGCAACGAGCAACAAGAAGCAACAAGAACCAATCGACGAAGGAACAAAGAACAGCACCTCCCTCCCTCAACCAACCACTCCCTCACTCACACGAGCCTCTTCTTGATCTTCTTCATTCTTGAATCTTCTTCTCTTGGTTTTGGTATTGGTATTGGTATTTGTATTGCATTGAGTGCGAATCTGATGCCTAGCTTGCACAGCCAACTAAAACTAGGATTGTATCGGCGTGCCAGGTTACATCGCGCGACAATTGCTATCCGGGCTCTTTGTGTCGGGAAGCCATTGATTGGCCCCAATCACATGCACTCGATGGTCTGCCGTGAAGGCGATGAGACCTCGATGCTCGTCGAACGCAACTGCCGATGGGCTCTCCGTGCCACAATCGAACGATGAGATGTGATGGCCTTCGTGAGTGAATGCTTGCAGTCGATTGTTGTCGCAGTCGGCGACGATGATTCGACCTTGATTGGCGATGCAAACTCCCTTTGGTCGATTGAACTGACCTGGTTGATCGCCTTCCTCGCCGAGCTCGAACAAGAACGAGCCATCGATCGACAACAGTACTTGCACTCGATGATTATCGGTATCAGTGACGATGATTCGATCTCGATCATCATCGACCGCAATGCCTGATGGGCAATCGAACTCGCCAGGCTGAGATCCTCGCTCACCGATGGAGAACAAGAACGAGAGATCGATCGACGACAAGAACACCAAGCGGTTGTTTTCGGAATCGACGATGATGACATGATGATGCTTGTCGATCGCAATGCCTTGAGGGTAGTTGAACTCGAGATCTCCTGATCCACGATGGCCGATGCACGACAAGAACGATTGCTCGCTCAATGACCATGATTGTACTCGATTATTGAAGCAATCGGTGATGAGGATGCGATCGTTACCGTGATCGATCGCAAGGCTCCATGGATGCTGGAACTGACCTGGTTGGCTGCCTTTCTCGCCGAACTTGGACACAAACGAGCCGCCGTCGCACGAGAATACTTGCACTCGATTGTTGTTGCATTCACCAACGAACAAGAGACCTCGATGATGGTCGAATGCCAAGCCCATTGGGGTATCGAATACGCCATCAGCCTTGCCTTCTCGCTTGGTGCCAAGCGTGAGCTTGATTCGAGCATCACGATCAAGGGTATCGTCTCCCATCTCTTCCTCTTCAATCTCTCTCTCAACGACAAAGAGATGATCCAAGCTCCAAACTGCTCAAACCAAGGAGATGAAGATATGAAGCTCTCTCACACGAGATGAAGGCACGGGAGGGCGAAGAAAAGATCTGCCGCCCGCTGTACTTTGGCCCCTATGAAAGGACGGGCAAAGATTAACGTACCGTTAGCGTAACCAGTTGCGTCTGAACGACGTTCCCCGAATGCACCAAGGGGGTCTTTCCCTGTACCCCGCCCTCATCAATCGCTGTCGCGCAACAAACGACGCATCATGCGAGCTATTGGTGTATTGGTGCAGAATTGAAGAGGAGGTGCAGGATAGTATCGTCACATCATCGTGCACTTGTTCTTCTTCTTGGTAGTGATGGTCTTTCGAGATCGATCACATAGCACAATGCGATCTGGATGGACTCAAAGATGCGAGAAGATCTCGAACAGCAGTTCGTTCGGAATCATCGACATCGCCGAGCACTCATCGACCACCGATCGAATCATCGTCATCGTCAAGATGGCTTGCTTCATCCATGATGGTGCATATCGATGGCGATCTGGTCGCCAAACGAACTTGGTGTCGGCAAGCCATTGATTGGCTCCAATCACATGCACTCGATGGCCTGCCGTGAAGGCGATGAGACCTCGATGCTCGTCGAACGCAACACCCCATGGACATTCGAAGCCACAATCGAAGGATGAGATGTGATGGCCTTCGTGAGTGAATGATTGCAGTCGACGATTGGCAAAGTCGGCGACGATGATTCGACCTTGATTGTCGATACAAACTCCGTAAGGAGAGCTGAACTGGCATGGTTGATCGCCTGCGGAGCCAAACTCGAACAAGAACGAGCCATCGATCGACGACAATACTTGCACTCGATTGTTATCGGTGTCGGAGACGATGATTCGATGTCGATCATCGTCGATCGCAATGCTTGATGGATAGAAGAACTCGCCAGGCTGAGATCCTCGCTTGCCGATGGAGAACAAGAACGAGAGATCGATCGACGACAAGAACACCAATCGATTGTTGCCGGTATCGGCAACGATGATGCGATGATGATGGTTGTCGATCGCAATGCCTCGAGGATGCTTGAAGCGGCGATCTCGTGAGCCACTCTTGCCGATAGACGACAAGAACGATTGCTCGCTCAATGACCATGATTGTACTCGACTTTCCGGGCTATCAGTGATGAGGATGCGATCATGATCGTGATCGATCGCAATGCCTTCAGGATACAGGAACTGGCTTGGTTCGTTGCCATACTCGCCGAACTTGGACACGAACGAGCAGCCATCATCATCACCACACGAGAATACTTGCACTCGGTAATTGAAGCAATCGACGACGAGCAAGAGACCTCGATGATGGTCGAATGCTACACCAAGCGGAGTGAAGAACTGGCCATCAGCATTGCCTTGGTTCTTGGTGCCGATCGAGAGCTTGATTCGAGCATCACGATCAAGAAGATAGTCTCCCATGTGAGCGACGTGCACTACGACGACAAGGCAGTGGAGAGGGGCGCGAGCGGGGGACGGTGGGCACGAGCGGAGGCAGCGACACAACAAGGTCGCGTATGTGTCGCTGGCTCGTGTCGTTCGGCATCGTTGTCTGCTGCCGCCGCCTCGTCTTCCACATCGCCCACATCATGGCGACAACATCCAGCTCGTCGTCATCGTCGTCCCTCACGCGTACCGCCTCACCTGCTCCCAAGCTACCATTCGAGCGTATCCTGATTCAGATTCCCGAGGGCAAGCTCGTCGAGCCACCGGGCGGCAAGCCCTACGTCGTACGCTACCTACGCTCGAGCTCTCCCACTCACACACAAGAATTCACCAATGGCTCACGAATTCTCTGTCGATGAATCGATAGACCTATCACATTACGGTCGATGTCGATGGAGAGGTGATCGCACGCGTCGACAAGCGATACAGCCAACTGCTCGAGATGCACAAGCAGCTCGTGAACTACCTACCGTCCTGGGCTGCGCTGCCCGAGTTCCCACCCAAACAGTACGAGCCCTCGCCTCCCTCCCTGCCCTCCCTCCACTTCTGAGGATTCTATCTCAACCGAATCCGAGAAGGATGCATCTTCAGATTCATATAGTGCGAGAGTGAGAGAGCGAGATAGAAAGAGCGAACGAGATAGTTTCGAACGAGATATTTTCGCTTTGGCAATGATAATATCTCTCTCAAATATCTTGTACCAATCGACTCGATATTGATCTTGGGATCTCTTGGTATTTGATATCACAGCATCTTTACCAATATGAACAAGCCAGAGAACATTGAACTACGCAGATTGGAGCTCATCTCGTACGTCGTACTCATTGATCATTGCGACAATCAATCAATCAATCAATCAATCAAGGCGTCTCCGATTCGCTACTCTGACTCTGACTCTGACTCGGACTCGGACTGATTGATAGATACTTTTATGAGCTCTCGAAGCTGCCGTACGTATTGCAATGTGTGCACTTTCACAATGGGCTTGATTTCGATGCCAATGCCTCGGAGGTCTTGGTGCAAGTTGGCACCGCTCGCATCGAGGAGGTACCACCACCTCCACCATCATCATCTCGCTCGTGCAAGTAGTTTGTGTATCTTTGATCAATGTGTGATGCTGATGATAATGATGATGGTCATAGGCTAAATCCACTGAGAAGCGTGAACGAATGCGATCCCAAAGCTTCCATCTCAACAATGATGGTGTACGTTCGAGTGCTGATGGATGGATGGATGGATAGATGGATCGTCGTGTATCTCACGGGCGGTATATGTAGGCGATACAAGTGTTGACCTACGAACATGCGACCACGTTCCGCTTCAAGAAGGGACACACGTTTCAATTGGGCGAGGCCGCGATCCTGGGTCCTGATGGTGTCGCCGTACGTGCCGTGCCAGTCGCTCGCTCCCGCTTGCGTCGTGTCAAGCTCGCTCCATCTAACCACGAGAATGGCTGGATGTTGCAGTGGTTCAACTTGGTGTCGGACTACCAACCTACGCAAGATATCAACGAGGCATTCATCTACAACCAACGCGGCACGCCGCTCATGATGCTGCGTGAACAAAAGTACCTCGACAACGCCGTCGTATTCTAACACGTGACACACAGCCACTGACTGAATGAATCGAATCGATTAATGTCTCACAGGGAGCTGTACTACGACACCAAGGTGCATATCTATCGTCTACATCCATCGGAATCGCGAGATGGAGGCATGCCGCCAGGCGAGAAGGTCTGCATCGTGCAGCAGAAGCCGAGCACCATCACCAGCCCGTCGTACCTGATCAAGCCACCACCCGGCAAGGAAGACAGTACGTGCTCTATCTCTCTCGTTCTCAACCCCTCGATCGAGAGCGATAGTACTCATGCTCGAGTGTATGCGTTTACGTAGCGATGAGCATCTACCTCGATAGCCTCTGGGAGGACTGCAACACCAACTTTGTTGATGAGAAGAATCGCACGTTTGGTACGTAGTTGTAGCTCAATGCTCGTGGCGTCGATCGAATACGAACTCCTCTGACCTCTCGACGGTGTACAGCGGCTCGCATCGTCAAGGTGCCGACCGCTGAGATGTTTGGCCTTCATGTACGCGATCTCGCTCGATCGATCATGATCGTCGTTGTCGTCATCTGACACGCTCGCAACGTTTTGTTGGTTCCACGCACAGATCGAGGCCAACGAGGATGTATTGCTATACTTGAGCCTGGTGTGCTCGATCGAGCACCTGAACATCAACTACAACAAGCAGGAGGACAGCTAGTGCAGTCGGGCACGGTACAATTCTCCTCGATGCCATCATCATCATCATCAGATAGATGTGCGCTGGATTGCGTGCGCTGCAAAAATCTCGTTCTTCTGCTTCTGCTTCTGCTCCTCACACTGCGATATGTTCGTACGCTCCTCGATATCGTGTACTCCTTCCTCGTCCCCCCTCCTACCGCCACACTCCCATTCGAGCTCCTCTTCTTCTTCGGCTCGAGGAGCAAATGAAACGATATCACACTATCAGGCGCGGTTTGCACTCGCTGCGATAGAGAATGAGAGTGAGAACGAGAGATGATTGGGGATAGTGTGCCGCTCCAACCAGCGTCAACGAGGTGAAGATCGGGCAAGCTGACGACGTAATAGAGCGAGCTGGCGGTCGTTGTCCCTCCGTGTTCAAGAACGCGAGGGTCGAGGTGTAGCCCGCCGCACTCCCAAATTATTAGAGGTTAGAGGTGGCGGCAGCGGCGGTGGCGCTAAATCTCGCACGATCATGCGTGGCGCCGCTGGTTATGGGTCCCCCGCTTCGGCCGCAAGTCGCCAAGCCAGCCAAGCCAAGCCAGCGAGCCAAGCCAGCGAGCCAAGCCAGCCAGACACCAGGTATGTAAGGCTACCTCTTTCATCGTATTTGTATTTTTCGTATTTGTACACTACAAATGCAGCGAAAGGGCGAGCGAGTTATTCGATTCTACAGTAACATTGCGATACGAGCGATGGAGAAGAAGAGCAAGAGCAAGAGATGGAGGCGGCAAGAGGTAGGCGTAGTGACGATGCATCTAGATGAAAGAAGGGCACGCAGAGTGACGGCGAAAGGAGCGACAGGGAGACTGGTACACATTCTGCAAGACCTACCGCACTTCAGAATGGAACGGGCGATAGGAGCAAGCGAACGAACGAACGAATGAATGAAAGAACGACCAACACTGAAGAATGGTAGCAGCAATGAGAGAACGATGCGGATGACGGGAAAATCGACCTGACACACATATGGTGGAAGGAAGGAGGGGAACAAGAGAGAGAGAGAGAGAGAGAGAGCAGATGATGACGACGATATGCCGGCTCGCGTGTCGAGAACGGCTGCTGGGCAACCAACAAACCAAAGAACAGGATGATGTGCGGTGACAATAAAGAGAGAGTGAGAGAGAGAGAGAGAATGAGAGAATGCAAACCAGCGCACACAACGTGACGCGGTACCGAGCACCAAGCACAGGTAGCGACACGAGCTAACTCAAAGAAGATATCAGAGAGTGAGCATAGAGGTATGACGTGTGGGTGGGGTGTGAGTATGTGCGAGGAAGATTAAAAACGATAGATAAGAGAGTGAGAGAGAGAGAGAGAGGGCGAAATAACGACGCGGCGCCCGTCGGTCATTACGATGGTGGGTGACGATGAAGTTGACGACGGCAGCATAATAATAGGTCGAGGTAGCGGGCAGCGGAACGGTGGCTGGGCGCGCACTGACGTACACGCGCACACGCGTAGGCCGCGGCGACCCGCTCACTCGCTTACTTACTCATCGGTGGCGGAAGAGGTCGAGGCGGTGGCGGCGACCGAGCCGCTGCTCGAGAGGTCGCCTTCCTTCTTGGTCTTCTTCTCGATCTTCTTGGCGAGCTTGGCCTCGGCCTTGTCCTCCTTCTTTGCCTTCTTATGTACATCCGACCAATACTTGCGGTCCTTGTCCATGACGATCTTGACCGCCTCGATGAAGACCGCCGTTACGGACGGTACATCGCGCGACGAGCACTCGATGTAGCCCTTGGCCTTGATCTTCTTGGCGTGCTCCTTGCCCTGTAAGCGTGCGTGCGTGCGAGAGAGAGAACCAACGGCGAGTGAGCGCGAGAAGAGAGCGAGAGAGTAGGAAAAACACGTACTCGCTTGCGAGTGATCGGAACCTCGTTGTTGGCCTTGAGGTTGGCGATGGTGGCTTCGTCATCGCGCAAGTCGGCCTTGGTTCCGCACAGCAAGAATGGTGTGTTGGGGCAGTGCTCTTTCAGTTCCTCGAGCCACTGCGCCACAAAAACGTCGCGACACACACACACACACATATGGCGTTAGAATATTCGCTCGTCTCGTCTCGGATCGTCTCTCTCGCGCACTAAAAAGCACCAAACCACAAGCAACCACAAGCAAGCCGGCAGACAAGCGCAAGTACGTACCCACTTGACGTTGTCGAAGGAGCTCGGGTGCACGACCGAGAAGCACAGCAAGAAGATGTCGGTGTTCTGATATGTGGTGGTGCGAAGTTGCTTGTAGTCCTCTTGACCTGTGTGGTCAAGCGAGCGTGAGCACGAGCCGAGCCCCAAATGAGCCGCGCGCACGCGAGAGAGGGAGAGGGTGAGAGAAGAGAGCGAGCAACGGTACCAGCCGTGTCCCACAGGATGATGTTGACCAACTTGTCGTCGACCTCCTCGATCACCGACAGCGAGTCGAACACTGGCGCCAACAAACGATGAGCAACACGCATCAGCCATCAGCCATCAGAGATCCAACGATACTCTCGCTCGCTCACTCGATGATTGTACGTACCGGTCGGCGTGTACTCATCGAGAAACGCGTGGAGTGTGTACGCCATCAAGAGCGTGGTCTTGCCTGCTCGCACACCAAGCCAATCACCGCACACCAGACGCGCGTTAGACGTTCAAGGTCGGTCGGCAAAGCTACCAACTCCATCCGCTCACGGAGAGCCCGCTCCATGACGACAACGAACGAGACAGGTTCTCGTGCGAGGTCGAGAGCGAGAGAGAGAAGCGTGAGCGTACCGACGGTGCCATCGCCCACGACGCCGAGCTTGATGGCCTTGGTGATCTTGCCAGGCTCTCGCTTGACTGTGCGAGCCGGGATTTCTTCCGTGGGCGGCGAGCCGCTGGAGGTCGAAGTGCTGGTGCTAGTGCTGGCCATGTTGTAGTGTGTTTGGTGGTTGTTGTTGTTCGTTCGGAAGCAACTATCGACGCGAGAGAGAGCGAGAGCGAGAGAGAGAGATCAGCGCGCTGTCATACGCGATCACGCGACGAAACGTACGTAGCGCAATGCTTGAGGTGTCAAGGTCGAAGCACACACGAACACACGCCGACACACACTCTCTCACGTAGAGCTCTCGATGGAAGGAGTGGAGCGAGGGGAGGGGGGCTTGTTGTCGGGCAGACGTGATGGACAACGACGACGTAGGCAGCGTGTGCGTTGAGGTTTGTCGTACGACACTCGCGCTTGTCGCTCTTGCTTTCTCGCACACTGTGGATAGGGAGCCGAGAGCGAGAGACACACACACAACCACAAGGCCGTCACGAGAGTGAGAGCGCAGCAGCAGGAGCAGCAGTCGGAGGTAGGACAATGTCAGTCACGAGTGAGCAAGAGGGAGAGAGAGAGTCGTGAGGTGATCGATCGAGAGAGTACGCACACACGCACACGAGAGAGAGGCAGAGAGAAAATACACGAAAATACACGAGCGCCAGAGGCGAGCGATACCAGAGCAACTTCCTCAGCGGCCGTACCCCAGTGGTCGTAAGGTTGCCCGCGAGCGCATGACTGGTCTTGATCGATAGAACGAAACACGAGCTTACCGGCGCGACCTTATCCGAGTGCCTGTCCTCTTCCTCTTGTTTCTCTCACTCAGTCTTCTTTGCTCTCCTCTCCTCTCGCTACTGCTTCTCTCTCTCAGTGCTCGCGTTGGATTATTTGACGATTTTCTCCTCCCTCTGGTTCATTTGAGCGCCATCAAGTGTGAACCTTCAAACAAATATCCATCGATACCTCCTTCTCTCGTACGAGCACGTCACGTCGTTTGGAATCGAACGAAGGATTCCTCGGAGCTGAGCAGCTTGATTGATTGTGTGCACGAGAACGAGAGCGAGGTACGACAAGTAGCGAGCGGCAGTATGAAGTGTGTGTGGGCGCTGCCCTATCGATGTCGCCACTGCTGCCCATCGCCTCGTCGTCCATCGAAGCTCGCTACTCACTGGTCCTCATCTATCTGCCGTGCTTCTCGTGTGCTCCAGCTCGCGTATCGACCACCGGCTCGCGAGTGATACTCACTTCATCGACATCCAACACACTTCATATCAACCATACCAACCAAACCAACCTCTCCATCAACATCGACTTCCTTCTCGACAAGCAACCACAAACCACCACCATGTCTTCCGAGTCGCGTTCTTCACGTCACGACTCTTGCGATACTTATATCCCGCCACCATCGCCATCGAGCTCTCGTATCGAAGCCGATCGTTACATTCCTTCTCGCCACGAAGGAAGCAGCGGCAGCGGCAGCAGCTATCGTTCGAGCGACACCTACATCCCCTCTCGCGACCGCGAACGAGAGCGTGATCGAGATCGCGACCGTGATCGCGACCGTGAACGAGAGCGAGAACGAGAACGAGAGCGAGAACGAGAACGAGAACGAGAGCGAGAACGAGAACGAGAACGAGAGCGAGAGCGAGAGAGGCGTGAGCGAGACCGAACGCGCGAGCGAGCCTTCAGCCGCGATCCTCGCACCGATCGAGAGCGTGCCGAACGTGAGCGTGAGCTCGAGCGTCGTGAGTATGATGTCGACCGCCGTGAGCGAGAGCTCGAGCGACGAGAACGCGAGCTCGAACGACGCGAGCGTGAGCTCGGCATCTCGCCGCCACAACGCTCGTCATCGCACCACGCCGAGGCTGAGCCCGATGCGCGTTCCTCTCGATCTACGTCTTCTCGACGTGTATGCTCGCCATCTCACACTCTCTCTCTCACACTCACTCTCTCACTCTCGCGTTGTAATTACTGACCTCTTCGTTTGTGATGGCGTAGTTATCGGAAGAGGAAATCGAGGAGCTCTTCATCAAGTCGCTACAGGAATGCCTCGCGGCACGAGCTGCGCCCTTCAACATCAGTGCCATCTCCGATCGAATGAAGCAAAACCGCCACGAGTGGGACGTCAAGAGGACGCGCTGGGACACATTCTACACGTTAGCAAAGCACATGGCCGAAAAGGTATCTCTCTCTCTCTCTCTCTTGCTTGTTGTTACTCGAGTGAGTGAGTGAATGAGTGAGTGACTGGTGCGTGGTGTGTATCTCAGGGCCACCTGAAAGTCGGTCCCAACGGTGGCACGATCATGATTTTGGACTCCAAGTACGCCTCGAGCGTGGCTCCATCTTCGTCTCGTCGCCGTCGTGGCAGCGAGCGTTCGGATGAGCAACGAGGCTCGCGCGACCGTGATGGCGACGATGACGATCGAAGCCATGACGATGGCGACGATAGCGACAGCGCGGCCGAGAACGGAGCAGGAGAAGACGCAGCCGATGCGCACAACGACCACAGTGACCACAGTGACAACGAGGAGCGCGCCGCCGCCCACTCCCCGGATCATTCCGACGACGACGAGCACCACGATCGCGATGAGCACAATGGCACCGCCTCTCCCGATGCCAATCACCACGCCGACGGCGAGAACGATGACGACAAGCATCACCACGATGACGACGAGCATGCCCACGCAGCTGCCGCTGATGACGACGATGACGACGAGGAGCAGCACGAAGACGACGACCATCCGCGCCGTCGCAGAGGCAACAACAACAACAGCAACCCTGCGCTCGACTCCGCCGCCGCCAGCACCACCGACACAGCCGCCGATAAGCGCCGCTCCAATCGCAAGCGTTCGCTCTCCAACGCCACCACGACCGAGCGTTCGAACCCCAAGCGAACACGCACGGCAGACGCCACCAAGTAGCCAACCACACTTCTCTCTCTCTCTCTCTCTCTCTCTCTCTCTCGCGTTCTTACCTTCTCGCTATTTGCGCGTATCTGTGTGTGTCTCATCGTTACTGTACTTGTACTGCTCGTTACGTTGCATTGCGTTCGTGCTGCGTGTGTGTCTATGTCATTGGTTATGACGATGATAAAGCACAAGGACCTCTCCACCTCCCTCATTCGTTTATCTTCCTCGTGCCATCAACAACCACCGTCATCATCATCATGTCGGGCACCACATTGTATGGCAACTTCCACAACTACTACAAGTTCAACGCCGTCGAAGAGCGCCTGCGATGCATCACCGAAGGCTCGCAGTGTTTGCGCTGCATCGCGCAGGAGCACATGGGCGCCAGCGAGCCGTTCACCATGCTGGACCTCGGCTGCAACGAGGGCGATGTGTCGTTGGCGATGATCGCCATCATGCGCGAGCTGCTGCGCTCGCAGCGCCAAGCACCACTCGATCCCTCGAACTCGATCGTAGCAGAGCCCGTGATTCGAGCGAGCGGTATCGATCTCGATGGCGAGTTGATCAGCCGTGCTGTCAACAAGAACACTCGACCTGAGGAGCTGAGCTTTGAGGTGGTCGATCTCACGAACGAGCTGGCCTTCCGAACCTACGTGCAATCATTCCTTGGTTCGTGCTAGAACATTCACATCGAATCGAATCGAATCATTGTACAAGAAAGAAGATTGATCGATGATCGATGGCACAGGACATGAAGGTCGCTTCTCGCTGGTGCTGATGCTATCGCTCACCATGTGGATCCATATCAACGCTGGCGACCAAGGCTTGATCGAGTTCCTCGAGCGTGTGGCTCGAGTCGCTGACAACATCATCGTCGAGCCTCAGCCATGGAAGTGCTGTATGTGGCTGGCTGGCTCCAAACCAATATGCGCGAGTTCGTGCTGATTCGATATCGGGGCGTGCACAGATCGTTCATTATGCAAGCGACGCAAGAAGGCAGGATTGCCGATCCCGACCTTGTTCACAGCGTTGACCATGCGCCAGGACGTCGATGATCAGATCGGACGCATCATCACACGGTGTGGATTCCGATTGCGTGAGGTATGTGCTGTTAGATATTCACTCTCTCTCTCTCTCTCTCTCTCTCTCTCGCGTGTGAGTTGTAGCGAGGAGATTCATTGGCGGCGTTGGTGGTGCTGGCGGCACAGGAGCTCGGCGAGACTCTGTGGGGCAGGAAGGTGTGGTGGTTCTCTCGCAATGAGCCAGCGCTGGCTGCGCCAATATAGCGGTGCCGACATTGCTGTAATCGATACGACGCGCGTGCCGCACACGATCAGTGGGCGGCGCTGTTGGGGGCTTGCTCGCTCGTGGCCCACTGCAGGAACTCGGCCGTGCGAGCAGGCTCGTAGTGCTCGACGAACTCGCGGAACAGCGCCACGCAGCGCTCGTCTCGAGAGTCGATCGGCGTCACAGTGGTGGAGGCAGCACTCGAGTCGCCTCCATGACGCGGCGGCAGCGGTGGGAGAGCGATGCCGGCATTGAGGAAGCTCGCCACTTGGATGGCGCGTTGAATGACGTGCGCTGGCACTCCGGCGAGCTGCGCACAGTAGGTGCCGAAGCTGGCAGTCGGCTCGTCCTTCTTCGGCGACAGGCGGTAGAGAAACACCAACTCGTCGCACACGGCGGCCGACTCAGAAGTGGCAGAGGCAGCAGTGGCAGCGCTGACGAGAAACGACATGGTCAAGTGCTCAATGTGGCGCGAGTGCGGCAGAATCGATGGCAGCATGATCTCCGAGTAGTGCGTCGAGATCAGCACCTTGGGGCAGTGCTGCGCCTCATCGCGTACAAAGTACCGAATGGCGGCCGCCAGCAGCGAGACGCCATCTGCCGCCGAGAACAGCACCGAGTTACACACACACGAACGCCTCGACGCACTAGACACTCGACACGCACGTACCAAAGGCCGCCGTGCCCTTGCCGAACTCGTCGATGATCAACAACGAGCGCGGTGTGGCATGCTGCATCATGCGTGAGAGTTGCTTGAGATCGATGAAGAAGCTGCCTGCGCTCACACAGCCCACGAGAAGAAGAAGCTCAGCTGCTGCTGGCCCAGTTCGTGCCCGGTGTGGCAGCACGTACTCTCAGCCTGCGAGACCGTCTCTTGGCTGTTGACTCGCGAAAAGATGCGGTCAGTGATACCGACAAGCGCCGACTCGGCCGGCACGAAGCTGCCAATGTGGGCCATGAAGCATATCAAGGCATTTTGCTTGAGGAGCACCGACTTGCCTGCAGCACATATTCACAAGTCAGGAGATAACTCGGCATTCGTGAGAGAGAGAGAGAGAGAGAGAGAGAGAGAGCACGAACCCGAGTAATTAGGACCGGTGATGATCTTGACCGCACCCTCTCGAGCTGTCATCAACCACAACCACAGCAAAGATCCTGTCAGAGCCACGCAAGTTGGTACGACAACCGCGTGCATACCGGCAGCCAACGAGATTGAGTTTGGAATGAACTGCTCGACACACAACTCTTGAAGCGGATGGCGGCCATTCACCACGTAGAGTACGTTCTCCTGCGTCAAGGTCGGTCGTGTGTAGCCGTAGCGCTTCGCCACGTGGCTCATGGCCACCAAGCTGCGTTTGCATTCACGCCGTCAGATCGAGCATGTCCATCGATGCGGCGGCTCTTTGCGCGTACCAATCGAGCTCGGCAGTAATGTTGGCGATCGTTCCCAACGATTGGAACCGTTCAATCACTTGGCGCTCGAGCTCACGTACAACCAATCCTTCGAGATCCACAATGAAGCTGAATATGTCTGCATACACGAGTACCGTTACTCTTGTGCCTCACATCGCCTCACCTCGCATTGATAACGAACCACCAATCTCACTGTCGAGTTCGCGCACTCGGGCATTCTTAAAGTACACGTAGTGCTCGGTATGGAACTGATGCTCGAAGCCGCTGTTCTCGGGCGTGAGCGTCGTGGCGAGCTTCTTGGCGAGCTCGAGCGGTAGCGCGACTTGGAAGCCGAGCTGCGGATAGTACACGATCTTGAGCGACGTGATGCCGAGCGGCTGGCAGCGCTCGAACTCCTCCTTGCCGACGAGCGTCAGAAAGTGATCCAAGCCAGCAAAGGTGGCGCGGTACTCGTCGAGCTCGGTATCGACGCCCGACTTGGGAATCAAGCGTTGCTCGTGCGTCGACTCGTCAAAGTCGATGCACGAGTTGAGTAGCCTCACGAGATACTCGAGCGACTCGTCAAAGTGCTCGACGATCTGCGACAGGATGCGAACGTGCGGCGCCGCGTGGCCGTCGTACGCGTGGCGCACCAGCTCGCGGATGCGGAGCGCATGAGCGACCGACTCGAACAGTGCCGCCCAGTCGTGGATCGACCAGCTCATTGCGCGAATGCGACTCATGATTCGGGGCAGGTCGCGAATTCCCTTCAGTGCCTCGGCGAGCGCACGGGCAAGCTCCTGGTTCTCGGGCTGCAGCAGAAACGAGATGCTCTCCAAGCGATCGGTGATCACCTGCTGGCTCGTGATTGGCCTCAAGAACCATTCCCTGTGCGCGAGAGGCCAACCATCAGCAAGCGACCGGTGCAGTGGGGCGATGGATGGCAGACATCGTACCGCAGCAAGCGGCGGCCAGCGGGAGTCTTGGCCTCGTTCATGATGCCGAACAGCGACAGGCCCTCCTTGGACGTGCCGATACCCAAGCGGCTGGGATGGGCCTCTTGCTTGAAGATTTGTAGTGCCTCGAGCGTGTTCGAATCGACGAACAAGACACTCTCACTACTCAGTCGTAAGTGCCATGTCAGTTGTGAGCGCGAGTCCGCGTTCTGGCAACACCGTCATCGTACAGAGAGAAGAATCGAAGGCCGTTGATCGCAATGGGCGAGGCTGGAGCCTCGAGCTCGTTGACGACTCGATTTTGCAGCAAGAACGAGATCAAACCACCGAGTGCACGAATCTACATGAATCGCCACCGGTGAACCGGACAGAGGAACATATCAGCAGCGCATCATCGCTGACACGAACGAGAACAAGACTGCGTGAGGCGCACCATGCACTCGTTCTGAAAGCCCAAGAGACTCGATAGGCGCTGCAGTCGCTCCTCGGGCGAGGTGTTGGCCATTGTGTCGCCTGCCGAATCGCCGCCGGCAGCAGCGACGTCACGAGGCAGATCGAGCAGCAACAGCTTGTGCTTGGCACTCGCCAAGTCAAAGTCGCTGGCCTTCGATGTCACGACGAGCTCCGTGACATCAGTACGAGGCGGAGATTCGTCTCCCTCTCGCTCTTGTTCGACGTGATGATCGGAAGAGCCCTCGCGAAGGAACTCGATCAAGTCGGCATTGGTTCCGGAGGGAACGATGATTTTGTTGGGACAGATCTGTCGCTTCACTGTTTGGTGGCGCCAGGTTGCGTGAGCGATCGGAGAAGGAGGCGTTAGATGGAAGAAGCCGCGATACGCACGGATCTGTACACATTGCCAGTCCGAGTGCTCCCACGTCTCGGTCACATGCAGCTCGAGAGTGGTGGTGGTGTAGAAATACGCGACGCCCAGGCTGTGGCAATCGAATCGTGAGATGCGCGTACAATCGTGTGCGATTTGGAGCACACTGCTGCGTACCGTGATCGATTATAAACGAGTGCCATGTAGACCTTGGTTCCATGCGATCGATCAGCTCTCGGTGGCGCGTTGCGAGGGACGGAAGGCCAACGTACCAGGCCATCGTCATCATTGTCATTGTCAACGTCAGCGCCTTGGTTGCGTTCGGACGCTTGATGTGGCAAGGATGGACTGGAACGATGGAGCAGAGCCTCATGTGCTGAGGTCGAGGTGTTCAATGAGTGAGAGCGTAGCGAGGTCGAGGTCGAGGTGGAGGTCGAGGTCGGCTCAGCCCGAATGGGTCTGGGAGCATAGGCCATTTGAGCCAAGGAAGAATGAGAGGGAGATGCGAGTGGGAGAGAGGCAGCAAGAAAATGACGAGCGATGATCGGAGGTCGAGAAGCGAGAGGCATGATAAGACCGCACGTACGGCTCCGCGAGATATTTTGGTGTGGCGAGGAAGAAGATATTTTCGTTCCGCCAGATATTTTCCCGAGTCGCGAAATATCTCTATCTCTGATTGGTTGCGAGGAACAGCCTCTCGCTTCATACGCAAACGCGATAGATCCAGACGCGGTACATGGCATGCGAGACGGCGTTGGGTACGTAGGCTTCGGGGTCGGTGCACGAGAGTAAGGAGAGATACTTGGAGGTGGCACGTCGTGTGGTCAGTGTGGCGAGGAGAGAGTCGAACTGTTCGCGATTGCCATCGTAGTAATCAGTGCGGATCGTGAAGGCAATGAGGCCTGTGGGCTTGGTGATGCGCATGAACTCGGGGATCGTGTCGGCAGGCGAGGGCCCCATCTTGGCGAACGTGCCACAGCACAGCACTGCATCGAAGGTCGACGAATCGAACATGATGAGTGGCTCTCCGAGTGGCGCCTGTGTATGTGTGGATCGAAGTAGATCAACTGATTGATGTCAGGCCGCCCAACACTCGATGATATCGCGCTGCTCTGATATCGAACCTCGACGTATTGCGTGTAGACGTGTTTGGAGCGACACTGCTGCAACATGGCTCCCGAGATATCGAGAGCCACGAGTCGTTCGATGGCCCACGATGGTCGATCTTGACGCTCGTCGGCAGTTTGATTGAGTTGCTCGATGGCTCGGGCGAGCTCGATGCCAACGAGACCCGAACCAGCTCCTGCATCCAAGATTGCCTGGATCATGATGATCGTGAGCGTTCTCGTGAGCCAAGCGCCACTGGCACAACGTCATCACTCTGGCGGTAGCAATGGGGTATCATACGAGCCGCGTTTGATCCCGGTCGATGGTCGACGAGGTCTTTGCAGCATCGAGATATGCTCGAACGACGTGCGAGGGCGCCGAGTAGCGGTATCGACTCACGACATCGTGCTCGTAGGATTGCGACCAGTTGTCGTAGTAGGCGCGGATATCAGCGAGCTCGGCACTCGAGTATCGACGCCACTCTTCATGACCCTCGATCTCCTGGTCGCTATCATCGGTATTACTGCCAACGCCATCATCATCATGAGAGAGTAAGGTCGCCATCGATGGCGGGGGAGAGTGTTGTTGGTTCGGTGATGTTGCGGGAGGAAAGGAATGTCGGTCTCATCATTTGGTTGGTGGCGTTGTTGTGGTTGGAGCGGACAAGCAAGCTCGGTGCTCTTGAACCATTGATTGAGGAATCGATCGATCGATTGATTGATTGATTGATTGATCAGGGGGATCGAGATGGTGGTGTCAGCATCGTTGTTGGATGCGTCGGGCGTGACGGTGATCGAAGATACGCTCGTGGCGTCAGCGACATCGTTGGTGCATCTGTTTGCATATCAATGGAGTCAATCGATCTCACCGTATGGATATCGATCTCGCTTCCTTCTGATCACGCGATAGAATGACAGTGTGAATCGATGAGATGATTGATCGAGTGGTACTGCATTAGGAGGCGTATCAAGATCGTGAGCGCTGAAGGGCTAGCTTGCAGGTTTGCACGTTATCTCGAGACACATCGAACTCGAGAGCTTCATACGACATCGACATCGACATTGAACGCCAACACTGGTTCGATCGAGATCATTGATTGGTTCGGAGCAGTCGGTAGTGCGGATCGAACACTCGATTGGCTTCTACGATCGATCTGTGATGATAGCACGACGTGGCCTGGTAAGAAGAGTCTCGCTCGATGTGCCTTACTGCCTCGCTGACTCACTGCCTCGCTCTCGTGTAGTGTGGGTGCTCTTTGACTCGATCACGCAGTTGATACTCGAGTTTGGGAGCGCACAAGTATGTGGCTTGCTTCAACGAATCGTACATTACAACCAGCAACGAGTGGCGGCATTCGCCGATGGCGATAGCGTCGTAGTGTCGTCGGCGTCGGCGTCGGCACCGAGATCGATCTTTGATCGAGGAGGACACGGCGCCGTGGTGGCGCTGCTTCACACGGACGTGCTCGAACACGCGGAGCCTCACGACACTCCGGTGCCCTCACTACACGGCTACCAAGTGCTCGAGGGCGTGCGCTACGTCGCCAACACGGTGGTGCAGGTGTCGCTCGCGAGTGGAGCGTTGTTGAGCGCGATCACGGTGATGCTGTCGGGCTCCGAGTCGAAGAGCACCAGCAGCGCCAGTGCGTCGTCGGACACGAGCGCTAGCGAGTCTGGTGAGGTGCACCTGACGGCCGAGACGCTCGAGAATCATCGGATCTTGTCGATTCTGCACAAGCGACGTTCGGGCAACGTGAAGCGAGCGGTACGTGCGAGTGCGACAGCGAGTCGGATCTTGTTGGTTGGAGCGATTGATTGATCGCGAGGCGTGTGTAGAGAGAGGGATACACGGTGATCGGCGGACGCATGTACAAGCTCAAGCTGCCGGAGCATCACAAGCGACCCGATGGCACGAGTGGCTCGAGCAGCAGCAGCAGCAGCAGCGACGGTGCTCGACGCGATCCTGGCGCGAATCTGACCTTCAACGTGAGCCTGACGCCGCTACAACGCTCAGCTCGCGAGGCGGTCGTGCTGCCGTACACGCATCACCTGCACTCACAACAGCAGCAACAACAGTATGCAGACGTTGATGATGAGGACGACGATGATGATGACGAGGATCCGGACGATGACCTTGATATCTAACAGCTACTACGAGGTTGGATCTCGAATGAAGGAGGAGCGAATGTATCATTCCAATCGCTCGGAATGTCGGAGGATACGTTGCTGTAATTGATCGTACAGCAAGCGCTCGGTTTATGATTGAGAGGAGAAGCAGGAGATTAGCAGTGGTGCACCAGGAACCGATTACAACGACGATGGGGCGATGATGACGATGATGAGTGGATAATGCATTGGTAGCGAGCGTTGGTTGATCGGGCGCACGAGTGCTTTGGCGAGGAGTTGATTCACGTGGGTTTACATCAGCAACGCAACGACAGCCGCGACGACGAGCGCCAGCGAGGCCACGAGGGCCGAAGCAGCGTTCTGTTCCGAGGCGTAGTTGACGAGGTTGATCGGGCCGACGGCGTTGGCGATCGGGAATACGACACCGTTGCCAGCCGGGTTGGGAGCGAGCACAGGCTGGGCCGGGGGCGGCGGCGTGGTGACTATTCGGTGTGGTGAGCGGAGGAGGTAGATGGGATGGCACGCAGCAGTTGCAGTAGTAAGAGCAGCAGTAAGAGCAGCGATAACGTACCGACTTTGTTGAGCGAGAAGTGGTCGAAGGTCGAGGGACGGCACACGGGAATGCACGGCGCAACGTACTGCGGCGGCTGGCCCGGGTAGCGGTTGCCAATGAACAAAATCGAGGAGTCGCGGCGAACAACGTCGTAGATGATGGGGCACTTCAAGCATCCACGCAGCGACGAGTCAGAATTGCCGCACGTCATCACGCGAGAGAGAGAGAGAGAGAACGAGGGAGAGCGACATACCGCGCCGACGGCGTTGACGTGCAGGAGATCGCACGTGATGGCCGAGATGTCGACCTGCACGTTGGGCACGAAGGCCTGCGGGAACTTGCAGCCGACGTAGGAGTTGAGCACCGAGACGGCGTTCTGGGTGAAGGGCTGCAGCGTGCGCGACGTCACGGTGTAGTCGATGTTCCAGAACTTCTCGATCGTGGCCTTGGTACCGAGCACGAACGAGCCTGTGGAGCCGCCGCGAAGCGCCGAGGGTGGAGAGGCACGGTGAGCGGGAGGCGTGGCTCAGCTCGCGTTGTGGCACGTACCAGTCTCGACGATACGCATCTGCTCAGCAGCAGCAGCGCACGAGGGATCCGGGAACAACTGCTGGTGGAGCTCATACGTGCCTGCAGACAACAGGTGGAGGCACGTTGTGAGTGCCAGCGAGGCAAGCAGGAGAGCGAGGGCAGGCGACATACCCGAGAGGCTCTTGGTGTTGACGGCCGAGAAGAAGTAGGTGCGGATCTCGTAGACCTGGTCCGAGCCAGGGACCAGATTGCACACGCCATCGGTCCACTGGCCGGCGACGTTCGGCGGCGAGTTCGCTTGCGCGACGGCGGCAGCCACCACGAAGGCAAGGAGCACGAGGAGCGAAGCGCAGCGGCGGACGGCCATCGTTGAGCGGCGGGCGAGAGGGCAGGAGAGCACGACGCGAGGAGGAGGGCAGCAGAGACGAGCGAAGGCGAGGAGGAAGACGAGCCAAGAGGAGGCGGGCTCGCCAGAGGCAAGCAATGCGGGCTCGACGCGGCGCCTTAATAGCTGAGGGTGCGCGAGGGCTTGTGAGTGCATTACTAGTGAGATGACGGGAAGCTCGTGGGTGGTTTATGAGGCATATCACGGCGCAACGTAAACGCCTCTCCTTCTTCCGCTCGAATCACAATCAACATCAACATCTGCCTCGCCAAGTTGCCTGGTTACTCGTAGTGAGGAGGGGCCGAGTTGGAACGTGAGTGAGTGAAAGAGGGTGAGTGAGTGTGGATTTGATTGGATTGATTTGGGTTGAGTTGAGTTGCGAGCTGACGACGACCATACGACTCGCGGACGACACTCGCACGAAGCAACTCTCTCTTGCTCGCCCGCTCCCTTCGACGAGCCGCCTCCTCCATCATCAACAGCAACTTCACCACCACCACTCGCACAGAGACTGACTCCCTCCCTCCCCTCATCATCATCAGCGGCGAGCGAGCGAGTACGATGATGCAGAGCGAGCACGACAAGACCCTTCGGCATCGGCAATCGCTGTTCGACAAGGAGCGCGAGAAGCTGCAGCGCGAGGAGCAGCGCACGGCTCGCAAGCTCGAGGCCGTGCTGGCGTCCAAGTTCGCTGCCGCGCTGCTGCAGAGCTTCCTCGCCTCGCAGGGAGAGGCCGAGGCCGCGCTGCTGCGCTTCTACGTACAGGCACTGGCGTACGCCACGTATGCCAGCTCGGGCTCAGCCACCACCGACGGCATCGCGACGCGCTTCGCCGCCATCACGTCGAGCTTCCTGGCGCCGAGCAGCGAGACGCGCATCGCGCCGCTGATCGCCGTGCCGAACGCCATCCTCAAATCGACGCCGACGCCGAGTTCCTTCGACGAGCTGGCTCGACTCGCTGGTGCCTTGTTGATCAACGCCTACTTGCCTCCGTTCTTCAAGACACAGGCCTATTGCGATTTGGTTCATGGTACGAGCGGCGAGCTCCTCGTCTTGATTGATTGATTGATTGATTGATTGATTGATTGATTGATTGATTGATTGATTGATTGATTGATTGATTGATTGATTGATTGATTGATTGATTGATTGATTGATTGATTGATTGATTGATTGATTG
>Ga0209935_1002430_pt1 | contig 22840 bp, 39 predicted proteins | sample ThiBio_1000_plan_2_FD_183958 | JGI IMG/M metagenome (GOLD analysis project Ga0209935, IMG submission 183958) | Wastewater bioreactor microbial communities from Cape Town, South Africa - Thiocy_cont_1000_plan (SPAdes) | ecosystem: Engineered > Bioreactor > Thiocyanate-remediating >...
CGCTGCCCTCGTGTCGCCGTCCGTAGCAGCAGCACCAGCGAGCATCGAGCGGCTAGAGCGTGCAGCGGCGGGCGTGTTGCTTGGTGGCGGTGCTTCCTTGCAGGATTTATTATTCGCCGAGCGGCACCTGCGGCGGTGATATGGCGGCAGTACGGTGCTCTGTCGCGCTCGCTGCTCGCTAGCCACACCGCCACGCAGTACGCGAAGGCGCTGGTGAGGCCACGGCAGGCCAAAGCAGTCGAGCACCGCGCAGCGCCGCGCCTCAGGAGCAGTAGTGGGGTTCGTGTTGCGGCCGTGCCCCAAACGAGAAATAGGCCGACGAAAAAATACGAAGAACAATTGCGAGCTCAGGCCTCTCTCCTTCGTTTATTCGCTCTCGCGTTCGTTCATTCCTTCCCTCGTTCACTTGCATCGCGCGCGCTCTACCATGACCTCTATCGACAAGCTCTCGATCCAAGGCATTCGCAGCTTCTCACCCACGCAGTCGGCCACCATCGAGTTCTTCAAGCCGCTCACCATCATCGTGGGCGAGAATGGCGCTGGCAAGACGGTGCGCGCGCTCGCGCTTCATTCATTCTCGCTCGCCCTCCCCAACCATTGCTTACACATCTGCAGACCGTGATCGAGTGCTTGAACTATGCCACGACCGGCGAGCATCCGCCGTGCTCGCAGAAGGGCCAGGCCTTCGTGCACGACCCCAAGGTAGGTGCATATGCCAGGAGCGCGCATTGCTGGCTCGCTCGCTCGTTGGTTGGCTGGCTCGTTCACTCCCGTCGTTGGCGATGGTGTCGCCGTACTAGATTGCTGGCAACACCGAGGTTCCTGCCAAGATACGCCTTCGCTTCCGCAACATCAACGGCAAGCCGGTCACGTGTACGCGTTTGCTCAAGATGCAGCAACGTCAGAACAAGCTCGAGCTCAAGACGCTCGATAGCACTCTCGACTCGTATGACGATCGCGGCCAAGTACGTAGCAGCTCGATCACCATCGTCCACACGCCAATGCGAATGAGAGAGTGAGTGCGTGAGTGAGGATCTTGTTCACCCAAATGTACAATACCGTATCAGCGCATATGACACACACACACACTCGTGAGAGTGCCGTGTCTAACTTCTGATCCGTCAATGCTCGACGCACACTCACTCTCTCGCGCTCACTCTCTCGTACACGCACTCGCTCACTATGAATGCGTGCACACTCGTGCAACAAACTAATCCCTTGTGGAACATAACATCCATCCATCACGCTGCTACTACAACTACAACTTCCACATCGATGTTGTTGCGAGTGTAGAAGGTAAGCCAGAGCCATCGCTGCGCCGACCTCAACAAACTCGTACCGGAGCTCATGGGCGTCTCGAAGGCCATACTCGAGAGCGTCATCTTCTGCCATCAGGACGACTCGAACTGGCCGCTCTCCGAGAACACCAAGCTCAAAGCCAAGTTCGATAACATCTTTGCTGCCACGCGGTACGCTACGCTACGTTACGCATAACCACTACTGCTGCTGCTGTTGTACCTCCTCGTTTGCAGCTCCTGATACTATTCTCTCTCTCTCTCTCGCACAGTTATCGAACTGCTCTCGAATCCATCAAGAAGCAAAAGAAGCAGTACACCGCCTCTGCCAAGGAGCACGCTCTTCGACTCGAGACTGCTCGTGCCAATCGTAATACCGCTCAACGAGTACGCCCGCTGCTCCCCTTCGTTCCTTCCTGAGGCTCTTACCATATGCGCATCACAGATCAAGCAGCGCATTCTGGACGTTCAAGAGCGAATCGCTGCTGGTGCCGATCGCATCACGCAGCTCGAGGCGACCCTTCATACTCTGCAGCAAGTGCGTCACCTTCTCATCTCGCGATTTTCTTCTCGGCTACGTGCGCGCGTGTATGTTGATTGCGCTACGTGTACAGACGATCACACGCAACCAAGAGATCCAACGCACTCATCGCCACACGCTGGCCGAGATCTCGCGACTCAAGGCTACTGCCGACGTGAACATCAAGAAGAATGCCGAGCTGTACAATACTCTCTCGGAGGTCTACTCAGGTATCGAGACCTGTGCCCGCTCACTTGCCGGTACAGTGACTGCCTTGCTGCGTGGTGCTGACGATGGCCTTGCCATGCATATAGAGCCGCTTACCGATTTAATCGAGCTCAAACAAGGCTTCTCAAGCGAAGTACGCCGACGTTAACTCAATGTTCCAAGTCTCATCTGTCGCACCGAACACGACCACGAACACGACCTCTCACTCTCACACTCTCTCGTCCGTAGCTGGATGCCATTCGTGCCGAGGTCGTGAGCATCGGAGGCGACATCACTCGCGCACAACAAGAGAAACTCCACCTGGAGCAACAGCTGCAAGTGCTCGATGTCAAGTACGGCAAGTTACAATCATCGCTCGAGGTACGTCCTGCTCGTATTCCTGCTCTATCTCTCTCGCGCGCGCATTCCATGGCTGATATTTCTCTGTGCGTGAATCACACAGCGTCAAGAACAATTATTACAGCAACACGAGGATGCGATCGTGCAATTTGCACTCGCACATCATATGCCGACCTTCGCCAAGCGTCCGCTCAGCGACACACAACGACAAGCCTTCTTCCAGCAAGCACAGACCGTTCTCCAGCAGGCGCGCGCCGATCTACTGAAACAAAAGGTACAACCCGCACGCTGACACGCGCCACAAACACAAACGCTGTTCATCATGGTCCTTTGGTGGTACTAATTGTGTTATTGGCGCCTCTGCGTGTGCGTGTGCGTGTGTGTAGTCCGATAGCAAGGCGCAGCTCGACCAGCTCACGAGAGAGCTTGCTGCTTCGAGCTCCACCATTGCCGCCCAAACTGCCGTGATGCACGAAAAGAACCGACAGCTGCATCAGCACCGCGCGCAACTCTCAAAGCTCTCGAACGATGTCACCAAGCACCAGAGCCTCCATACACGAGTACAAGAGATCGAATCCTCACTCGCTTCCACCGTACGAACGACTCTCTCGCGCGCGCGCTCTCTCTCTTTCTCTTTCTCTCGCTCGCTCGTTGCGATTCATTTTGATTCATATCCAATCGTTTCGATCACAGCAAGCGGCGATTGATCAAAAGGCTGCATCGTTCGATGCCGTTGGTGCCGAAACAACGGTGCAGAGTCTGCTCGAGCAACAACGCCTGACCGAAGGAGAGATGCACCAGTTGAGCGAAACGATCCGCATTCTGAACCAGTCAGCCTCCGAGCAAGCGACCGTCGCTGCCAAGGAGAGCGAGCTCCTTCGAAAGAAGCAGGAGTATCACCAAGCGTACGGCGCGATCTCCCCCTGTGCCGAACGATGAGACCGTACACTAGCTAACTAACTAACGATACTTGCGCCTGCATGCGCAGCTTGGCGGAGCTGCAACAGCAGTGCACATCTCTCCCTGCCACCGCGACCGATTTGCTCGAAATACGCGCGCTACTCAACGACCAAATCGCGTACGTGCTTCCCGATCGAGTTGTCGAGTGTGCACTTGTGCTTGTGGCTCACGCACCAAAATCTCCATCATCTCCTGCATCTCGATGATGTTATGATGTTCGGCAGTGCCAAGAAGCTCTCTCTCCGTGAGCATGAGCAAGCTCTCTCGCAGGCCCAGTACCAGCTGGCGTCCTTGGAGGCTCTTCGCAAGGGCTCGGCCGCCACGCTACACGACCTCCAAGCGCAGCTGCAAGGTACGCGCGTGAATCCTCTCCTCTTTCTCTCTCTGCCTCCTCGCTCATCAGCAACGATGGTGGTTGTGGGATTCTACGCGCCTCGTTGGGGGCAATTTATGCATTCCTGCTACGACGCTGATGACGACGCCCACTGAAACGCGGCCATCGCGTCTACAGCCACCACGCAAGTGCTCGGTCCACTCGCCGCCGCCGAGAGCTCGCTTCCCGAGCTCCTCCAGCAAAAAGAGCGACAGCTGCAAGAGGCTCAAAAGTACGTTCGCGAGATTGCCGCATCTCATTGTCGACGCTCCCGTTCTCTCTCGCTCTCCCCTTCTCCCGCTCTCGATGGATACGTTACGCGAAATGCGGCCAGTTGATACCAGGCACTCACCATACCGCCAATTTATCCCTCTTGTATCTCGTTGCCGTCGTTGTCGCATTACTGCGATGTTTTGTATTCCCGTCTTTCTCTCTCTCTTTCTCTCTCTTTCTCTCGATGTACGTGTGCGGTGCAGGCAGGTGACGATCGCGCGAGCTGCAGGCTTGATGTTCGAGCAGTTTCTCGCAACCTCGCAGCAACGCCACTCGTGCGCCCTGTGCGAGCAAACGCTTGATGCGACCGCGTTGGAGTCCCTCTCTGCCAAGGTTGGTACTTGCGGCGTGTGCAAAATGCAACCGCCGCCGTCGCCACCGCCACCACCACCACAGCTGCTACTGCTGTTGCTGATGACTATCTCGCGTGTTGCTCGAGTAGTTACGCGCCAAGGTCGATGATATACCGGGTTCGCTCATCAACGCCGAAGCTGCGCTCGAACAGTTGCGCGCAGAGCTCGAGGTACGAGTAGTGCAAGGTGTTGCTCTGTCTATCCCCCCAACAATCTCACCCACTTGTCTCCCCAGAGCCTCTCGCTATTGCGTTCTCCATGGGACGACCGCCTGCGGCTCGAGAAGCAAATCGCACAAGCTTCCGACAACCAATACGACCTCGAGATCGCGCAGTTAAACGCCAAGATCGATGAGGTACTTGACTGCCTGCCTGCCTGCCTGCCTGCCTGCCTGCCTGCCTGCCTGCCTGGCTACGACCATATTGTTGATATTCACACCGTTGCATTATTACGCGCACAGGAGAATACACGTCATCTCACACCGTTGAGGCAAGAGCTCGAGCGCCTCCAGCGCGCCCTGATGCGCACCGACGATCTCCTCAAGCAGCATCAGGAGATTTTGCGCGATGAGCAGGTGCTCCAGCGACTGCAAGCAAACGTCGCAGCTCTTACCGTGGGCTCGGAGCTTTCGCTCGATGCTGCGCAGGCGCAATATCACGAGAAGCAACAACTCAGGTATGAATGAACGAATCAACGAATCAACGAACGGTGTGTGGGTGCGTGCGCATATGCCTGTACTCACTCGAATCGCTACAAGTGTGGAGGTACGCGAGAAGCTCGATGCCCTTCGGCAACAACTCGACGAGCACCAGCGCGAAACCAGGACCCTCCAAGTACGATCGCGAGCGAACGCATCGGCTCGAGTATGCGTGCGCCTCTGCTTCTTTGCTGATCTCCGTTGCATCGATCGCTCCAACGAACGAACCAACTACCCAAAGGACCGCTGCCATCAACTGAAGGAGAGCCTTCTCACGGCCGGCGCCGCCGTTACGACGGTGCAGCAGTTGCGCACGCAAATGGCAGAGATTTCCAAACAGTGCGATGCTCTCGTGCACGAGACCACGGTGCGTACGATGCGCTCTGTGAGCGAGCACGCGAAACTCTGCCCATCGACACCAGGCTAACCTTGACTACTTTGACCCCTGACGGTGGCGCGTTGTATTTTCCTTGTGCTACCAGCAAATCGAGAGCGCGATCGCGGCCGAAGGGAGCAAGCAGAGCGGCCTCTCGCAGTCCAAGCAGGCGTTCGTCGCCGAGAGCGAAGCGCGTGAGGCCTCGTTGCAGCGTGCCGTCAATCTGATGACGACGCAGTGGTCGAGCATCGAACAACTTTCGCGCTCAATCACCGAGTACGTTCAAGCAAGCAAGCAAGCAAGCAAGCAAGCAAGCAAGCAAGCAGCCTTCATCCGCACAGTGCTTCTCACCGCCACGGTCATGCTTGTTGTGCCGGCGCGCAGGACGCCTCTGGAGCAGCTCGAGCGAGAGATGCAAGCCGTGCGAAGCAGCAAGGCCCAAACGCACGATCGACTCACGGCTCTGCAGGAGCAGATTCGCACGCTGGTGCAGCGGCGTGAAGCCAAGCAGTCGCAGCTCACCAACAGCGAAAGCACGATGCGCTGTCTCGACGACAACATCGTATACAAGCGCACTGAGCAAGAGATTGAGGTATGCGCGTACATTGCGGTCGCGGTGCCGCGAATCCGCGCATGTCGCTAACGAGAAGAGAGAGGGACGCGTTCTAGATCATTCGACAACAAATTCAAGAGCACCAAGCCTCGCTCGGGTCGTTGGAGCATGATGCCTCGTCGATCGCCGAGAGCGTCGTCGCGGCCGAGCGAGAGTTTAGCGCGCTCAAGTCCGAATACGACAAGCTCGTAGGCTCACGTTCGGCGCTAGACTTGCAACGCCGCGAAGCGGAGCGAGAATTACAGGCTCCCGACTATCGCAACGTCGATCAAGACTATCGCGATACGCTCATCCAACTCAAGGTACACCGTCTCACACACCTGCCCTGCGGGTCCACTTGCTCACTCACATGGCATAATGGCGATTTCCTTTCTTCGTTCGTTCGTTCCAGACAGCTGAACTCGTGGCGCACGATCTCGACAAATACCACAATGCATTGGAAAAGTACGCGAGGGGCATCTCTCTCTCTCCCCTCTTACTCCAAACTCTTGCTCGCAAACTCGAACTCACTCTTTATTTCGTGAGCAGGGCGCTGATGAGGTACCATGCCATGAAGATGGAGGAGATCAACAAGATCATTCGAGAGCTTTGGCAAGCGACCTACAAAGGCCAAGATATCGACACCATCAAGATACGCTCCGATACCGAGCCAGTTGCTGGTGCGGGTACCACGGCCGCTGCTGCCGCCGCCGCCGCTGCCAAGAGTACCTTCAACTATCGCGTACGCTTGCAGTTAGAGGTGGAGGAACGAATGCACCTCGAGCTGATGATGATGGTGGTGGTGGTGGTGGGTAGGTGGTGCTCGTGAAGGGCGATGTCGAGCTTGATATGCGAGGTCGCTGTAGTGCCGGGCAAAAGGTGCTGGCGTCATTGATCATTCGCCTCGCACTGGCCGAGACCTTTTGCTTGAACTGTGGAATTATCGCTCTCGACGAACCGACGACGAATCTCGACCGCAACAACGTCGAAAGCTTCGCCAACGCACTGGTCAAGTACGTACCGCGCGCCTACACACTGCACGAATAGGTTATCTCACGCTCTATTCTACCCCGTCGACGCATAGTATCGTTGAGATGCGACGGCGCCAGAGCAACTTTCAGTTGATCGTCATTACGCACGACGAGGAGTTTGTGCAGCTCCTTGGACGAAGCAGCCACGCAGACTATTACTGGCGAGTCAGCAAGGATGCCGAGTACGTGTCGTACGCTCGTTCTTGCGCGCGCGTCGACGACCACCATTGCTGACGAATCAACCACACCTGTGTACGGTATGATGCGTTGCTTGAGCGTAGTCAATTCAGCACAATTCAACGGTGCAGCATTGCAGACTTGAGTTAAATAGGAGCGAATCAAACGCCCACAAGACGAACGAATAAAGCAGAAGGACCCGCGCTGTAACGAACGAAACGGCAGTCGATGCGGTTGGCTGCGAAGTGTAAAGTAACCCCACGTATGGCGTGGATTTTTGGCGAGGACGAGACAGTGGTGGTATGACGATGACGATGATGATATGAAGAAGAAAGGATGGTTCATGCCTTGATGCAAGCAGGATCTAGAATGATACAAGCGAGAGAGTAGAAGCGGGAAGGAGAGAGAGGTGGTGTGTGTCGCATAGCGGCGGCTGGCTCTACGCTACCTGGCCAGCTGATCGCTATCTCTCACAACCTCCATCTCTCTCTCTCTCCTTCTCTTCTCGCTCTCCACGCACACTCGCTCTCACACACACTCGCACTATTATCTCACACGGGCGCGCTCGGGTTGCGCGTGGTCGTCCTTTGGCTCTGTCGTCGTTGTCGTTGTCGATGCAGCATCACTCGGTCGGCGGGTGAAGCTCTCATCTGGCTCGCTCTCTCGTCCACATACAAACACACAAAGTGGTGGTGTGCCACACGTTGCACGACTACACTGTACTAACGCACACGCCCGCATCACGCCGCCGCCCATCTATTGGGGGCTGGTGCTGGGACAGTCGCGCATGCGATGGCCGGGCTGGCCACATCGATAGCACGACTCGCTGCCGCCACCACCGCCTCCGTCACGGCCACCGAAGCCGCCGCCACCGAAGCCGCCTCCGCCACGAGGACCCCAACCGCCGCCACCACCACCGCCGCCACCGCCGTTGGGGCAGTCGCGAGCAATGTGGCCAGGCTGGCCGCAAGAGTAGCACGAGCGACCGCTCGAGTAGAAGCCACCGCCGCCGCCACCGCCAGCACCGCCACCGCTGCCACCGCCGTTCGGGCAGTCCCGAGCAATGTGGCCAGGCTGGCCGCAAGAGTAGCACGAGCGACCGCTCGAGTAGAAGCCGCCGCCGCCGCCGCCAGCAGCACCGCCGCCGAATCCGCCAGCACCGCCAGCACCGCGAGCTGCGGCATCGGGACAATCGCGTGAGATGTGGCCGGGACGGCCGCACGAGAAGCAAGGGCGACCGCCATCGCCACCGGGACGCGCGTTCGGGCACTCGCGAGCAAAGTGGCCCGGACGGCCACATGAGTAGCACGGGCGACCACCGCCCACGGCGCCAGCAGCAGGTGCGCCACCGCCCGAGGGACACTCGCGCGAGAAGTGGCCCGGCTGGCCACAACGGAAGCAGTTACCGCCCGAAGACATGGAGAAGCAGGCGAGCGAGTGGGCGAGGAGCAAGGAGGAGGGAGATGAGAAGAGAGAGGTGTGAGCGGCGCTGCGAAGAGCGCGAGCAGTAAAAGACGCAGGAGAGGGCGCAGTAGAGCGCCCGGCGCTCGTGGCTCCCCTTACGCGGACAGAGAATTCGCAACCTTAATGGGCCGGGGTACTCTGCGACACTGGAAATCCGTGCGAGGAAATGACACTAAGCTCGCCGATGCGCATTGATACTTTCTCGATCTTGATCGATCTCCTTCATTACACACACTCTCACTCCCGCTCGCTCAACACAACACAAGGCAGCCAAAGCGCGACTTGGTTGCTGCTGTACACGCGATGGCCGACGATCCGAATCTGTTTCGTATCATGCTCGCTACCGATACGCACGTCGGGTACAAGGAACGTGATCCGGTGCGCGGCAATGATTCGTTCGTGACGTTCGAGGAGATCTTGCAGCACGCTCAGCGCGAGAACGTACGTCGCCGAGGAGAGCTTGCGCCGATCGAGACCAAGATCGAGTACGAGATCGAACACGCACTGATCATGAGAGTGGCGCAGGTGGACTTTCTGCTGCACGGTGGCGACATGTTCCACGACAACAAGCCGTCGCGGAGCACGCTCTACCGCACGATGCAGGTGCGTTGCTGGCGACCGTCGTCGTGCTCTGCCTCCCTCGCCCTCTGATCGCTGGCGCATCGAACATCCAACCGCCCAACGCAATCTAAACGCAGTGTCGAGTTGTCGTTCTAGCTATTGCGAAAGTACTGCCTGGGCGAGCGTGCCATCTCGTTCACGGTCGTATCTGACCAATCCATCAACTTCCACACGTACGAATGCGGTGGTCTTCGCTGCTGCCACGACTGCTACTGCTGTCGCTCATCACGTACCTTCTCGACGCGCGACGCAGGAACGGCGTCGTCAACTACGAGGACGAGAACTTCAACATCTCACTGCCCGTGTTTGCTATCCACGGCAACCACGACGACCCGGCTGGCGTACGTATCACTGGCGTCGCGCGCATCCAAGCGCGCCTACGTGTCGCGTCCTGACGACGGCGCTCGCTGCAGGACGGCTCGTTGTGCTCGTTGGACCTCCTGAGCATGGCCAACCTCGTCAACTACTTTGGCAAGAGCCCGTCGATCGATGACATTACGCTGTTCCCGATCCTGCTCGTCAAGGGCACCACCAAGATCGCCATCTACGGCTTGGGCAACATTCGTGACGAGCGTCTGTACCAGACCTTCAAAGACCGCAAGGTCAAGCTCATGCGGCCGCGAGAGGCGCGCGACGAATGGTTCAATATCTTTGTCATTCATCAGAATCGGTACACCAACACTCGACTCGACTCGCTATGCCTCCCTCGCGTCTGCCAGTGTTGTTGGCTTACTCACGTCATCGTGCTTGCCTCGTCTGCAGCGTGGCACACAGCGAGAAGAACTACATTCACGAAGTGATGCTTGATAACTTTCTCGATCTCATCATTTGGGGTCATGAGGTTCGTATGCGGCTACCGAGGGAGTGGGCCGAATCTAATCATTCATCTCGATGATCACGTCGGTGCAGCATGAATGCCGCCTCAAGCCAGAGGAGAGCTCGATCGGATTCCAGATCATTCAGCCAGGTTCCTCGGTGGCAACCTCCTTCTGCGACGGAGAGGCTGGACCCAAGTACGCACGCCCTCCTGCCACCGCTGCTGTCGCCGCCGCTGCTGCTGACATAAACGTCATGAGCAGGAAAGTAGGAGTACTGGAAGTACGCGGCGACCAGTGGCGAGTGTTGGATATACCGCTTTGCACCGTGCGCCCGTTCATCATGGACTCGATCGTGCTCGAGAGCGAGTTCGAGCGACAGAGCAAAGAAGGCGCGATCCGCGGCTCGCTCACCGACACCGACACGGTCTCCGAGCTGCTGTCGCGCAAGGTCGAGGAGATGATCTCGAGTGTTCCTCGCGTTTGGCCCTACAACGCTCCAAACCGGCCCTCGAAGCCTCTGATACGACTGCGCGTCGAATCCGCCACTGGCATGACCATCAATCCAGCACGTTTCGGCCAGCAGTTCGTCGAGTCGGTCGCGAATCCCACCGACATTCTGCTGTTCCAGCGCAAGAAACGCACCGGTACGTCGCGACGTCTTCACGACTACGACCATCAGCGATCCTCTCACACACTGCACTCCCACATTGTTCTAGGAGCACCCGGTCGTAAACGCGCTCGCTCCACTCGGAATGCCAACGGCGAAGGAGACGAGGACGACGAAGACGAGCTGGGCGACGAGGAGGACTCGCTCGACGTCTCGACCGCCATTCGATCGTTCTTGTCGAGCGGCTCGAGGAACGAGCTGTCGATCCTTCCTGAATACGACTTGAATATCGCCCTCCAGAGCTATGTCGACAAGGGAGACAACTCGGCAATATCAGAGTACGTGCTCCACTCTCGCGAGCTCATTGCATCAATAACTCACATCTCGTTCGGGCTCCAGCTTGGTCGACAAAATCCTGCGCGATACTCAAACCTACCTGAAGCGCCACACGACACCCGACGTAACACCGCAAGACATGACGACCATGATCAAGGACCGCCTCGCCACGTTGGTTCCAGCCGAGGAGATGGATGTCGTCGTACCCTCGACTGCCGCCACCGCCACCGCCACTTCGGAGTCTATGTCCTCCTCATCGTCCTCATCGTCGACATCGACAGCGACATCGACTTCGACTTCTACTTCAACGTCTCCTCGATCTCGGAGTCGCTCAAGCAAGTCTGCTGCGCCGACTGCACCAACACCCGCACCTACCGCGCCACTTCCTACGATCAAGAAAGAACCGCAAGCACCAGCAGCAGCGACAAGAGTCGACCACCGACACCACGATCGCGACGAAGACGGTATGTGCGGATGATCTCTGGGCAAGTTGCTGCACGCACGCCAACTTCGCTCACCTCCCTGTCCTCCAGAGATGCCGACCTTGATCGCTGGCGCATCGGTGCCCAAGTCGCGCACAGGCGGCCAACTGTCGCCAACCAGAGCGCGTTACGCAGCTTCGTCCACTACAAAGACCACCGCCGCCTCCACCTCTACCTCCACAGCAACCGCTACCTCTACGTCGGCAACCACGGTCACGATGACCACCACCACCGTGTCGGCCACTACGGCAGCCTCGGTGGTGCGACCAACCATCAAGCTCGAGGTGATTTGTGACGATGTCGAAATGTCCAGCCCCAAGAAACCGGCCGCCGCACCACCCGCACGCCAGCGCAAGAGGCCAGCGTACGTTCGCCTGCTTGTTCGAGGGCTCGACGCCATACCAATCACAACTAACGTGGCATCTCTCATTCTTGCGTGTAGCTCGGTGCTTGATGAAGAATCAAGTACGAGGCCTTCCTCTTCCTCGTCCTCTGCGAGCTCCACCGCCTCCACCACCAACTCAACAACAGCATCCAAAGCCAAGCGACTCAAGTCATCCCAAGTACGTTGGCCGTCGGTCGGTTGGTCGAGGACAAGTTGTAACCATGTGGCTTGTAGAGTTCCAACTCGTCGAATCCCTTCTCCAAATGGGTCACTCCTGCGAGCACCACCGAGTCGGAGAGCACGATCACGCAGTCGCAGCAAGCGCAGATACACATCGAGTACCAGCCGGCAGCAGCGGCCACCAGCTCCTGGGGCAAACGAAAGGCGCCGCCGCCTCCGCCATCCAACGATCGCTGAGTCGGCGGTTGTTGTTGGTCTCGCGCGAGCGCATTCAATAGCAAGGGTCGTTGCGTGTAATCGACAATCGCTCCATAGGACCGTCGTTGTAGCGTGGGTTGACGGGTTTACTTTTTGACACTGCACACGATCAACTGCCAAGATTCACGGAGCGCCAATGCTGCGCCCACTCTTGGAAGGTGTCATCGGCAATGTGGCGATTCAGAACCTCGACAAAGTGTAGATAGTGGTACACGTTGTGTCTGCGCCAGCGTCAACATCAGTACCAAGATCAAGATCAAGAGAGGGTGCGAGACAGATAGAGAGAGTGTACGCACATCATGAGCAGTACATGGGCCAACATCTCGTGCGTGTTGAGCAGATGATGCACGTAGGCTCGCGTGTGTCTCGTGCATGTGAGGCACGAGCATCCAGCCACCAGCGGCTCTCGTGATAGGCGGTATCGTCGGTCCCAAAGGTTCATGTGATACCGTTCGTCGTCGTCTGCGACGGCACTGGCATCTTCCGGCTCGATCGAGAACACCAATGCATGACCGGCGTGTGTGACAGTGATCGGATAGCTGCCGACATTCATTCAGCCACTCACTCAGTAACACAGTTTGAATCCAGGATTGGCGCTTGGCACGACGTACGTCGACGAGAACATGGTGATGCCGTGAGGTATGAGCGAGAGTATCTCTGCTGGCGAGTCGCATCCGACCACCATCACGGGCTTGCCAGTCGATCGTAGCTCCCTCTGTGCGTGCCGTGGCGCCGAGTTGAGCGAGCGAGCGAGCCAGCCAGCCAGCGAGCTGCCGAGCTCGAGCCGCCGGCGAGAGTACGCACCATGAGCGGCGCGAGTACAGCCGTGCGCTCTGCCTCGGTCTCTCCTCGCCCGATGCCGCACAAGCAGAAGCCTGCCGATCAAGACAGATATAGCAGTCAGCTTCTTGCGGACGTATGTGCGCCAGTGCGGCTGTGTTTGTGTACCAGAGAGCTCGGGCACGGCGACGGCCTTGCGCGTCGAATGCAGCGTCGTCGTCGTGTCGGGCGTCACAGGGATCGCTCCAAACAATCGAGTCATCCATGGAGCCGCTGCACCGTTGCCACGCGGAGACTCGGACGAGTGGCTGGCTGGTGGTGTTGGTGGCGCTGGCGTGGGAGCGAGGTTCGGCCGCAGCGCCGACGCAGTGGCCAGCAGCAGCGCGTGAGAGGCGTCGGCCGCGCGGCGACGTCGCTTGCTGCCGGCCGCGGCGTCGACCGACACCACGGGCGAGACGACGACCGACGCGGCGGTACACCGTGCCAGTTCGGCGTACTCTCCGGCTCCCATCTACAAGGGCTCGAGCGAGTGAGCGAGTGAGCGGCGGCGGCGGCGGCGCAGCGGCGGCACCTTCTTGCGGCCCGAGAGAGTGTCGAAGGTCACGCCGTCGTTGCCGAACGGCAGCGCCTCGAGGTTGCCCTGGTCCTCGAGCATCAGCCACAGGTCAGATACGAGGTGCGACACACCGGCCAAGTGAACGAGGCCGCCGCTGCCGCCGCCTCCTTGTTGCTCGTGCTGGAGCTTGTGGTAGTGCTGCAGCGTCGGCAGCAGCGGCAGCAGGTCGGGCACCGACGCCACGAGCGGCAGCGAGGCTGCGGCCGCCGTCTCGCTCGGGATCGCAGTGCGGAGTACATCGGGTGGGAGGTTCGGAGGCAGGCCCTTGCTGCTCCACAGCGCCACCTGTACCGCGCTCGAGGTCGCCATCATCAGCAGCAGCAGAGGTCTCGACGTCGCGCAGGCAGCAAGCAAACAATGCCGCCGCTGTCGACCTGCCACCGACGTCGTTGTTGCTTGGTTGCTTGGTGGCTGGTTGGTGCATCGCGTGCAAGCAGGACTCGCGGCTCGATGGAGGTCGTGGTGACGTACGGCGACGTGACGCTGTACACGAGCGACCTGGAGCTGCTCGAGCCTCCGGCGTGGTTCAGCGACAAGCTGCTGTTCTTCTACTACGAGTGGCTCAGCCGCACGAGCGTGCGCAACCCGGCCGTGCTGTTCGTCGTGCCCGAGATGATCCAGCTACTCTCGTGGACGCAGGGTACCACCACCACCACCACCGCCACTACTACTTGAACTGCTGTACGGAGACATGGCTGAGCTCGAGCACCGCCGCCTCGTGTAGATGTGGCCGACATCAAGGAGATGTTCGAAGGGCTGCGGCTGAGCGAGCGCGGCCTCGTGCTGATGCCCATCAACGACAACTCGAACCCCGAAGCCGCCGGTGGCTCGCATTGGTACGAGACGAGACACTGCACGAATGTGTGAGTGAGTGAGTGAGCGGCGCCGCCAGGCGGTGGTCGGGTATTGAGCTTGACCGGGCGCGGCGCGAGCAGGAGCCTGCTGGCGTACACGGCCGACGACGGCGTCTTCCGCCACTACGACTCGGCCAACCACGCCAACCTGCGCAACGCCCGCCGCACCACCCGCATCATGTCGCAGGTCATTTGCAATGTCACAAGTACGCGCCAACGCCATGCCGAGTCGTGGTTGGTCGTCGCGACAGTGTATTGCTGCGCCCGATCCCTCTCTCCCTCCCTCCCGCTCACGCGCGCCTTGTGCTGCTGCCCGCCTGCCTGCCCGTGTGCGTGCCTTCGTGCGTGCGTAGAGGAGTGCGTGCCAGCAGGAAGCCCATCGCAACGTAACTCGTACGACTGCGGCGTGTACGTACTGGCGATGAGCGAGTATCTCGCAACGCGGTACCTCGAGTGGCTCGAGGCCGGGAAGCACGGCGCGCCGCTGGGCGATATCGACGAGGTGGCGTCGGGCATCTCGCCCGACTCGATCTCCGGGCTTCGGCGCAAGATCCGCGCTACGATCGAGAGCCTCAGGGCTGCGAGAGCGCGAGGAGAGGAGATCGAGTGACGAGCGTCGCCGAGGCGGCTCCGCGGCAAGAGGCACAGCCGCCACCCAACGACAACGACAACGACAACGACAGACTCACCAGTGACACACGACGACCAATCAATCACAAGAGGCCACACCATCGAATGACACATTCACAGTAGTATACAGAACAGCACAGTACACGACAGACTATGCGCAACGCTGGTTGGCAGCGAGGCGACGCGAACGACTTGAACAGAACCAGGCCGCTGAGCTGCGCCGGCGCCGTCGACGATGGCGGTGGTAGTGACGGCGGCACAGTTGTCCACCAGGTGGAGTGGTGATCACAGTGGAGGCTCGATGGTGGGAATGACAACGGGTTGAACGTCGGAGTGAGTGGCGCGACGGTCGACTGAGCAGTCGGCAAACGTTGGCTCGCTCCTCGCGTCGTCGGATTTATAACTATACACGACTCATGGATCGAAAGAGAACGACGGGATTTGGTGACGGATAGAAGGACGGCGGTGATGACGACGCCCATGACGATGACGATGATGATGATGATGATGGTGACGATAACGACGAGAGGTCGAATGGAGGTCGGGAGTCGGCTCGGGTCGAGGATCGGGGTGTGCACGCTAGTCGTTCCCAATCTCCTTCATCAGCTCCTCCTCATCGAACTCGGCCAAGTCGATCTCACCATCGTAATTGGTAAGCTCGCCTTCGAGGTCAAACTCGAAGTCATCGGTGTCGGATGATACACCAAGCCGCGGGGCCGGTTTCGCGTCTGCCACCGGCTTGACTGCAGGTTGCGAGGTTGCAGGAGTCGGCTTGACTGCAGGTTGCGAGGCAGCAGTAGGAGTCGGCTTGGCTGCAGGCGCTGAGCTGGCAGCAGGAGTCGGCTTGACTGTAGGCGCCGAGCTGGCAGCAGGAGTCGGCTTGACTGCAGGCGCCGAGCTGGCAGTAGGAGTCGGCTTGACTGCAGGCGCCGAGCTGGCAGCAGGAGTCGGCTTGACTGTAGGCGCCGAGCTGGCAGCAGGAGTCGGCTTGACTGCAGGCGCCGAGCTGGCAGCAGGAGTTGGCTTGACTGCGGGCTGCGAGGTTGCAGGAGTCGGCTTGGCTGCAGGCGCCGAGCTGGCAGCAGTAGGAGTCGGCTTGACTGCAGGTTGCGAGGTTGCAGGAGTCGGCTTGGCTGCAGGCGCTGAGCTGGCAGCAGGAGTCGGCTTGACTGCAGGCTGCGAGGTTGCAGCAGCAGCAGCAGCAGCAGCAGCAGCAGCAGCAGCAGGAGTAGGCTTGACTGCAGGCTGCGAGGCAGCAGTAGGAGCCGGCTTGACAGGTGGTGCCGATAGGGAAGTGGCTGAGGGAGATTCAGTGCGAAGCCGCTTGCCGGCTGGCTCGGAGATGGGTGACGCAGGGCGCTTGGCGCCAGTAACAGGTTGCGGCGGTGCCGGATTGGAGGTCAGTGCTGCTGCCGGTGATGACGTTGTGGCTGCCAGCTCGGAGAAGCGCTTGACGCCAAAGCTTGGCTTCGCTGGCGGTGCCGTAGTGGCTGCTGTTGGTGGTGCAGTGACTGTCGTGGTCGTGGGCGCAGCAGCAACGGGAGTGGCGGGTTTCGTGAGCTTGGCAGTGCCGGCTGCGTTACCCGCAGCCGGGGTGGCACCCGGACGTGCTCCGGGCGTGAGCTTGGCGGCAGCGCCATTGGTGGCGGAGGAGGCAGCGGCAGTGGTCGGCGTAGGTTTCGTTGTTGAGGAAGCTGGCTTGGCGGGTGCGGGTGCGGGTGCGGGTGCGGGTGCGACAGCGGCGGTGGGAGATGGCGCTGCAGCGGCGGGAGATGCACTATCTTTCGTGGCGGCAGCAGCACGTAGACGCGCTTGCTCGATCCAGTTCGGCTTCGAGGGCGCGCTTGGCGTGGTTGGTGTGGCGGTGGCGGACGATGATGGTAGGCTGGGAGCGGCGTCGACAGCGGGCCGTGGAGCGGCGGCCAGTGCGTGGCTGAAGGGGCACGAGTCGCCCTTCATGCAGCCGGTCGGCTGCGAGAGCCAGTAGCACGGCATGGCGGCGCGGTCCTTCTCGTGCGACGGAATCACGCTCGGGTGCTTGTACGCGCAGTCGGCGTTGAAGCACGATAGCGACTTCCACTTGTTGCACACAGCCGACGCGAACTTGGCGCTCTCGCAGTGGCGAAACGGACACGAACCCGCCTGCGGGAGAGAGATGAGAGGTGATGAGTGCGCAAGAACAGACACGCCGGCACACTGGTGCACGAACGAGCAAGCGAACGAACCTTGGCGCACGATGCCGTCATAAAGTACGTGCAGTCGGTAAGGGAGCGATCCATCTCGGAGGCGTTGTGTATGTGTGGCTGTGGCTGTGTGTGTAGGACGCTCGCACACGCACGCACGCGAGCGAGGGGCAGCAGGCGAGCAGGCGAGGCAGGGAGATTGACAGATATCGAGAGAGAGAGGGAGAGCGAGTGAGCGAGCAAGCAAAGAACGACGAAGTGCGGCAGTAGCGCAAAGGCCTATGCCGCCTGAGACACGGCGAGCTTACCTGGTCGCGTAAGGCGTGTGAGCCCGCGCTGCTTTACAGCGCACCCCGGTCAACGCTTCACGAGCTTATGGATCGGACGCGCTTTACATCGGTAAAACATTAAGGCTCCCGGAGCGCCCGAGATGCGCGACGGCGTGTGTTTTCTCGCTCCTCGTCGGCCATCAGCAGTCTCTTTCCCCACCCCACTCCCGCTTCTGTCCACGATGGTACGGCATCGCGCATCGCGTATCGGGCTCGGCGGCACCGCGCAATCGCTCGTTCGCTGGTATCGATGGAGGCTCGGAGCGTTGCGTGTAGAAAGTCGAGGCGTGGGCTCGCGGATAGGCGCGTTCGACCGATGAGTCGACCCACCACAGTGGCTCTATGTTGTAGTGGAGAGATAGAGAGATGGATGGAGAGATGGATGGAGTATCGCTACACGAAGGCGCTCTACCACACCGTTCCTGCAATCTTGTAGCCAACGATAGTGCTGGTCGTGGGTCGTGGCGAGGCGGCGGAGCAGAGAGAGACATCGCATCAGACTCGCACTTCCCTATCGTTTGGCGACATCGATACTTGCTGTTGCTCGCGGTTGTTGTTGCTCGCGTGAATCGCTCCGCGCGCCCAGCTCAAGCTCTCGCGCACGGTGGTTCGGTGGTTGCAGCCAACTCACACTGCTCGTTCGTTGCTGCTGTTGCTGCCTCCACTCTAGACCAAGGGTACCTCCAGCTTCGGTAAGAGGCACACCAAGACCCACACGCTGTGCCGTCGTTGCGGACGCCGCGCGTACCACATCCAGAAGGCTACTTGCGCCTCGTGCGGCTATCCTGCCGCTCGCTTGCGAAAGTGTACGTGCGCTACTCGCGCTCCTTCTCCTCTCGCTGTGCCTGTGTCAAGTCTCGCCTCTTGCTTGCTTGCTTGCTTGCTTGCCTCGCACCTCGCGCATACGCGAAGACGCAGGCGAGAGGGAGACGTGGCAAATGCGAGTCGATCGGCGTCGCGTTGTCGTTGTCGTAGTTGTTGTTCGCGAATTGCTCGCTCACCCTCCTCGGTTGCAGACAACTGGGGTCTCAAGGCCACGCGACGAAGGACCACGGGCACCGGCCGCATGCGACACCTGAAGGATCTCCCTCGCCGTGCCAAGAACGGTTTCCGAGAGGGTACGTAGCGCGCCGCTGCGGCGTGCGAATACCAACCACAACCACCGCGTCGAGCTTCTATCGAACGATCGATCAATCGTTCTCTTGCGCCGACCCTAACTAACCCTCGCTCACCTCGTTGCTCGGCTTCCGCTACCGATCCACAGGCACGCAGCCCAAGAAGCAAGTGGCTGCCAAGTAAACGGCCTCGCCAGGGTTGCAATAAAACAGTCACCAATACATGTTTACACATAGCCCCTTCCTCGCCTGCTTGCAGCGCATCCCGCATCGCAATCCAGCAGCAGCAGCAGCAGCGCGTTGTGTCGTCCGGTGGCGGCGGCATTCGCTTGTTTGTTTGCTCGTTCGCTGTTGCTCGCCGCTCGCCACCTCGCACAGCGCCGCCGCTATCACGAGGCCCGCCCTCGCGCGCCCGCCATGGACGCCACGCAGGCCGAGCTCGAGAGCATGGGCTTCCCGCCGCATCTCGTCCACCAGGCGCTCCAGGTACCGCACCCGTCGCGTGCTCGCGAGGTACCCGGCACCGCTCCTGACCACGCACGCTGCTGCTGCTGCTACTGCCACACGCAGCGCTCGCGAGATGCTGAGACCGCCATCGAGTGGATTCTCGGCCGTCTGGGCAACGACCCAGCGCCCGACCTGCCGCTCTCGCACCTGTCGAACCTCGACCGCCTGGACCATCTCGACCGCCTCGATCGCCTGGACCGCCTCGACCAGCTGCACCGCGCCACCACCACCACGAGTGCCGCGCCAGCCGCCACGCACCCACCGGCATCTGCTGCTGCCGCTACGGCCGCCGCTGCTTTGCAGACTCCAGAAGAGCTCGTGTCGGCCATCGGAGCGAGCCCAGCCCCCGCCACCGTGCCATCGTCGTCGTCGTCGTCAGCGTCATCGTCGTCGTCGTCGTCATCGAGCGCTGCCGGCGCCTCGAGCTCAGCCACGGCGCCGATTCCCATCCCGCGCAGCTCGGCGCATCCCCTCGTACGTGCCCGCTACCCTCTCCGTCGCAGATTGGCGCGTCCGCTGCTGGCGCCAAGCACTGACCCACGGCCACGGCGGCGTCGCGCAGACCGGCACCGTGACGCGGCATCCCCTCAGCCCTGGTACGTGACGCCAACGCCAGCGCCCGCAGTGTGAGCGACCTGGCGCTGACGCTGCAGCTCTCGTGCCTCGACAGACACCGGCAACAAGGTCGGTTGCGCTGCTGACACACCCTCCATCGCGGCCGGAGTGCGCCCTCGCTCGTTACCCCCTCATCCCCTCACCGACGGCGATCGTTGTGTGTGTGTGTGTGTGTGTGTGTGTGTGCCGATGGCGCGTAGTACGAGGACGAGGACGTCAGCCGCGCGATCGAAGAGAGCCTGCGGGCTGGCTGCGACGACTCGATCGACCCCAACGAGCGCCGCCGAATGCATCCCACGTACGCCGCCGCGCATCTCCAGGCCACCGCCACCACCACTGCTGCCCTCCACGCTCGCTCACACCGGCCATCATGCTGCTGCGGCGGCGGCGCAGGCCCGTGGGCCTCAAGAACGTCGGCAACACATGCTACTTCAACACGCTGCTGCAGAGCTACTTTGCCATTCCGACCTTTCGCGCCTTCGTGCTGTCGCTCGACTTTGCGACCTACGACCCGGACCCCAGCGTGCAGTGTACGCAACCCCCTCGCCGAGCTGCGCGCAAATCCCCACTCGACTCCACTCACGTACAGCTCTTGACGTTGACCCGCTGCTGGTGCTTCTGGTGCCGTTGCAGTTCTGCACGAGCTGCAGAAGCTGTTTGGCTTCATGATGCTGAGCGACCGCAAGTTCGTCGACCCGTCGATGGTCATCCACACGATGCTCATCAACTCCAATCGCTCGATCGGCGCCCAAGAGGACCCGACCGAGTTCAGCATCATCTTCGTCGAGGCGGTGCAGGACGGGCTCAAGGCCTATCGGCGCCAGCGAATGCAGCTCAGCACGCCCGCCGAGACAGACGGCCAGACTCCACCGCCGACGGCCGAGGGTGCCGCGCCACCCGCTTCGGATGCCAAGGACTTTATCCAACAGTATGAGCTGTGCCTGGCCGGTGGTCAGTGGTAGTGGTCGCGAGGCTCACTTGCCATTCGTGAATGCTGGCGGAGCAGGATGTTCTGTGCCGAGCAGCTACAAACGGTGTTCGTCAAGCGAGCCGATGGAGCGCCCGAGGAGCTTGTACAAAAGACCGAGTTCTATCAAGTTGTACGTGGGCGCGCGCTCGCACACTCGCCCACACAGCACGCACACGTTGTTGCCGGGAGCGTTCGCATGCCAACTTTGATCGGTTGCTCGGTCGTAGATTCTCGATGTCTCGTGCGGCGATCTCTATCGTGGCCTCGACAACTATACATCGCTGACCGAAATCGATGACTACGCCGAGCCGAACTACGAGACGCATGCGAGTAAGATCGTGTTCTTCGAGTCCTTTCCTCCGGTTCTCACGCTGCTTCTCCAGGTACCGAGCTCACACTCATTCATACTCGCCAACTCGTTGCCTCTCTCTCTCTCTCGCGCGCGCATATTGGACGTCGTGTTGTTCACGCACAACTCGAACCATTCATGTGACAGCGATTGGACTTCGACAAGACCAAGAACGAGGCCATCAAGCTCCACAATGCCTTCACCTTCGACAAACACATCTACGTCGACCGCTACTTGCACGCCAACATGGCCGATACACTGGCGCGCCGCGAGCGCATCAAGCGCAAGTTGGACGAAATGGCCACCATCCGTCAGGAGCTTGATCGGCTCGAACATTATCAGGTACCATCAGCTACCGTTGCTGTAGCGAGCTACAGCAGATGGAGAAAGAAGCTGTCGTGAATGGCTGGCCTCTGACTTTCTGCTTGCTGGTGCATGCAGCATGGGCCCGTGTCGATCTGCAACCACCTGAGATCGGTGATGAACTATCTTTGCGAGCGAGGCGACCCCGATGATCAGTACACAATCTCGAAGCTCGGCCAGTATGCCGACGACATCGACTTGCAGATTGCCAATAGCCACCAGCTGCTCTCGAACCTGAACGATGAGGTTGCTGCTGCATTCGCCGACGCCAAGAAGACGGTCGGCTATCGGCTGCACGCGGCACTGGTGCACGATGGTACGGCGATCAACGGGCACTATTGGGCCTTCGTGTACGACGCCGAGAAGGGCCTGTGGTACAAGCACAACGACGCCAATGTCACTCAGGTCGACGAGGAGCTCGTGCTGCGCGAAACCACCGGCGGAGATTCCAAGGCAAGCGGCTACTGCCTGATTTACATCAACGACCAATTGTTCGACGGTACGCGAGTGAGCGAGTGAGCGTTGAAGGCGACCGATACGTTTGTCGAACTCGCGTTACTGATTTCGTGGTGCTAGCAGAAGTGAACAAGGAGACGACCAAGGGCTACGAGCTGATACCACTCGAGCTGCAAGCCATAATCGCCGATGACAATGCGGCGTTCGCCGACGAGCTCCACGAATGGGAGCTTCGCCGCGCCGAACGAGAAGCAGCAGCGCAGGCCGAGGCACAGCTCCGGAACAAGGTCGAGCTGTTCAAGCAAGAGTACCACGCCCACATGGACCGCTTGATCACGCGAATCTCGGAGGCTCGCAGTGAGACTGAAGACCATCGCCTCGAGTCGTTCATCCACTTCCTGTGGGAGATCAACAGTCAGGACCTGGCACAGACGCAGATCGCCGAGACCGTCTATCTACAGCTGTTTGGTGAGCGTCTTGATGTACGTAACCGCTCGTGCGCACTTGGCTGCCGCTTGGCCGCTGCTGACCTTCGAGCCAATTCAACTCGGCTGAACTCGTGGTCTCTCTCTCTCTCGCGATCGCCTAGTTGGTGCGACGCAATCGGATGGTGCAGCTCCTTGCTGCCGAGTTCACGGACGTGAACTTTCAGCCGCACACGATGGCGCAGCGCGACGAGCTCTACATTCTTCAAGCCGAGTACAACAA
>Ga0209935_1002433_pt1 | contig 22819 bp, 39 predicted proteins | sample ThiBio_1000_plan_2_FD_183958 | JGI IMG/M metagenome (GOLD analysis project Ga0209935, IMG submission 183958) | Wastewater bioreactor microbial communities from Cape Town, South Africa - Thiocy_cont_1000_plan (SPAdes) | ecosystem: Engineered > Bioreactor > Thiocyanate-remediating >...
CGACGAATGGAGCACTGACATTGATGTTGAGCGTCTCCTTGTTCTCGCTCGATATCATCCACGTCTGATCCTGAAGCTGCACCGATGTATTGAAACTCCACGGTTCGCAAAGTGGCTCCCACATCTACATGTACATGCACGAGTCAGCAGCGAACGACGAGCACCATCCGAACACTTGCACATACCTCGAGGCTCGAGTTGAAAAAGTCCACAAACAACGAGGTCGAGAAGGCTGCCACCAGGCTCGACGACCAGTTCTTCACTACTACCAGCAGCTGCTCGAGCGATACCAGCACCAATGGACGGCTTCGATTGTTGGCCACCACGTCGTTCACGAACGAGATCCATATCTCCTTGCCAGCGACCGAGATGCGCTCAGACGGTGGTGCAGCTGGCGTCAAGGAGGCAAACGTCGAATCCGTGACGTCTTGCAACGAGCTGGTGCTGGGAACCACTGCAAGAGCACTCTCCGCTGATATTGCTCCAGTATCCATCGGGGCATCAGCCGTGGCCGTAGCCGTGGCCGTGATCGCTGCAGGTGCTTGAGCCTGGGCGACCTCGACCATCGTTGTGGCGAGATAGAGATTGACCGGTACCATCCATGATTGCACGATGGCGATGAGCGCCTTGATGTCCTGGTACGAGATCGTGACGTGTATCACGTGATCGAGTCCGATACTCACGGCGGTCTCGGTCTTGGAGAGAGAGCAGAGCACCTTGATGAAGGTCGGCTCGAGAAGCACCGTGTGCAAGTCCGACACGAGTACGTTGGTCATATACGTGCGTGCCAACGAAAAGTCGCGCACCAGCACTGCCACCGACTCCTCGAGCTGCCCTTCGACCAGATCGCTCGTGTAGTCGACCTCGATCTGCGACGCGATCACGAGAGCCAATGAATCGCGGTCGAGGCAGTTGGCAATCACGCGAATGTCCGAGTTGGTGATGCTGATGAGCGCCTCCTTGCGGTCGCTGTACTTGACCTGCGCGCCGCCAGTCTCGCCGTAGCGCAGGAGCTCGAGCTTCTTGTTCGTGACGAGAATCGCTGCTTGCGTGAGGTCTTGCGAGAGCACCGGCAGTGCGTCCGTCAACGCAGGGAACCACACATCGGCCACGAGGTTGATGCACATGTTGTCGAACGTGATCTTCATCTTCTGCGATTGATCAAACAGCATCTGGTAGTCCATCGTAAAGACCTTGCCGACTTCGTGGCCCGGCAGTGCGGCACGTTGTTGGCCATCGTGGAAGCGAGATGTGACTTGCAATGGAAAGAACGAGCGCTCGTTCTCGGGAGGAGTCGAAACGGGAGCAGCAGCCGATTGGTCGTTTGTCGGTGTCGCCTCTGCTGTTGCTGTTGTTGCTACCTCGGCAGCGGCGTTCATGTGTCGCAAGTCCACGAGATCCACCGAGTCGAGTGAGAAGACTCCATTCATACACGGGCTCGCCATGCTATCGAGCTGCATGCGGAAGTTCCGCAACTCCATTCCGACCAACAAGCGGCGCTCGATCTTGCCCAAGGCAGCGGCAGCGACGGCCGGCTGCTTGGCACGCTTGTGCCACTTGATGCTCACGTAACTGAGTAGCATGTCAAACGCCGTAAACACGTGATCCTTGGTCCAAGGCTTTGCGGGTACAAACACGGCATCGGCTCCGACCTCGGTGTTACGCTTGTAGCTATCGCTGGCTCCGTTGACGGCCGAGTGGCACACGTTGTACTTGAGAATGTCCGAGAGCAGCTTCATCTGCGCTGCGTCGAGGTCAATCTCCAGTCGTTGCATCAGCATCGACACCGAGCTCTCGGGCAGAATAAAGTCAAAGTCCAACTCGGCCTTGTCGACCACGAGCGACATTGATGGGCCACGGAAGATGAACAGCTTCTCGGGCGGTGGCGCGGCTCGAGCTTCTTCGCTCGCTGCCTCTGGAGTCGCCGTCGGCGGCGCTGCAGCGACAGCGCCACTCTTGGCAGAGGGCACGATTGTCGTCGTGCACAGATTCATGTTGTCGAACTCGACCATCGTGCGCTCGATCAACGGCGAGTCGGGCAACGGCCCCGTGCGGTTGGGAGAGTGCAGCCGAATGTCGCGGAATTGGTTCGAAACGCGCACGGCCTCGAGCTCGATCTCGAAGCATTCCATCGAGTTCCACGCTCGCGGAAACACGCACACTGGCTTCTGGATCGTGACGTCAATCTCGAGGCGTTCGATTGGCGCGCCCACAGCCGAGAACTTGGCGACGCTCTCGGTGCTGGCGAGGTGCACTAGCGTCTTGATCATGTGAATGTACTCCATCAAATCGTCGACGAACTGTTGCAGGTACACGACGCGCACGCTCGACACGAACACCATCACGCGCCCATCGAACTCGGGCGGTGCGTAGCGTTGCTCGGGCGGGATGCTTGCACCGGCAGCCACCAGTTGCATGTGCTTCTTCTCGCGCTCTTGCTGAATCGAATCGGCCAAGCTACCGAATCGCTTGTTGACCGAGATAACCACCTGTCGTCGGCCGCTGACCGTCAGGATGTGCGGATGGAAATCGCTCGTTGGCTTGGGCAGGTAGTCGAGCGACATGCAGCCGATCTGGAACGCCATCTCGAGCTCGCCAATGTGCTTGATGTTGATGGTCGCACGCACGGCGCCCATTGGATCGAGATTATCGGGAGTGCCCGAGTGTTCACCGAGGTGCCAGATCGCCATTCTGCCGTCTCGTCGGTCGAGCGCCACGTTCATGTAGTCCATCTCGACGTTCAACTCGGTTTGGTCGCGGTCGGCCTCTCCCAACGTCGAGAGCGTCTCGGCATTGATGCGAAGGTTCGAGAAGCTGATGGTCGAGCTCAACTCGGCTTGCTGGCTGGCGAGGAAGAACGTCGCCGAGCTGATTTGAAACGACACCAACGCTTGTGTGAACTGCGACCGTGTGTGTATGTGTGACGCCAACCGATTACTACAATGCTAGCTCTTAAATATGCAGGCCACGACATACCGTGGTTCCATGTGCTGCAGCACCCTTGGCCTTGTAGCACTCGTCGTCGACCATGGCATGGAGTTGCTTCCACACTTGTGGTGTCAACTCGAGTTTGTCTTCGGCTTGTGGCTGTACCAGAGAGAAGGTAAGTGGCTTGAACATCGATCGAGTCAGACGAATGACGTCGCGTTCACTCTACCTGATTGTCATTCATCTGCGACCACATTCGCGTGAAGAACGAGCCGACATCTTGAGCTGCCGCTTGCTTCTTGGCCTCCTGCACCTGCTTTTGCTTCTCCTTTTGAGCCGCAAGAAGCGAGTGGGCCAGACGCCGAAACCTATCATCAAGCTCGCTCGTAAGACCTCCAATGACATTGTGCCGCTTTCGGTTCCAGTTGGTTCGTACGTGAGCAAGTGCACAAACTCGTATCGTTGCTCCAGGCGAGCGAGAATCTCCTCTTCCAATGGCGTGACGACCTGCGTTGAAGATATGCGCCAAGTGCTATTGTCAGCCAGTCGTTGTCTCCTACCGAGGCACGCGAATGATGAACTGCACTGTACCGGCTTGCCAGTTTCGAGGCCGCGGAGGAACTTGACATAGATGTCGAGATATTGTCGTTTGTCTGCGAGAAACTGCTTGATGTATGGCCAACTGTAATGAATCGATTGGCTGCTGACATCACGTGTGATTGTCTTGACTGTTGAATGGTGCACGTGGTTACAGTCAGGCATGAGGCCGACGCATTCCTTCATCACACGACGCACGTACTCGCATAGGCCCACCACAATCGAGGCTGCTCCTTGGGTGAGGAGCCCTTTGGGCGATATCGAATGTTCTATTCGCGGAGAGTCGAGCATTGTTGGCGGTGTTGTAGAGCAACGAGGAGCAGGAGAAGGCAACTGCACAAACCGCATACCTTCATGGCCAAGTGGTAGTTGGAGATGACGTGCTTCATGTTGATGATGTCGCGGTATTGGAACTCTTCCATTTGTACGTTCAAGTGATCGCAAGTGCAGTGCGCAACAATCTTGGCAACTCCGGGGCTCGGTACCTTGGCCTTGTTGAAAACCAACTGTTCCATCGCGGTACGCACGTGTGAGTCACTCGCTCTCTCGCGCGCGCGCTCTCTCTCTCGCTCTCTGCCAATCCGAATGCATCGTCGAACGGACCTTGGCTTGCACCGTGGTGGGTGCAATGATGTAGGTGTGGTCCGGCAGAGGCTTCTCCTCGATTGCGATCTTGCACCGCCACACGACACACGACGATCTGGTGAGTGTCGCGATAGCAACAGCTCCTCCCGCTCAAGAATCGCCTCCTGCTACATACGCCGGCGTCCAGGTAGCGGTCCATGTCTTCGAGCGATTTGAACTCGTACAAGGCAGTGTTGGTGTTCCAATAGACTGCGAATCCCTTCAGTGCAGCGACCTACTCTCTCAATGCCGCCAATGGTCGTCTTGGCAGTGAGTTTCGAGTGGCGCGGCGGCACAGAGCAGCAACGACCGTGGCGGACCTTGTGGATGCGATCCTGAGCCGTCTGCAGCAATGTCGGTCTCCATTGTGCATCGGTTGAGTGAACCACGATGCTCTCGAGCGTGATTCCGAACGCAAATGGCCGCTATTCCGTTCATCGATGCCATTCAGAGCGCGCGTTCGATGCGTCAGCGTCATGCTCGATTGAATGCATCGGAATGGGTTGCAATGGAGTGAGTTGTGGATGGAGTACCGCAGGATTGGAGATGCTGTCTTCGTATCGAATGTGAATCTTGTTGACTGTGACCTGCAGGTTGTTGATGAGGCGTGTCGCGAGCTTCTCAGCAAACGACTCCTCGCCAGGTGCAGTGGCCGTCGTTGGCGTGGCCTTGGCTCCCTCGTTCTCTGGCGCCACCATCGACCGTAAGCACACGAGCATACACACGGACACGGGGCTCTCTTGCTTCATGCCGAGTGGCGCTCACGCCCGCAACATACGCGCCAACGTTGGATTGTCTTGTCCGAGCAACGCAGCGAGCTGTAGTTGGCGTTGTTTCGTGAGCTGCTCGCGGCGTTGGTACTGGTCTTCGGTCATCTGCTCGGGAGCGCAAGGCGGTGTGTTATGACCAGACACTGAGAGATGAGATGAGTCTCGTTGATATGCGCTATACCTCTGTGGCAGCCTTGGGAGCCGCGATCAGGAACACATGGTCGATCTGCACCAGTGTCGGACGCCCTTGGAGATTGGACCATGGGATATCGAGCGAGAGGCTGCCCAAGAAGCCTGCTCGATGCGCTCTCGCGATCAGCTGCATTCCATCGTGCGCCAACACAAACACATGAATGCGCTTACGCACCCGACTTGACCGTCACTGGCAGGTTGAGCTCATCGAGGATGCGTGTCTTGAGCTGCAAGTTACGCAACGACACCTTGCCGCCGATGAGCGAGATGCGCAGGTTCTCGGACTGCAGGCCCTCGACGTAGTCGCCGAGATACTTGACCAGCAACGACGACACCACCTGCTCGAGCGCCATCACGCCCAATCTCTCCTCCCTCTCACAAACTCGTGGGATGGCAGGAGAACTAGCGAGCGAGTGAGCGATTTCAGCTCTCGATGGCGCGAGGGGCGAGTGGGACGAGAGGGGAACAGAGCGCGAGAGCCAAGAGTGTGAGAGATGAAAGTGGTGCGTGTGTGATGGGAGCACGAACGAATGAATGGAGCTCTCGCTGTTGGTGCGAACCTCGTTGTTCGCTTGGAACAGCAGCAGCGACATCGCGATCGCCCACCAATCCACCAACCAATGTGGTGCGGAACCGTATCGATTTCATCATCATGACATCAGGAGCTTGGTCTCGAGGAGCATCGCTGCCTCACGGAATCCCACTCGCTCATACACGCCGTTCGGCACACTTGCTGCGCTGTCGACGTGGATCATGACGAACGGGTAGCTTCGCTTCGAGGCCGAGCTCGGCGCCTCGGTGTCGTCTCGTGCGAGCATCAGACGCGCCACATGCGCCACGAGATTGTGGGCATAGCCATGGCCTCGATGTTCGGCTGGCGTGTAGACGGTCGAGATCGAGATCGAGAAGTCATCGATCGGACGTGCCACGATCGCCATGCTGACGATCGCCGAGTCTGATGGCCGCTCCCATACGAACAGCCTCTCGCTGTCGATGAGCGCCTGGACGCGAGCAGCAGCGCCATCTCGCGCCTCGTCGTGATCCGCTGCGTCGCCCATGAACACATCAAAGTCCACGAGCCACTCGACGATCGTCTCGAGCTCGGAGCCCGCTGCCAAGCGCATTCTTCCCGGTGCCACACGGTCTCGAGGAGGCATTCCGAGCACGCCGACGCCAGCCGGCGCCTTGGGTGCATTCTCTAGCAAAGTGAGCCACAACATTCGCTGTCGTATCTGAACCTCCCAGCGCTGGTCGGGATCCGCTTCCGAGTGGTCGTTGATGCTGATTCCAAGCTCGAGTGCTGGCGAACGCGAACCACCGAGAATCGGGCGGCTCCACGAAGGATCGAGAGCGCGAGCAACGAGTGCCGTCATGATGGTGGAGAACCTCGGAGGTCCTTGGATGCCAGGCGGTGGTCGATCGAGCTTGGTGTGGTGGCGGAGGTAGGCCACGAGCGGCTCGACGATCTCGAGGGCCACGGCGCACATGAGGTCGATATCAGCGGCTCGCTCGAACTCGCGATCGACGTGCACTAACGTCGCGAGTGGCGGCGTGCCCAGCACCACTGCAACGACCGCCTGCTCGCGATACACGATGCCACAGAACGGCGAGGAGTGCGCGCCATTCAGCACCATGCCAGACGCCCCGAGAAGGAGGTTCGAATCCGGCAGCTGCGCCACGAGCCAGCCACGAGTATGCTCGACGAACGAGCACACGTCATGCTGCACCACGGCACGGAGAGCCATCCAACGTGCTGCCCCCTCAGGCAGTCCCCAGCTGCTGCTTGCGCCTGGGCTTGGAACCTGGTGGGCGGCGAGGGCGGACAACAAGGAACAGCACCGGCAGCAGGTCGCTCACTCGCATCGTCGCCCGCTGCTGCTCGCATCTCTCTCTCTCGCAACCTCCTGGAACAGACGCGCCTTGGTGCTATTGGGGATCGAGGCGGACATCCGATCTTTACCACACGTACACACGCACACTCGCACACACACACCATGAGTGAGCCGAAGCCCCCCAACAAGATCTGGATTCGATATCGCAAGGACCCCAATGCAAAGCTGCAGGTCGCTCGCTTCCAGACCTGCTATCCGATGGATCTCACCAAGCTGGCGCCGCCCATCCACATGATGCGTGAGCGCGATCCACCGCCTGAAGAGACCCCTGCCGCCGCACCGACAGCTGCTCCAGGAACGTCATCGTCATCTTCGGCGGCAGCGGCGGCGGCGGCGGCATCGTCCTCGTCGTCGGCACCAGCAGGCTCGGCAGCGGCGACGGCGGCCGGTGCGACACCCGCGCCGATCCCATCGCTGTACGCTGGCGTGCCTCTGCATCAACGACCGTGGATCTTGGAGGACTCGGATCAGAGCCGCTTCCGAGGCACCGAGGAGAAGGGCGCGCAGACGTCATCCTCGTACTTTGTGTTCATGCAAGAGCGACCAGGCGAGTACACTGCCATACCGGTCGAGTCCTGGTTCAACTTTCGACCGCACAGCCTCGCAAAGGCCGCCGCCATCGAAGGAGTCGAGCAAGAGGTTCGCGCAGCCCTCACTGCCGCGTACGCCTCATCCGAATCGCGCTGATTCGTTGTGCATGCGTGTTTGGTGAGCAGCTCGCCAAGGCCAAGCTCCTTGCTGCCAAGTGGATCGAGAAGCGCGTCAGGGTCGAGGACGACGTCTTTGTCGAGGATGACGGAAGCCGTGCTGCCCAGGACGACCTTGAAGCAGCATTGAACAATCGAGAGGACGACGACGATGACATCGACTTTGAAGGCAACGCATCAGACGATGAGGATGTTCCCGACAAACGAATCCAGAAGGAGATCGTACGATGCACACCCACAAGCTGCACCGATTTGGCGGTGGCTGATAGGTCCCGATGGTCGCGCACAGAAACAAGTCAAGGTCCTCTCGGACTCGGAGAGCGATGAGGAGGAAGAGAGCCTTGCCAACCCTGGTGCCAAGGAGGCTGGCGAAGACGATGAGGATGAGGAGCTGATCGACGAGGAGGACGAGAAGCCACAGGAGAAGCTCTCCGATGCGGCCAAGGTTCGAGGCACGCAGGCTTGCACGACCACAGTGACGGTACTCAACGCAGTGGCACTCTGTGTAGAGTCTCCGAAAGATGCTCAAGGACTACAGTAAGAACGAGATGCCCAAGGTCAAACCTCGAGTACGTGCGTGCGTGCGTGCTTGCGAGAGTGACGCCTCTGACGCAAGTGACGCTTGGTGCTTCTGGATAGACTGAAGGCGCTCCGCCAGTGGCTCCTACTACGGTGGTCGAGACGAAGCCTGTGATCACGCCAGCGCCTCTCACACGCATCGTGGCCGAGCCTGCTCGCCCTGCACAGCAGATTCGCCCAGCCGCTCCGGCACCGAATGCTCCTCCCACCGACAACCCCAATGGATCCGACTCTGCCATTGGCCGAAAGCGAAAGCGAGAAGACGACAACGACGACGACGAGAAGGAGTCCAAGAAGGTAGTGCATCGCTCCCAACGCCTTGTAGCGCAGCGTTGCGACCGACTAACTCACAGTGATTGCCGCATTGACAGCCCAAGAAGCTGCGCGAGGTCACGCGCGACTCGGTCATCGAGCTCATCCGGCGCAAGGGAAAGATCAAGTCCAAGGACTTGGTCAAGAAGTTCAAGCTCGGCATGCGCCCCAAGGAGGAGGTCAGCGCCGTCAGTGCCATCATCGGCGAGGTCGCCACACTGACCGAGCTCCCGCCCAACTCGGGCAAGAAGTACCTCGTGCTCAAGGACGAGTACGCGTGATCGACTCGTGTACTCTGCCATTTGTACTGTAAATGCGAGAGATATCGACATTGGAGAGCTGGAGTCACGTAATGAGAGTGCCCGTGAGAGCGTGGCTGGCAGCCACTTACTCTTCGCGATCGGTAGTGGCCGCTACGTTCTCATCGTCGACAACCAGTTGCAGCTGGCCGACAATGCGTTGCTGGCGGTGGGTGCGGGTGCTCTTGAGCTTGGCAGTCGTCGCCTTGGCGCGTTTGGTGAGTGCAGTCTTGATTGGTGGCAGAGTCGTGGGCTGCACATCGAACGCGAACTCGTCAGTACGCACGAGCGTGCTCGGTACTCCGCTCGTGTGATAGCGATGGGCGAATGGCTGCAGGGGTGAAGGTGACTATGGCCCCGTCGGCTTGTTGTTGACATCAGCCTCGTTGGCAGCAGTACCAGCACCTGACCGCTCGAGGTACTTGCTGAGGATAGACTCTTGAGAGACGGGTGTGGTGCTGCTTTCGCTCTTAGTGCGAGGCGCTCGCGGCTGCGTAGGCCAGTCGAACCACGAGAATGACTGCATCGAGGATTAGTTCTCCCGATACTTTCGTGCCGTCGCTCGATGACGGCCAACATACCATGTTATCGGATCACGCTGTGGTATTGGAAAGTGGGTATCGAGTGCGAAGCCAGAGAGAACGAGGCAGGGAGCGTGTAGAGGGCATGTGAGCTTGGATGGCAGGATGGCAGATATTTCTGGGAGGTCGGGAAATATCTGCCAACCAACCAACCAATCACCAATCACCGAGGCCTTCCTCCTCAGCTCACTCACCTGCTCTTGAGGTCTCTTGAGTATTTACACACACAACAGCAGAAAAGAGAGTTTACTAATGTGCTTGGTCGCGAGGTCTACTCGACGCCAAAGGCGTGCATCGCGATAATCAACGATACAAAGATCGGATAGCAGAGAATGGCGAGGAGGCTCCAGAACATGGGGAACGTGGTCTTGATCGAGCTCACTAGGCCGACCATGATGATGAGCACCACTCCCACCAAGGTCTCGGTCGCAAACTCCCACGCCAGACCGCCCCGAAAGTAGATGAACGAGAACAAGATGCCCAACAGCAACGACGCTCGCAGAATCACGCCCGTGTACACCGAGGTCATGCTACGCATCATCCGCACACGCAATGCCGCGACCTTGTCAATCGATGGGCACTCACACCTACGCGCGCGCGTGCAGACGAGGAGAGATGATCGTACATGAGCGAGATGGTCTTTCGCTGACGGTGCTGAGCTTCGGCCAAGTTCTCGAACAAGTGATAGATGTTCGTGATGAACGGCAGCAAGAAGCAGCTGACGTAGAACTGCAGATGGTGCACCGACACCGTGCTGTTGTCGGTGTTCTGGCGAAAGAACTTCATGATCGTGTCGACCAGTGGATTGGTGAACAAGCCCAGCAGCAACAGGCCCGCCAGCAACAGGAGCACCACACGCAGAGCGAGTGCTAGTTGCGCCGAGTTGTGAATCTGCTCACGAGCCTCGGTCGAGCTACCAGTTTGAAGCGAGGTGCTCTCGAGAGACTCGACCTCATGCTACACAACAACAACGATACGAAGCATGTCAGCAATCGAACCAATCGAACCAATCAGGCGTCGAAGAGAAGGAGCAGCACGTACCTCCCAATTCTGAGGCAGCTCACGGTCAGCGAGAGCAAGCCATTGTTCCAGAGGCACTTGATCAAGCTTCGCAACGAATCGTGCCTTGGCCTAATCGTCATTCAATCGTCACGCAGAGCTACGCCATCAGTGAATGTTCAACGCGAGCTGAACGAACACCGATGGGAATCAAGACGAACCCCATCGACACGACGTCTTCTTCGAGCTTCACGCAAGTGCCGGTGTTGCAGCGACGAATTGAAGAACAGGTAGGCCGTGAACGCGAGGTAGAACAGGACACACAAGATGGCCGAGATGAGCATGTAGATGTGCTGCGAGTCGGCCATGTCTTGCAAGCTCTCGTGGCGGAACACAAAGTCGGTCACTTGAGCAATGGTGAACAACGCCACACTCACGGTCATGATGCCGGCGACCTGTCTAGTGTTAAGATCGACCGTCACTCCCGTGTTGACCAGATCTGCGCATTCATCGGCGAGGCATTCCGTAAGCGCGCTTGAATGAATGATCGGTTGCATGGTTGGCGATCGTCATGTCGACATACCGCGCTTGTCGGTGAGCTTGCCATCAAGCGCCTCGCCGCTCGAGATGTCGCTGCGACCAACGAACATCACCAAGCCCCATCCGATTGTCAACCAGAACATGACACCGCCCACAATCGTTCCGATCGCAATCCACTACACTCACTCGATTGCGTCAGTTCGATCGCATGGGACTCGGTTCCCATCGCAATCACAATCATCGGAATCGCCTTGGTCGGTTCCGCCACCATACCAGTTGCTCTTGCGGCTGGAAGCTATCGGCACTCGCGAACAGTACGATCAACAGTTCGGGCAACACGTGCAGCACTGGCACGAACAGTGCCACCACTGGTCGTCCGACTGCGCTATCGCTATTGACCAACTGCGCCACGCAAGATACACTCGTCAACACCACCGCGACGACCTACTCTATCTCTGTCGCTCACACGTATGTGATGATCGACTACGATACCCGAAGCAATGATTCGCCGCTATCGTTCACCAGCTTCACTCCTGGATGAACGAAACGAAACGAATGTGGATGAGCTCTTGTGCGCCAATGCAACCACGGCACTGGCTCGCTCGTACGTACCACACATGATCAAGAATGAATAGATCACAAACAAGAAGATGTTGCCCGAGAGGCTATTCGAGCATGGTAGCGGTCCATTGACGAAGCACTTGGCCCATGGAGCGCACGTCAGGTCGTTCTGTGGGCACTCCATTTGTTCGTCTGTGTGCGTATCGCGACTCGCTCGCTTCGCCTCGCCTCGCGAGTACTCGAACCCAATCGAAGTAGTTGTAGGTGTTTCTAGTGATTGACGATTCACGAGAGAGAGAGAGAGAGAGAGAGAGAGAGAGAGAGATTGGTGTTGATGCGATGTATGGGGCGTAAGCGATGGACAGCCTGCAACACACTGGCGCCGTCGCCATCTCGCTCAGACCACGACACACCCAACCCCATCCAAGACCCCAATCCCAACCCTAACACCAACCCCACCTCTCCATTCGGATCAACCTCTCGTCTGAACCCACCCTCACTCGCCACACCCTCCGAGAGCACCGTCCAACGAGAGAGAGAGCACATGGCCCACCGAACCACCACGGCTCCAAGCGTGCCAGCGGCCTCGCGGACCTGCGTGACGTGTCACACGCATCTCGGCTGACGAGCCATCCTGCTTCATTCGCTCGCTGCCTCCCTCTCGCTCGCTGCTTGCCAGCCGTCTCGCTACCTCCCGACCATGCAGTCGTCGGTTCTGTGGGTCGGCGTACTGGGTATCCTGTCGGCACTGTTGGCAGCGTTGGTCGTTGTGCCACTGCTCGACCAACGACAACCGACCGCCGCGCCGGCCAAGGTCGATGGCGGTGTTCCTACCGTGGTCGTGGTTGGCGGCGGCCTCGCTGGCATGACTGCCGCTCTCGAGGCCGAACGCAACGGCGCGATCGTCGTGCTGCTCGAGAAGGAGCGCAACACTGGTGGCAACTCTGCCAAGGCTTCGTCGGGCATCAACGGCGTACATACCAAGGCACAGCTCGAAGCAGGCTCGCCCGACACCTACGACGCCTTCCTGGCCGACACGCTCGAGTCGGGCCATGGTCTGTGCAACACCGAGCTCGCCAAGCAGCTGGTCAACAGCTCGACCGAGGCCATCGATTACCTCAGTGGCTTTGACGTCGATCTCACGTCGCTCTCGCAATGTGGAGGTCACAAGGTACATTGAGCTCGCCGTCGCGTACGTGATCGTATCACGTCGCGCAGATCGATCTCTCGATCTCGCGTTCGATCCACCGCTCGAATCGACCCTCCATTCGAGTGGCACATCGTGTGCCAGTATGGAGACCTCTCAGATATTGATCAAAGAGTTGGTTGCCATGATGCGATGGACCAGTTTGCTCGTACGCATCGCTCGCAAGGCGGCGCATCCAAGAACGTCGGATGGGAGATCGTGTCCAAGCTGCAGCAGTTCATTCGTGCCAAGTCCGAGGGTCGAATCACGGTCGTGACGCAAGCCAAGCTCACACGATTGGTTCAAGAGTACACGTCCGAGAAGGTGTCACGCATCGTTGGAGTCGAGTATCTCGATCTCTCCAAGGTACAGCACAGCACAGCGCAGCTGCCTTTACTGCGATGCATATATTGCATTGACGATTGCTGTGCGCGCATTGAATGCAGAATCCTCCTGAGCGAATGGAGCTGCTCAGTGATGTCGTGATCCTGACGACTGGTGGCTTTGGACGAAACAAGGAGCTGCTCTCCAAGTACACACCTGCTATCAAGGAGCTGCCATCGACGAATGGACCCTGGGCTCAAGGCGAGGGCGTGCTCATTGCCGAGGAGATTGGAGCCTCTCTCGTGCACATGGATCAAGTACATACAAGATTGGCCTTGCTCGAGAGTCGACCTTGTCTCGAAGATACTCACGCGGTTGAGGAACGTGCATCGATAGGTTCAAGTGCATCCGACGGCGTTCGTTGATGTTCGCGACCCAAAGAACCCCACCAAGTTCTTGGCGCCTGAGGCATTGCGAGCTGTGGGCGGCATCTTGGTCAATGCCAAGGGCAAGCGATTCGTCAACGAGCTCGGTCTCCGCGATCATGTAACGAACGCAATCTTTGAGCATTGCTCGCCGTTGGACTCGAGCCCTGGTTCCCCGGTTGTGGCGTATCTCTTGATGAACGAGCGTTCGGTTCGCAAGTTCTCCGAGTCGGCCATCGCATTCTACAAGTGTACGTGCCGTGACGCCTGCTGAGTTGGCCAGTGAGCTCGTCACTGACTTGCATCGCGTGGAATCTCACGGCTCTTTGATGCAGCCAAGGGATTCGTTCGTACGTTTGCTGATGAGAAGGCCGCCGCCGAGGCATTCAAGATCGATGCCAATGCACTGCGCGAGACCTTGGTGGCATATGAAGCTGCTGCCACTGCCGGTATCGACGAGTTCGGCAAGACCGTCTTTCCCACCACCCTCAGCCCGGGAAGAGTGGTCTCGGTCATGCCAATCACTCCCGCCATCCACTACACGATGGGAGGCCTGCTGATGGACGGAGAGGCACGAGTCTTGCGCAATGACCGTAACCCGAACGCTGATCCGCAACCGATTCCCGGATTGTATGCGGCCGGCGAGGTCACGGGCGGAGTGCACGGTGCCAATCGTCTCGCCGGTAACTCGCTCCTCGAGTGCGTCGTGTTCGGCCGTCTGGCTGGCCGAAACGCCGTTGCGTACGTCAAGCAGCTTCCGGCCGAGGTGCGCCTCAAGCCCTCCTCACACAATCCGCCTCCGCCTCCCGAGTTCGCGGACGCGCTCGAGTCGATCTTCAAGACCTATGCACACAGCCTGCGCGCCAAGACGTGGGTCTCGACGACGCCGCTCGATCTATTGACACATGCCTCCGGTGGCGGCTACGGTACTCCGGCGCTCCCGGACTTTGTTGTCTATCCCGAGAACGTGGCACAAGTCATGGCTTTGTTGCGCTTCTGCCATCCGCGTCACATTCCTGTCGTTCCATTTGGCAGTGGATCGTCGATCGATGCCTATCCAAGCAACCCGCGCGGTGGCATTTCGCTCGATCTGCGAAGGAACTTCTTCGTGCGTCTTCTCTCTCTCTCTTCGTTCAAATATCCCACCCATTGCTCTGACTCGATGCTTACAATCTGGAATGATGTAGAATATGACGTTTGTCAGCCTGAATGATTTCCACTTGACGGTACCTGCTTCGATGAAGCTGAGCGAGGTCCGTAACTGGCTCAGCCTCAATGCTGCAGATTCCAAGTTGCAAGTTGCCCTTGATACTGGCTTTGACACGACGGTATGGAACGCACGACTGACACCAGCATCACCGCGTTGCCAGTATTGATCCAGTTCATGCACGAACAGATTGGAGGCTTGGTGAGTGCACCATCTTCGCCGTGGTTTAGCCGTGGATATGGAGAGCCTGCGCTGTACCACGTCGATGTGCTTGAGGGAGTTTACATGAATGGTGAGCCCTTCCAACGTACGAATCAAACGACTCAACGATTGGGCCTGCAACACTCGACTATGATATTGATTCATTCGCTATCGTAGTGCGTGGCTCGGCTGTGCGCGATGTGATGGAGGCAGAGGGCACTCGTGGCATCGTGCTCAAGGTCACGTTGCTCTTGCGTCCGAATCCCGATCGCGTTGCTGTGCGATGCATCTTTCCGTCGGATACTGCAGCTCTCCAAGCCTTGGTGGGGCCCGAGTCGGTCACGCGAGGACCGACGATCGAGCTCGAGGAGAGAATGGATGCCGATGCAGAACAAATGATCAGGCAAGTAGAGATCTTGGGCTCAGTGACGACGCGCAAGCTCGATTTGCACCACGAGGTAGGCTCGAATGCGACTGCCTACGCTGCGCTCGTCGAGTACTATCCCATGTGGGGCTTGGAGAGCGAGGGCCGTGAGATTGCCGCCGCTCGCATCCAGGACGTGGCCGAGAAACTTGGTGCCGATGATTGCACGATCCTCTACGCCAAAGGTACGCACCAGTAGCCATCCATAGCGTCGTTTTCACAATGAAGTGAGACCCACCCTGCTACGTGTGTGTGTGTGCGCGCGATGAGCAGAAGGCGCCGATTTCAATGAGCGACAATGGCCCTCGCGCTCTGCGATCAACACTGCCGCCCTCGCACTTGGCAAGAACGCTCGCTTGCTTGCCTTCGAGGCCGACTACTATCCAGTGTTCGAAGAGAAAGGCCTCGACGGAGCACCAATCTCGCTGGTCGAGAAGCACTTGGCATCTTACGACCTAGCAGCGTTCGTGGTGGCGATCCATACCGACGTTAGCGTGCTGAGTGTATCGCGACTGCAACCCTTTACGGTCCGTGCGATGATTGCGATCGACTCGCCCGACGCGTTCCAGAAGGCACGACGAGCCGTGAGCGAGTTCCCAGGCGGTGACCGCTGGCGCTTGCAACACCGATATTGGTATCCGCCACCGCCGCCGCAAGCCTCGAGCACGACTCAAACCTCCGCATAGTCAACCCACACCCACACATGCGCACACGCACACACGCATGACACCACTCACTCGTACACCATCTTTTGAGTTATTCATTTCGTATCGAGGTATCGGAGAAGAGTAATACATATCGGAATCAACTAGCAAAGTACGCGGCTTACTACATTGTACGAGGACGACGGCGACTCGTTCGGATCCATGGCTCCTCTATCGGCCACCCGATAGTGGTGTTCCACGAGGAGCATTCTCTCGGTTGTGAAAGTACTCGGCCATCGCACGGTCGATGAGCCACAAGCGGTCCTGACCCCAGGCGGTGGCGATCGTGGCATCAGCAGGTCCCACGAAGCGCACGACCGGAACGCCCCACAGACCGAGTGCGAGCAACTGCTGACGATTGGCCTCGGCCATCGCCTTCCAAGCAGCCTGAATCTCGTCGTTGCGAGCGAGACGTGCAGCATCGGGAGTGGCCTTTGAGAAGTTCAGCTCCGGGAACGTGTCCGTGGCATCGAGCGCAAGCTCAATCTCTGGCGACCAGTCCTCACCGAGTATGCGCTTCATGCCGTAGTTGGTCGTCGAATCGACACCGTTGCCCCAAACCTCTCTGTGCAGTCGAAGAATCGAGCGTTGTGTCAGTTTTGGAATAGGAATAGGAATAGGAGATGCGTGTTTGAGAGAGCGGGAGAGAAGAGTGTACCGAGCCCATGAGAGCAAGAACTTGAGCTGCTTGCGTTGATCGGCGAGAAGGTAGTACGCAGTCATGGCACGTTCGACTCCCAGACCCAATGGATCGTGCACTCGGCCGAATGGCACACCGATCAGATCGGCCTCTCGTTTCGCATCACCGAGAATGTACAAGCGCTTGACAAGAGGGACTGGATAGCCACGCGTGGCCATCGGAAGCAGCGGTCGTGTGTGCAATGGCACGCCGTAGAAGCTCGCGAGCGACTCGAGGCGCTCGAGGATCAGCTGCGAGTACGGTGATCGGAACGAGTAGAAGAGCTCGAGTCTCGTGTCGACCGGTGGCGCGAGTGGCACCAAGGTCGGTGGCGTCAATTGTGTCTCGCTGTCGTTCGATCGTAGCCGATGCTGGCGTACGAAGCGTGGTGGAATGTCTCGGTCGAGCGAGATGCTCAGTGGAGAGGTGCCCGCTGTGGCATCGTTCGCCGACGCGATGAGACCGAGGCTCATGAGCCGCAGCTCGAGATGCACCAGTCGATCGACACCCCAGTACCACTCGCCAGCATAATGTATCATGGCCGAGAGATAGTGTCCTCGTTTCGCCAACAACTCGTTATTGAGAGCAAGCTGCTTCTCGACCACTGGCATGGCTTCTAGCCATGAGAGAGACTTGACTGATGATGATGCTGTTGTTGATGATGATGGTCCTGCTCCTGTAGCCATCGAGAGTGTCGGCTTGAGAATGGCGGCGCCTTGCATCATGTGCTCCTCAGCAATGCGACGAGCCATGTCGTTCAATCGCTCGATCACCGGTCGATTGTCGATGGCGCCCGAGTCCGAGTCACTCGAATCGATCCACAATGCGTTGAAGACCATGATGCAGAGCTCGATGAAGCGAGGCGAGTTGTGATCGAGTGAGAACAGCAGCTGGTGTGCCAATGCGAGCGCCTCGGCGTCGGGCACTTGCTCGCGCGGTACGTTCAAGTGATACAACGACGCCAGCTGCCGAGCATCATGCAACGACCACTCGCGCCAGCGCTCTTGCTCGACCGATACCTCGGGCGGCAGGTGGTCGATCACGTGAATCGCTACGTCGATCGTCGAGCGCACCGCGACGTCGAACTCGCTGCACAGCGCCGGCAACGACTGCAACAGCACGTACGAGTGCGGATCGCTGCAGCTCACAAAGAGCTCGATCGTGTGTGGATGGCGGAACAGACGGCGCCATGCCTCGCGCATGACGCGCCGCGTACGGAGCACAAAGCTCGATGTGAAGAGCGCCGGCGCCAGCGACGACACCGAGCGGCCGCTGAGGCGCTGCCGCCAGCGCCAGTACTCGATCGAGAGCACCAGCGCCACCGGGAACACCAAGAACACCACCAGCGCGAACATCTCGCAAGAGATGACGACCGAGCCACACTGAGGGGCGAGTGGAGAAGAGGGCGCGGGCTGGGGCGGCGAGAGAATCGTTGGTTGGTTTGAGGGAAGAGGGACTTTATACTTGTACACAAAGAGAGCAGAAAGAGAGAGAGCAGAGAGGGAGAGCCACTCGCAACAACAACCGACAACGACAACGAGAGAGAGGGTCAACCAATCTCTTGTCCGCGAATCTCTCACAAGGGCACACCGAGCTCTCTCTCTCGATCAAGAAGAGGATGGAGAGGATGGATGGAAGGATGAAGAGCAAGAGGCTTCTTACATCTTGGTGGCATCGACCATCATCTTGACGAACTCCTCGTACTTGATCTGACCATCGCCGTCATCGTCGGCCTCGCGGATCATCTCGTCGATCTCGTCCTCAGTGAGCTTCTCACCGAGGTTGGTCATCACGTGGCGGAGCTCCGACGCCGACACGAGGCCGTTGCCGTCCTTGTCGAACACGCGGAACGCCTCCTTGATCTCTCCCTCCGACGCGGCGGGCTTGGCGTTCTTGGCGAGAAGGCTCAAGAACTCGGGGAAGTCGACGCTCTTGTTCTTGACTCCCTTGACGATGTTGCCGACCTCCTCCTCGGTGGGCATATGGCCGAGCGAGCGCATCACGGTGCCGATCTCGGTGGTGTTGATCTTGCCATCGCCGTCCTTGTCGAACAGGCAGAAGGCCTCCTTGAACTCGGCGATCTCGCTGTCAGAGAACTTGTCGACCATCTTGTCTTGTGGTGGGAGTGGGATTCTGCTCGTTCCATCATCATTCGTTGATCAGTCTCATTCCTCAACCAAACGAGACATCATCACATGGCGAGCTGACACAAGAGAGAGATTGGTGGGTGGGAGAAGAAGAGAAGAGGTCAACCCGAACCCAAACCGACACACTCTCATCTCAAACCGACAACAAACCAACACCACCACGAGAGGCACGAAGGACAAACACCAACCAACCAACCAACACCAAACTCTCAAGGCAAGAGAGAAGAGAGGGACAGGAGAGGCAGGAGGAAGGAGGGACCGACGTACTGGGAGGGCGCGGAAGGCTGGGCGGGCGTGCGTGGGGAGCGAGGGCAGCAGAGGAGTGGCGAGCAGCGGCGGGAGAGCAGCGGCTGGCAGCAGCGGTCCGCGGGAACGAGCGGTTTGGCGCCAATTTTTCGCGCGCTCGGTAAGCTCGGCATTGGGCGAGGAGGCCGCGGACTGTGCCCCGGAACATCCAGGAGCTCGCCATTGCTCGATGAGGTTGGCGCGCTTTTCGGCCTCTTGTCGCGCGTGTTTGTGCGTGAGCGATCGAGGTCCAGCGATTGCGTTGCTGTTCGTGAGCCAGCGCCAGCCAGCGGCTTCTCCGCCTCATGTCGCTCATCACACAGCTCGTTCTCGCGAGCATCGTTGCCGCGTATGCCGTGTTCATGCGTTAAGTAGTTTCTTCTTTAATGGAGCGCGCGTCGCACAGCGGAGCGAAGCGTAGTTGGCTTACTCGTGGCCATCTGGTTTCGGTTGTTGCTCCTTGCTGAGTATGTTGATCCTACGCCTCACCCTCTTCTGCGTGGCCGTGAGGGGTGCGGGCTTCACTTTCACAGGCTTGATCTTAGGCTTAGCCTGCGCCTTGGCAGTCTTCTTTCGCGGCCGCTTGATTCGTTCTCCTGGAGGTACGTCATCTCCCTCGGGATAGTCCTCGTACTCGTCTTCACTGGACATGGCGACAAACAAAAACAACGGCTACCAAACGCAGGAGCTGTTTTATACATCCCAAAGGCCGCAAGGCCATGCGCCCGTTCCAAGAAGCTTCCACACAGTCTGCTATGCGCACGCCAGCGGCGGCAGTTTAGTCACGTTTGGCGTTGGGTGTGCGAGTAAAAGCGAGCGAACGTAGTCGGCCGTGAAGCGGTTCTCGATGATGGCTTTGGCACACATCATGCCGACGTGTACGCTTTGTGGCAGCGATGCACCAGCGACCAGAGCCCGTGACGCGCATCCAACGAGGGAGTCACCTGCAGCGGCAGAGCCGGAACTGGTCAGCGGGCACTCTCGAGCATACCATGCCATGCCATGCCATGGACGAACCTGCACCGTTGACATTGACGACATCCGCCTTGAGCGCTGCCAAGTGCTGCAGCGAGATTGTGCATCGCGGTTCCGTGCTGCTGCTGCTCGCACTCGGCTCTCTCGATGCCAACAGCACTCCGTTGGCGCCGAGGGTCAGCACGATGGTCTGGAGACCGGGAGCGAGTCGCATTACCTGCACGACATGAGGAAGATACTCGGCCACGTCTGTGCCACACTCATGAGTTGGGTGCCTGTGACAAGACCTGGTGGGTGGCGATGCGCACCAAACGAGAAGCGAGAGCGGTCCAGTGCATAGTCATTCGCGATCGGTGGCGCTTCTTGATCGTGGCCCGCGAGAGCGTTCGAGACAGCGAGCAGCTCTCGCCAATCGGGCGAGATGACGGTGATGTTGGCGATGGCGTTGCGCTCGATGGCCCGTGATGCTTTCGGCACCGAGGTCGGCTCGAACCATACCGGCACTCGGTGTCGTGCAGCCATCGCGCTCAGCTCGGCCATCAGGTCTGGGCTCAAGTTGCCATCGAACACTACGAGCTTGCTCGCTTGGATGTCGTGCTCGTGCTCCTCAATCTGCTCGAATAGCCAGTATCCGATGTTACCGTGCTGATACAACAAGGATCACGCAGGTACACGCGCTGCTGACGTACGATGGTGCTCGACAATCGCGAGATGATGGCGGTATCGGCGATCGCCGTCACGAGCTCGCCGTTGCCGTCGTACACGGCGCAGTAGACCGCCGTGCGCTCGCCCTCCAAGCGGCGCACGCCTCGCATGTTCTGCAATATCGCGCCGCAAGTCAGCCCCACAAAGGCGACGCCACCTGAGTGCGATCGAGCGTGCGTACAATCGATGCTGCCGAGTCGGCAATGTAGGCGCGACCCGCAGCGTCGTCGCCCACGAGCGACACGAACAGCAGCCACTCCAGATCGGGAGCCGACGCGTGCGCTGCAGTGGCGGTGGCTGCAAGCGACGCAGCGACTGCCACATTGTTCGATACTCCGCCCCAGCGTTGCTCGACCACTCCCGGATTCGAGGTGTCGAACAGCAGCGTTGCGCCGTGTGGCACACGCGACAGCACGTCGCTGCACACGCCGCCGACGATCACGAGATCAGGCGACGCTTGCGGGCCGCTGCTCCAGCTCACGACCATGAACACGGCATACGCGGCAACGATGCTCGCGAGAACGAGCTGTGTGATGAGCGACATGGCGGAGAAGCAGCTGGCTGGCGCTGGCTCACGAACAGCAACGCAATCGCTGGACCTCGATCGCTCACGCACAAACACGCGCGACAAGAGGCCGAAAAGCGCGCCAACCTCATCGAGCAATGGCGAGCTCCTGGATGTTCCGGGGCACAGTCCGCGGCCTCCTCGCCCAATGCCGAGCTTACCGAGCGCGCGAAAAATTGGCGCCAAACCGCTCGTTCCCGCGGACCGCTGCTGCCCGCGCCTCTGGGCCGCTGCTCTCCCGCCGCTGCTCGCCACTCCTCTGCTGCCCTCGCTCCCCACGCACGCCCGCCCAGCCTTCCGCGCCCTCCCAGTACGTCGGTCCCTCCTTCCTCCTCCCTCTCCTGTCCTTCTCCTCTTCTCTCTTGCCTTGAGAGTTTGGTGGTGTTGGTTGGTGTGTTTGTCCTTCGTGCCTCTCGTGGTGTTGTTGGTTTGTTTGTCGGTTTGAGATGAGTGTGTGTCGGTTTGGGTTCGGGTTGGCCTCTTCTCTTCGCCCACCACCAATCTCTCTCTCTCTCTTGTGTCAGCTCGCCATGTGATGATGTCTCGTTTGGTTGAGGAATGAGACTGATCAACGAATGATGGAACGAGCAGAAACCCACTCCCACCACAAGACAAGATGGTCGACAAGTTCTCTGACAGCGAGATCGCCGAGTTCAAGGAGGCCTTCTGCCTGTTCGACAAGGACGGCGATGGCAAGATCAACACCACCGAGATCGGCACCGTGATGCGCTCGCTCGGCCATATGCCCACCGAGGAGGAGGTCGGCAACATCGTCAAGGGAGTCAAGAACAAGAGCGTCGACTTCCCCGAGTTCTTGAGCCTTCTCGCCAAGAACGCCAAGCCCGCCGCGTCGGAGGGAGAGATCAAGGAGGCGTTCCGCGTGTTCGACAAGGACGGCAACGGCCTCGTGTCGGCGTCGGAGCTCCGCCACGTGATGACCAACCTCGGTGAGAAGCTCACTGAGGACGAGATCGACGAGATGATCCGTGAGGCCGACGATGACGGCGATGGTCAGATCAAGTACGAGGAGTTCGTCAAGATGATGGTCGATGCCACCAAGATGTAAGAAGCCTCTTGCTCTTCATCCATCCATCCATCCATCCTCTCCCTCTTGCTCCATCCTCTTCTTGATCGAGAGAGAGAGAGAGAGCTCGGTGTGCCCTTGTGAGAGATTCGCGGACAAGAGATTGGTTGACCCTCTCTCTCGTTGTCGTTGTCGGTTGTTGTTGCGAGTGGCTCTCCTCTGCTCTCTTTGTGTACAAGTATAAAGTCCCTCTTCCCTCAAACCAACCAACGATTCTCTCGCCAATCCAATGCAAGCCAGGGCTCAATTGTTGTTGAAGTACAAGTAGTAGTATATATTATCAAGCGATCGTTGCCGATACGACAACCTTAACACAACACAAATAAC
>Ga0209935_1002436_pt1 | contig 22817 bp, 23 predicted proteins | sample ThiBio_1000_plan_2_FD_183958 | JGI IMG/M metagenome (GOLD analysis project Ga0209935, IMG submission 183958) | Wastewater bioreactor microbial communities from Cape Town, South Africa - Thiocy_cont_1000_plan (SPAdes) | ecosystem: Engineered > Bioreactor > Thiocyanate-remediating >...
GCGGCGAGGAGGGGAGCGAGGCGAGTGAGGCACGACGAGACGCGCAGAACGATGAAGGCGGAGAAGGATTGGCGGCGCCGTCAGCGCGGCAGTAAAGCACACGACGAGCGCGGCGCTGTCAAATCAACGACAAAGCAAGGAGAGCCTTGGGTGAACCGTAGTGAGGTATATAAAGCCCCGATTTTCGGTGTTTTTCGTTTGTTTCGTTTTCTCTCTTTCGCTCGCGTATCGGATCGGATCTCGTGCTTGTTGGGTACGCGTTTGTGTTTGCGTAGCTATCAGCAAGCAAGCAAGCAGCTCGTTGGCATTATGATGTATAACCTGGATTTGATCACCTACCTACCCGTGAGAAACCTACCGCTCAATGACTAGAAGCTGCTACTGATCAATCCAACGAGTTGCTTGCTTGCTTGCTTGCTTGCTCGCGATCGAGAAGATATCTCCTGTCTATCTCTCTGACTAACTCACGTATCTGCATCTGCGCCTGCTTGTTGTCGTTCAGGTGAGCGCCACGCCTTCAGCCCGTGAGCACCCTCAATAAACGAGATCCGCGAATTTCCTTCACGAGTCAGGCGCGCGTCACTCTCGCATCATCATCCACCGCGCACCACTCGCCTCGCCTCGCCACCTTCTCCTTCGCCAGCATCATGCTGCACGAGGACGAGCATGCCGACACCACCGAGTACACCTTCATGGTCAAATGGGAGGGCCACGACATCGAGCTGAGCTTCTCGGCCTTTGAGCGACTGCGCTCGCTCAAGCTGCGCCTCGCCGAGCTCACCGAGATACCGCCCGAGGCGCAGAAGCTGCTCGGCCTGCCGCTCGCTCCCGACACGGTCCGCATCGCTGGCAATCGTCTCGCTCGCTCGCTTGCTTGCTTGCTGACATGAATGCTCGTGGCGCTGCAGAAGCTACTGGCCGACATGAATCTCAAGCGCGTCACCAAGCTGCGCCTCGTTGGCACGCCCGAGAGCTTGCGTGTGCGTCTGAACGAGGAGAAGCGCAAGGTATGCACGCGCTCTCTCGCTCTCGTGCAGAACGCGCTCGCTCACACGCTGTGCACCGCCAGGCCGAGGAAGAGGCCGAGCGCCTGCACGACGAGCAGCTTGCGCGCGCTCTACTACGTCAGGAGCGGCAACAGCAGCAACTACAACAACAACAGCACCAGCACGACGACTTTGACCTCACTCGCTCCGAGGAGGCCATGATCATGAACGGCGGCCACTCTCGCAGCCCCGACGAAGGCGCCAGCCACTCTCGCACCTCGGGCGGTGCCAATCGGTACCTGAACCAGGACCAGCTGTACGAGCTGCTCGACGCCATGCAGGTCGACGCCGACTTTGTCGCTGGCTTCGAGAGCGTCTACGGCGACGTGCATCCGCTCTTCCACACGGGCGCCGTCAAGAACGCCTTCTCGCTCGCCAAGTCGCGCGGCCAGCCGCTGCTGCTGTACCTGCACAACGAGGCCGCCGAGGACACGGTGGCCTTCTGCTGCGGCACGCTCAATACGCCCGGCGTCGCGAGCATGCTCGACGAGAACTTCGTCGTGTGGGTCGGCTCGGTGCGCGAGTCGCTCGACTCGTCGCTGCAGGCGCACCTCGGCATCACGACCTTCCCGTTCTTCGCTGTGCTCGGCGACACGGGCGACGCCACCATGAGCTTGCTCGAGTTGATTCAGGGCATCATGACAGCCGACCACTTTATCGCCGCCTTGTTCCAGGTGCTCGAGCGCCATATGCCGACCATTACTGCTGCTCACGCACAGAGGTATCTCTCTCGCGTTCTCTCTCTCTCTCTCTCTCTCTCGTTTGAGCACGGCCATTCTGACGAGATACGCTTCGTCCAGGCAAGGACGCCAGGCTGATGGCAGCTTGCAGAGCTTGCGTGAGGAGCAGAATCGCGAGTTTGAGGAGGCGCTCGAAGCCGATCGTGTGCGTGAGGCACAGCAGCACCTCGAGCAACTGCGCCTCGAGCAGGAGCGCGCCGAGTCATTGGCACGTCAGGAGGCCGAGGCTGCCGCCGAGCAGCAGCGCGTCTCGGAGCAGCAGCGCCAACGCGAGTCGCTGCCCGACGAGCCTCCGGCGTCGTTCTCGGCCGAGCCGGTCGCCACCATCTGCGTCCGCATGCCGAACGGCTCGCGTCTCGAGCGCCGCTTCCTGGCTTCCCACACGGTCGGCGTGCTGTATCGCTTTGTGGCCGCGCACTCGACCGACGCCCAGTGGGCCGACTACAAGCTCGCCACCTCGTTCCCGAAGCGCGACTTGCTCGACCACGCGCAGACACTCGAGGCCGCCGGTCTGGTGCCCGACGCGCTGCTGATTCTCGTGCCAAGCAAGTGAGTGAGTGAGTGAGTATTCGCACGCCACGGTGTTTGGCTACATGTAGCTTGTGTTGTTGAGTACGTGTATCGAGTTGTACAGATTCTCGGCTCCTCCTCCTCCTCTCTTAATAATATAGATAGACAGATCGATCGATCGAGAGCTAGATACACACTCGCGTCTGCTGCGTTGTTGTACGTCGCGCTGTTCTTACAAGCCCAACTCGCTGGCGACAACCTGTGGGTACCGCTCGCCAATGTGGCGCAGCAGGTTACCGACCAGATGCAGCGAACCGGTGACAAAGACGTTGACGCCGCCGAGCTTCGGGTCGTCTTGCGCGTGAGCGAAGCGCGTCGCCCGCTCGAGCACCTCGGCCATCGAGACGCTCGAGCACAGCTCGCGATTCTCGCTGCAGCTCACGTGCCGCAACCACGCAGCCTGGATGCGCGCCTGCATCATCAGCTCGCCGTCGCCACTCTCGGCCTCATCGGTCGTGGTGGCGATCACGACGTCGAACAGGCGCGCCAGCTGGCTCGAGCCACCGGCGCCACGCACCAGGCCCTGAATCAGTTGCTCGGGTTCGCGCGGCGCCAGGCATCCGAACACCAGCACGTTCTTGCGACGCTGGTTCGCACACTCGCCGATGAACCACTGCATCGCGCACGCGAGGCTCTCGTTCGTGTGAGCGCCATCGAGGTACAGACGCAGCGGCAGCTCGCCAGCCGACTCGCGAGCGAGATCGATCACATGCGACCGTCCGGGCCAGTGCACGTTCTCGAGCGCTCGTTGCTCGCACGCAGACACCGACCTCATGTCGAGCAGCTTCGTGCGACGTCGATCACGCTCGGTCTCGCTCTCGGTGGCCTTGTGCACCAGCATCCATTGTCGCACGAGAGCCAGCGCCAACGACGCATTCTGCCGCTGGTGCTCGCCGGCGATGCCGAGATGTACCGGCGCCTGCAACGGTGCCACGGTCGCCACCTCACAGCCGACCGACTGGCCGACGCGCTCCAACTCCAACATGGCTTCGTCGTACTGTGCCGTGCTCGTGAACGCTGGCACTCCCGGCTTAAAGATACCGGCCTTCTCGTGCGCAATCTCTCGCAGCGAGTGGCCCAGAATCTCGACGTGATCGAAGCCCAAGCTCGTGACGGCCACCGCAACTGGCTTGGCAAATACGTTGGTCGAGTCGAATCGGCCACCGATGCCGACCTCGATGACCGACGCGTCGACCGCCTCGTCCTGGAAGATCTTGAGCGCCATGAGCGTGAGCATCTGGAACGAGCGCACCGGCTCGTGCTGCAGCCGATCGTGGCACCACCAGAAGCACTCGGCGAAGCGCTCCTCGGATATCGGCACGCCATTGATGCGTATTCGCTCCTGCTCCAGGAGCGCTCCTGAATCAATCAGCGAACATTCCCTGCCGTGATGTGATACTATACGGCATTCCAACAACGTACGCGCACTGATACAAGATGAGGCGACGTGTACAGGCCACACTTGAACGAGCGGCCTGCTGCGCTCGGTGCCGGACGCTGCAACGACTCGCTCTCGTTGCCGACACACGAGCGCAACAAGGCGTCAGCAAGCACCGCCGTCGATCCTTTGCCCTTAGTACCAGCAATATGGAGAACCTTCTGGCGCTCGGGTTGGATTCCCTTCTCGTTCGTGGGCAGCAGCACGGTGCGGTTAGTCAGTCGTTGGGATGGTGCTTGCTCTCGCCTTTATACCAGCGATGCGCAACAGCGCAGCATCAAGGCTGGTAACTCGGCACGAGGCACATCACGTGGTAGCCGGCCAGCGCCACCTTTCGGCACCAACCAAGCCTCGGCGCCTTGGAACGTCCCGTGCCCGGCCGACGGCGACGCCAAGAGACGCCGATTACCCTGAAGCACACGCACGCTGGCCACGAGCGAGCGGCAGATACTATTTACGCGGTACGCCAGCATACCCACCAATCGCGCACACTCGTACACGTGGCGACACACATAAAGGAACTTGTTTGTTCACGAGTTCAATCAAAGGCAACACACACAAACAACAACGAACGAGAACGAGAGATATGGCATATGAACGAGGCGAACGACGAATGGAAGGAGGAATGCCGCGTGCGCGGTTCAAGAACAGTGGTCCTCCTCGCTCACACCGCACCACACCACGTGGCGAACGCGAAACTCGGCAGGCTGAACGGCAGCAACAACGCCAACAAGCCAAAGACACAGTAGATGTAGCTCGCGCGAATGTTGATGCACGTCTGCCACCGAACCCACAGGAACAGCAGCAGGAACAGCGGAACCTGCATGACCCAGAAGGCCAGCGCAAACACCACCGCAAAGATCCAGTACATGGTGGCCGAGCACGAGATGGCCGCCGCGATGCCGCCGCTCGCCATGGCGCACGCAAACACGGCCGGCACGTACATGGCGAACGCGGCCGCCGCCACTGTCTGCTTGATCGGCTCGCCAATCTCGCCGAGAAAGTCGCGAAACGTTCGCTGTGACGAGGAGGAGGAAGAAGGCCCACCCAGCAACGGCGACGTCGCCGTGGGTGCGCGTTGTTGGTTCGGCAGCGGTACCACGTCCGGCAGCTTGAGGCCGGCGGCTGTCATGGTCGGCAGCGGCGTCGTGGGTGGCAGCGTGCTCGGGAGCGGCGTCGTGGGTGGAAGCTCGGTGGCCGCCGGCGGCACGGCCGGAATCGTCGGAGGCGGCGCGCTCGGCAGCTCTGCGAGCTTCTGCCGGAACTCGGGCACGTACTTGCAGATCAGCTGTCGGAAGGCATCGAGGAACGCCTGGCATGCGACGCGCTCGTTCTCGTCGCACGGCGCATTGCGCATCGCAATGACCTTGTCGAAGCGCAAGCGCAGCTCCTCGGCGAACGTGAACTTGGGACACAAGCCGGCGAGCACCGTGCACGTGTCGTCGATGCTCGCAATGTTGGCGGCAATCTGGCGCTCGAGCAGCGCGCGAGCCGCACTCGCGTCGCTCGGCATCGCAGCCAGCACGCGGTAGTTCTCGAGCACGCTGCTGAGCGCCGTCTCGAGCTGCTGTCGGAACGAGCGCACCAGCAGAAAGTCCGAGCTCTTGACCGGCGTCGTGCGGAGCTCGATCTGTTGCGTCATTCGGTGCACGGTCTCCATGGCGTCGTCCCAATCGGCATCGTGCACGGCGCTCTCGCGGTTGAAGGCCGAGTTTTGCATGTGGAACACGCGCTCGCCCACCGCCAGCCGCTGGCCCTCGAGGCCCAGAGCCGTGGCCGCCGCCTCGGCATCAAAGTTGCACGTGAGCGGCGAGCAGTGCGTCAGTAGTACGAACACGTTGCCAAGTGCACTCGCCGGAAGGTTGCTCGCCAGCATCGTGAGCACCAGCTGCAACGAGCTCGTGAAGCGCGCCAGCGAGCCGTTGATCACGACCACGAGCGCCGCGATCGACTGGTAGCGCGACACGGCGTCGAGGATCAGCTGCATGTTCGTGACGTCGTTGCCGATGCCGCGAGTGTCGTTGAGGCCCGGCGTGTCGACGAACACGAAGCGCCCAAACACATACTGCTGGCTCTCCTGCGTTTGGCTCACGCTCTGGTCGTGCGACGCCATCTCGGTCTGCTGCGCACCACCGACATTGGCCGCATGAAGGCGCGAGCCGATGATGACCTGCAGCGCCGACGGGCTGCCGCCGAGAAAGTAGTTGGCCACGTAGTTGAGGAAGGTCGACTTGCCAGCGCCGCTCTCGCCCACGACCACGACCGTGAGATCGGCCGGCGCGAACACGGATCGCGGCACTTGAGGCGACGAGCTCAGCGGTGGTGCATGCGGCTCAAGATGTGCCCTGGCTGGCAATGAAGTGGGCGCTGACGGTTCGGGTTGCGGTTCGTACGAGGCAGGCGGCGATGCGGTGGCGGCGAGGGGCGGCGCAGCATCGGCAGTGGAGTTGGGGCTCGCGCTCTCGGCAGGTGCCACTGAGCGACCGATGCCGAAGGCACGAGCCTCATTGACTTTGGCTTGCTTGGCTTTCCACTTGTTCAAGCCTGAGGTGGTAGTGGCTTCAAGAGCTGGCTCAGGAGCTGGCTCAGGAGCTGGTTCAAGAGCTGGCTCAAGAGCTGGTTCAAGAGCTGGTTCAAGAGCTGGAGCTGCAGTGGCTTGAGGAGCTGGTTCAAGAGCTGGCTCAAGAGCTGGTTCAGGAGCTGGTTCGAGAGCTGGTTCGAGAGCTGGTGCGGCAGTGGCTTGAAGAGCTGGTTCAAGAGCTGGTTCAGGAGCTGGCTCAGGAGCTGGTTCAAGAGCTGGAGCGGCAGTAGCTTGAGGAGCCGGTTCGAGAGCTGGGTCAGGAGGTGGTACTTCGTCGTCCATCGTGCGAGCAACGAAGAGAGAGCAATGAAGAGAGCAATGAAGAGAGCGACGAAGAGAGAGTGGCGCCGTTCCGGTGCTTCGCTGTTCCACTCTGCGGGCCGGAGCCTTGGTAGCGGCCTCAGAGCGAAGAACCGACGCGCACTTGCCTCGCAGGTCGCCGATTCTTCCTCGTTCTTTCTGTTCCTCCACTCGCGCACACCACGACGCACCACCTCGACCACGCTGCCGATACTGATCGCAAGCCTCTCTGTGCCCTCCCTGTCTGTCGTTCCTCGCCTCCGTTCTGTTCTACTCATCGGTCTCGCCAACCATGGACACTACGCAGCTCAATGCGGTGCGGCAGCAGTTCCCCGACATGTCGCAATCGCTGATTCTCGACGTCTTTGCCGGTCACGATGACGCCAAGGCGCTCGAGATCCTCACGAGCCTCGCGGCTGGTTCGCCGTCGTCATCGTCTTCGTCGTCTCCATCTCCCATCTCGCAGCCTGCCGAGCCTTCGGCCGACGAGCTTGCGCGCCAGCACCGCGAGCAAGAGCTGGAGCGGAAGCAGAACGTCGAGGCTGCGGCCGTGCTGGGCCACGTTGCGTGTGGCGGCGCTCCCCGCGTGCTGACCGCCACCGACATGGTGGTACTGCAGCGCGAGGGCCTCTCGGGCTCGGCTGCACGCCTCCCGAGTGGCTACATTGTGAGCGGCGGCTTTGCGAATGGTGTCGCCGACCTCGGTTGCCCGCTGCTGCCGCACGCCTCGAAGCCGAGTCACGCCACGGTGCAGATGCTGCGCCTCCACAATTCAACCGTGTCGTTCGTGCGCCGTGACTTGACCGATGCGCCGTGGTATGCCCCCAGTGCACGAGCTCTATTGTGGTGTGCGGGATATTGATGGCACCTGCTCGCTTGCTTGCTCAGGACGACGCCGCGAGTCTCACGAGCACCGGGCTATGGCTTGTACACGTTGCCGAACGAGCCCAGCATGCCCTACGTGTACGCCGCTGCCGCTGCCGCTGCCGCTGTGATTCTCGTTCGTTGCGCTCCACACTCACACAACCATTCTATGCCTCCTCTTGTTCTACAGCATTGACTATCGCACCGGAGAGTCGCTCGGCAAGGTCCAACTACCAACTGGAGTGTCATTCTCCACGTGCTCCACTGCTGCTGCCACTACGTACGATTCGCTCTCTCGCGCGGTCTCTCTCGCTCTCTTGATTATCGACTCACTCGCAGACTTGAATTATACCATAGACACTCGTTGTACATTGCTGCTGCGCAGAAACGCCAGGACAAGTATTGCGCGCTTTACATCGTGGTGCAGAGCGTCAACTCCGAGCCGTATGCTGTCGAGCTCAAGCACTGCGCTGACGACGACTTTGAGGACCTTGGTCCTGCTGGCGCCTTCGTGACCGACGACATGCAGCTGCACCTGGTGCTCACGAACCACTGGGTGGTCGTGGTGGCGTCGTCACACGCGAGCGCCGACTCGAGCGTGTGGTTCGTCAGCCACTCGGACCTCAAGACCGCGTACGCCAAGAACACGATGGCCGACGCGCGCCGCGTGCTGCTGTCCGGTGTCTCGGCCATCGCCGACCTCCACGCCGACCTCCACGATGGAGCCGACGGCGAGAAGGTGCGCATGTTCTTCTTGAGTACGCCGCATCACCTGCACGACGAGCCCGTGCGCGCCAACGAGGAGCTGCGCAACGGATCGCGTGCCGTCTATCCCTCGCTGCCGAGCTCCGACCAGGCTCCGGTCGACGCGTGCCCGCGCATCGTGACGGCCGACTTTGAGCCGCGCGGCCTGCGCCTCGCGTCCATCGTGCACAACACGGCGGCGCTGCGAGGCACCGTGTCGGGTGTGCCATTCTCGGCCGACCAGAAGCTCGTCACCACCTCGTACTGGCTGTCGCTCGGCACGTGGCCCGAGCTCGACACCGTGCGCACAGCCGGCGTGCTGCACATCGACGCTCCTGTGGCCCGACGCCAACGTGCGGCGCTCTACTCGACGAGCCACGACGGTGGCATGCTGCAAGTGTGGGAGGCTCCGACCGTCAGCTGGCTCAGCGGCTTGGCACAGATCCCGGCCTCGGCACCGGGCTCGGAGCAGCAAGAGGTACAACTGCGCTCGCAATCCGCCGCACTGCCGCACTCTCGAACTCCCTCACTCACCGCCCTAACGCTGCTCGGTCTGCTTGCCGACAACGTGTGCGATATCTAGTCGTGGATCTCAGTGAATTGCACGCGCTACGATGACGAAAGTAAGAGCATCGTCGAGGAGGTGCTGCTGTTCCATTCGAGCGACATTAGCTGCGGTCCGGCATTCGTCATCACGCTGGCCAACGGTAGCTCGCACTCAGGCTTCCACTTTGGTTGCACGTCTACCAAGAGTATTTGGTTTGATTGTGCTGAGTGAGTGACTACACTCGCAACACCAACGCTCTCGTTCTCCTCCTCCTCTCGTTCTACTCCTCCTTGACGCTACCGTAACACACGAACCACTTGTGCGTGCGTGTGTCCGGATCGGTGCAGCTTCCTTGGAAGGCCGCCGATCGACTGTGAATGATCTAGTACATACACTTCTCTCTCTCTCTCTCGCTCGCCACTCACATACAGTTGAATACAAGTCTCTCGCACACGTTCTTCTATTCATCTTACTGCTGCAGTGTATTGTTTGTCATAACGAGTGAGGGAGTGAGGGAGTGAGGGAGACTACAACAAACACGAGCGTGGCAACGAGTGGTACAAGTACAAGAGTAACCAACTGTCGTCGTATCTACAAGGCATATGATATGTACAACACAAACACAAACACAAACGTACACGTACACGTACAGGTACACGTACACACGTCTCTCGAATTGTTGTTCGATCGGCAGTTGATGGCACTATTGCTGTGCTCGCGAGATCGATGCCAACGATGACGAGAGCGACGAGTACGGTACGGCGGCCGATACCGAAGCCGCCCAGTGCGTGCTGGAACCTGTGGCTGGCGCGTGGAAGCCGATGGTCGGAGTGGCGCTCTGCGCAGCCGAGCTGTTGCGAGCCTCGAGCTCGGCGATTCGCTCCTTCTGCGCGCTGATGACGCGCTCCTTCTCGTCGATCTGCCGCTGCAATTCGGCCACTTGTTGCTGCTGCCTCAGTTGCCAGATGCCATTGCTGGTGCTACGCGCTTGTGAGTCGAGGCTGACCGAGAGCTCGCGACCGATGCCGATGCCGATGCCGCCGCCGTTGGCGCCGCCACCAACGCCACTGGCGGCGCCTCCGCCACCACTACCGCCTCCACCGCTCAGGCGAATGTCGGTACTGACCGGCCAGAGCTCGGCGTGTTGTTCGAGCTGGTTGGCGACGAACTCGCTGTGGAGAATGTCGTGCGCGCTCGGACGGAGCGACGGGTTGTGCTGGATCAGCTGCTGCACAAAGGTCGACACGTGCGGGTACTTGGACACAAAGTACGACGGCAGACGGCAGTAGGTGCGCAGGTCGTTGAGCACCTTGGCGCGCTCCATCTTGGTCGAGAACGGATGGTACAGCTCAAAGAGAATGATGCCGAGCGAGTAAATGTCGGTCTTTTCGTCGTAGTTGTCTTGTCGCAGCTGCTCGGGGCTCGCGTACGCCGTCGTACCGATGCCGGTCGTGCGTGAGCTGAAGCTGCCCACCACCGCTGCGGCGCAAGAGTGCAACCAGCACAGCCCATTCATGGTTGTAAGGTGAGTACGGGCGAATGCGGGCCGCCTGCACCGCCGCTCCACTGCCGCAGCCTTCGTACGAACCTGTACTCAATAACGACGGCGAGAAGGGCGACGGAGGAACGATCTCGAGCGTCTGCGATCGAGCTTGAGACGAATGATGCGGCGAGCTGTGCACGCTGTCCACCGTTGCACGGTTCGGCGAGCCACCGGTGCCATCCTCGTTGATGAAGGTCGCGACACCAAAGTCGCCGAGCTTCAGGCACGCATAGCCGACACCATACTCTGGGCGGTAGTTGAAGATAAAGATGTTGCTCGGCTTGAGATCTCGATGGATGAAGCCCTGGCTGTGAATGTACTCGAGGCCGTGGAGAATCTGCAAGAAGATGCGCAGATTCTCGGCCTCGTTGACGGTTCGCGACGACTCGTCGAGCCACGTGTTGAGCGAGAACTCGCACAGCTGCATCTGAATGTACAGGCTGACGAAGCCGTCGATCTCGGTCGAGTGCGAGGCATCGAGCGAGCTCTCGTCGTCGGTACGCCGCAGCTTGCTGTGCCGCTGAGACGTCGAGTCGTCCGTGTTGCCCTCCTCCCAGCTTTGGCTGTTGCTGATGATGCCGGGTGTGTTGTTGGTGCCCGAGGCCGAGATCGACGTGCCGGATGGGTTGGAGTAGCTCGACTCGCCACTCGTCGTCAATGTCTCAAGTTCGACCCATGCGCCGTAGTAGCGAACAACGTTGACGTGTTCCAAGCGTGCAAGAAATCTGATACCGACGAATGAGAATGACGAATGACGAATGACGAATGATGAATGACGAATGACGAATGATGAATGACGAATGAGACCAGCAATACCGTACCGAACTTCTCGCAACAGCTTGGCGGGAATCTCGTTGATCGAGCGGATCTTGCGGAAGCGAATCTTCTTGACTGCGTATGGCAGCTGATCGAGCTTGTGGATGACGCGGTACACCGAGCCGAAGCCGCCCTGGCCGAGTTTCTTCTGCTGCTCGAACTCGGTCTCGTAGCGGCCGCGCGAGCTCAGGAGGCCACGCTCGATGCCTGAGAGCGTGTCGGCGCTAAGATCTACAGGAGTCGCTGCCTCGAGCGCTCGGACCTTGGCCAGCTGTTGGTTGTGCACCACGATCGCCGACGACGATGAGGATGACGACGAGGATGACGACGACGAGGACGACGATGCCGCCGACGACGATACTTGGCTCGGCACCAGAGCAGTACTCGATGGTGGCTGGTCGCGCTCACTGATGAGGGACGAGCTCGAGCCCGATGGGAAGGCAGATAGGTTCGAGAAGGACGACATGCTCGATGACATGGTGTTGGTCATGGCAGCGTTGTTGCCGCCACCGCCGCCGTGATTCGCGCTAGTGTTGCTGTTGTTGGCATTATGCACCAGCTGCATGAAGGTCTGTGCACAGCTCTCGAGCAAGGTCGCGTTGCCTGGATTCATGTCGTTGCTGAGCTCGGCTGGCGTGAAGAGCAGCTGGCACAACTTCATGAACACGCTGTCTTGAGATTGTGCCTGCTGCTGCTGCTGCTGCTGCGGCGCTGCACGCGACGATGCGGCCAGCAGCGACGTCAGCCGAGGAGCCGGTGGATTGGCGTTGTTGGTGCGGCTGTAGTGGTCGATCAAGTGCAACAGCAGTTGCTTGCGAACGTGAGCTGGCGCCGGCGTACCGCCACCGACGGCACCGAGCGACGAGTTGAGCGACGACGATGATATGGAGCTCGACGACACCGAGCCCGAGCCTGACGACGACGATATCATCGACGCCGAGAAGGCTCCTCCGCCACCACCACCACCGGCGCTGCCGCTGTACTGGGCACGCAGAGGATTGTACGAGGGCTTGTTGTTGGCAGCTCCAGATGACGGCGATGGACCGAACAGGATCGACGACGGAGACTGTAGGCCCGAGGACGCGTGCGAGCCGCTCGACGGATGTTCGAGGTGGTGCTGCAACGATGAGCTACGGAAGCGATGGCCCGGGCCTCGGTGGTGCTGCTGTGCCATGCTCGACGTGGCACCGGAGCCAGCCGCGACGCTCGACGACGGTACGAGCGCGCTGCCGCTGCTGCCCGGCACGACGAAGCCTCGCGATGGCGGAGCGGCGTCGCGGTCGTGATGCGGTCGAGCTCGCATCATGTGGCCACGGTGGAGGTCGTCGCCGAGATCTTGGTCGTCGTTGTCCTCGTCGTCGCGGCGGTCGCGGCGGTCAGCGCCGCCATCGTCGACGCAGTGGCGAATGTCGTGGCGCTCGTAGTCGCCACTCTCGAGCTCGAAGATCATGTCGCTTGCGTCGCCGCTGCGTTCGTGCTGCTCGTCGGCCTCACGCGAATAGCCGTACAACTCGAACAACTCACGCGTTCGACTCCGTTGTGGTACACCAGCAGCGATCGCCGTCGATGCGGCGTCGCCGGTACCAAGACGGCTCTTGATGACTTGCGCCGTTACAGTCGAAGCAGGGGAGCGATCGGCAGCAAGAGAAGACGGACCGACCGACTGACTGAGCGAGCGAGCGGTGTGGCAGGTGCGGGTGTGGCGGCAGAAGGTACACCGCAGGTGCTGGAGAGCCCTGGTGTACCCTCTAGCGAGCGAGAGTCAGTGAGGGAGCGAGAGTCAGGGCGAGATGTGCGTCGGTCTGAGGTGTGTGTGCGTGTGGCGTGCAGCGAGCGAATGAGCGAATGATCGACGATGCTGCTGCTCTCATTCGATACCTCGCTCCACAACCACAACCACAACCACAACCACAACCACATTGCGATATGAAGCAGATCTCGGGCTTGTTGGTGCTCCAAGCTGCGATACTTGGAGTCTCTGGTGCCTTGTTACATTGGAATCCTCAGTGGGTCGTCGCTGTGTTCAATGAGGCTGCTGTCGCCAAGGACACGATCGCCGTCATGAAGGGTACCACACACTCTCACTCGGATATCACGCGAGTACACGCCGCGCTTCGAGGTCTGACTCTCGTGGATCGGGCCGATACCGATAGGATGGGGCACGACATTGCTTGCGCTCGCTGCCGTGTGCTTCCAGATGCAGTACACGACCAACTACTACGCCAAGCAGATCACGTGTCGCGGTACGCCATCGAGTGTCATGTCTGCGCCTCGCTGCCTGAGATGCTTGCTGATACGCGATCGGGCCCGCCGTAGCGATGACGATCTTCTGGGTGTTGATGGCGCACGGCCACTACTTGATGATGACCGCCTCTGGCTCGACCAACTGGCTCGGCAGCCCGGTGCTGTTTGGCGCCGACCTCGTGCTGCTGCTGCTCAACCTGCGCTTCTCGCTCACGGCACCCAGCTCTTCCAAGCTCGAGTAACAATGCTGCCCTCGCCCTGCTGCTGCTGCCCTGCTCCTCGCGCGAGCTCCAATACCATATGCATCACTACTAAATGCACCCGAGAGACCGAGAACGCGAACGAGAGACACGCAACGGCAATCGATCTACCGCTCTGGAGCGTCGGCTGCTGCACCTGGTCTCGGAACGGGTGCGAGCTCCCACATGTCCAGGCGCGCTCCGGCTCTGCGGCCCTCAAATACCGCACGCAGTCATCGAGTCGACTTGAGTTCGAGAGGCACCTTGGCTCACGGCGTTCCTTCGCGTTGAAAATACCACCACTCAGACACATTGTCCGACGAGCAATCACATGGGGACGCTGTGTGATAGTCGATACGAGCAGGGCTGCTACGATGATCGCAAGAGACTCGCAGCTCCTGTCTAGCCACCCACTACGCCTGCCGCAATCCTCTCTCATCCAATATCTCTCTCTTTTTGATGAGCGAGATAGATTGGATTGATCATTGATAGATAGATTGATAGCAGATGCGTGATATCGATCAGCCATTCGCTCGCTGCCCTCATCGCCGTCGCTGCTCCGTCCCAGCCATCCGAGATATGGCGTCGGCAGCGCCGCTATCGCTTGGCGAGGCCATCGAGCTTCGCACCAAGATCACCAAGGCCATCGACGCCAACGACATGCTCACGGCCGAGGAGATGCTGGCTGCCTTCCTGACCTTCAACTTCACCAAGTCCGTGCTCGTGGTGCGTCTCGAGGCTCGCTGCTTCGATGCAGACGTCGTGCGTGCGTGAGCTCTAATCGCCTCGCGTCATCGACTCAGGAGACGCGCCTCGGCGTCACGGTGCGGCGGCTGGTCAAGGCGCGCAGCCCGCGAGTGTGCGAGCTCGCCAAGCAGCTGCTCGCGCGCTGGACCGCCGAGGCCAACAAGCCCTCGGCTCCCAGGCTGCCTCCGCTCACCGACGCGCCGCGCTCACCGCAACGTAAGCCGGCACCCAAGCGCCCCACGCCGCCACCGACGCCACCATCCTCGGACGCGATGCAGCAGCAGCAGCAGCAGCCCACTGCCGAACCCGAGGCGCCGCAGCCGCAGCCTGCTCCCACACAGTCCCCGCCGACGCCAACTGAAGCGCCACCAGCGCCACCATCACCATCACCCGCACCCACCAAGGCAGCTCCTGTAGCAGCTGCATCATCGCCAGCTCCGATCGGACGTGCTGGCACCGTGGTTAGCTCATCGCCAAACATTGCTCGCCGCGACAGTTCGTCGGGTCTGCTGCGCTCAGGCTCGTCGGGCTCGTTGTCGTCCGGCTCGCTCTCGTCGATCCCGTCGCTGCGAGACTCTCAGGATGAGATCAAGGGTCCTGATGGCGGTGCACGCACGCGAATGGTCGAGCTGTTCATGGCGATTCTCGACAAGGTACAGGCAGCCGAGGGCGAGTTCATGCTCGACTCGAAGGTCGTCGCCAAGGGCATCGAGGAAGGTACGCGAGAGAGCGAGAGCGCGCTCGATAAGCCGACACGCGCTCGGTCGCTGACTCGCTTGAGTGCAGCCATGTACAAGAAGCACGGCTCGACCGGCAACGACTACAAGGCACAGTATCGATCGCTGTGCTTCAATCTCAAGAACAATGCCGACCTGCTGGCATCCGTGTGCTCGGGTATGATCTCGCCCGAGCAGCTGACGCGCATGACGTCTGAAGTACGTTCACGGGTGCTCTCGCTCTCTCGTTCTTGGCAGGACATGTTGCTGATGCACGCGGTTCGTGCAGGAGATGGCGAGTCGAGAGGTGCGCGAGGAACACAACAAGATACGCGAGTACTACTCGGAAGCGTGCAAGGTACGCGCAATGTCATGAACTGCACCGTGACGCGGTGCGCTGCCTCGTCTGACTCGTCGTGCAGGCTCAACAACAAGGCCACTCGACCGACATGTTCAAGTGCTCCAAGTGCGGCAAGCGAGAGACCACCTACTATCAGATGCAGACACGGTACGAGTCGCCTGCTGGCTCTCCCTTCGTTGTAACGAGTGCTGAGGTGTGCGGTTCGAGCAGATCGGCCGATGAGCCCATGACGACATTCATCACATGCATCAATTGCGGCAAGAGGTGGAAGCAGTGAGTAGAGAGCGCCCTTGTACTACTACTACCATACATATGATACAGTGACTCGAATGCTGCCCCATATGTGCGCGAGTATGTGATCGAGATTGCTACCAGTACCCAACCAACCAAGAGACGTCGAGATGTCGTTGTTCGTTGCCTCGCTCGCGCACGCATCATCGTCGTCCTGCTCGCTCTACCTGCCTCTCCCTCACTCTCCCTCCCTCCACCATGAGCAAGAACCCACGCACCAATACCGATGCGGAGGATGAGGAGATCGATCCCGAGCTGCTGGCGCTACTCGACCAAGCACCCGAGGTTCGCATCGATGGTGGTCGCATTCGCTCGCGCTCTCTCTCACTCACCATATGTCGGCTCGCTTCGCATACCGATACCGCAGGTCGAGGCTCTCGACGAGCGAGTGCTCCAAAAGATGTTGGTTCAGTTCGAGCGCAAGATCGTTCGCAACCAGGAGATGCGCCTCAAGTTCGCCGGCGACGGTATGCGCTTCATGGAGAGCGAGGTGGAGCTCGAGGCCGCGATCGCCGGCCTGGTGCCGCTCGCTGCCAACGCCGACCTGTACCAGCTGGCCGTCGAGCTGAACCTCGTCGAGTCGCTCGTCGGGCTGCTGGCGCACGAGAACACCGACATCGTGCTGGCGGTCATCAACCTGTTGCACGAGCTCATCGACCTCAACGAGCCCAGCTCGCGCCTCTTCGTCGATGCCATGATACAGCAGCAGGGCTTCGAGGCCTTGGTGCTCGACCTCTCGCGCCTCGACGAGTCGCAGCCCGACGACGCCACGGGCGTCTTCCAGACGCTGGCCGTGCTCGAGAACAGCTTCGAGCTGCATGCCGAGCTGCAGGACACCATACTCGCCAAGGCGCCGCAGCTGCTGAGCTTCCTGCTGAGCCGCATCCAGGCCGCGAGGTTCGACACCAATCGCCTCTACTGCACCGAGCTGCTCTCGATGCTGGTGCCGCATGCGAGCAACCAAGAGGCCTTCGCCAAAGCCGATGGCGTAGAGATTCTCCTCAATGTGCTGGCAGTACGTGAGAGAGCGCGAGAGAGCGCGCCCATCGCGAGCTGCTCACTCACGTTGCTGACTCGCTGTGCTCGCGGCAGCGCTATCGCAAAGTCGATCCTGCATCCAGCGAGGAGCAGGAGTTCGTCGAGAACCTCTTTACGACCTTGTGTGCTTGCTTGCTGTCGCCGAGCTGCCGACCTCTATTCCAACAAGCCGAAGGCTTGCAGCTCATGTTGCTATTTATCAAGTACGCTTCTCGCACACACACAGATGCATCGAGTGTCGCTCGCACTCAATGAACCGGCGCTTGCGGCCGTGGCGTTTCGCAGGAAGAAGAAGTTCTGTCGTGGCGGTGCGCTGCGAGTGCTGGGCTACGCGCTGCAAGGAGACCTCGAGAACTGCCGCACGTTCGTCGATATCTTTGGCCTCAAGACCTTGTTCGCTGCCTTTATGAAGAAGGTTCGTTCGTTGTCGTCATCGGTGTCGTTTCGAACGACAGACGGCAGTGGCAGTGTCGCTGATCGTCAGAACGATATCGAATGGCTGCATATTTGTGATGCAGGAGAGCAAGAGCATGAAGAAGTACAAGTTCGATGAGCTGAAGGACGAGGAGCACATTGCCATCGCGCTCGCGTCGCTGTTCCGATGTCTGGCGGCGACTCCGACCGACGACGGCCTGCGGTACAGCCGTCTGCAGCACAAGTTTGCCGAGGGCGAGTTCGAGAAGGTCGATCGATTGATGGAGCTGTACGAAAAGTACACGCTGCGCACACGAGCCGCCGAAGCACGCGTCGACACCGAGCGCCGCGAGCGGTTCGACCTCTACGAGGACTACGATCCAGCTGATGACGAGGACGAGTTTCTGGCCATGCGACTCGAGGGAGGCCTCTTTACACTACAGCTGCTCTCGCTCATCACTGGCTTCCTCGCCACGTCAGCCGAGCAACCACAGGTGAGTGCGGTGCTGCCGCGAGCATTTGCCAGTTACTGACACCTGATTCTCGAACGTGTGGGTAGCTCCGACCACGAATCGAAAAGCTACTCAAGATGCAAGATAGCTCTCTGGCGGATGTGGCTGACATACTCGACGACTATGCAACCATTGTTGGAGAGTCCGACGAGCCTGAAGCGCTACAGCAACAGCAGCAAGTGCGTGCGCTGTGCGCGCAGCTTCGCGGCGAACCAGTACCTCCCACGTCCACCAGCACGACCACGACCACGACCACTTCTGCCTTGTCACCAAACTCGCATGAGCCTAGCAGCGTGACAGACGGCCAGGCAGCGAGCAGCGAGCCCGAGTGATGCACGCCAGTGCTTGTCTCAATACACACACACACAGCCATTCGCGACATTCGCTCGCTCTCCCTCGCCTCTTCGCATCGCCTGCTCTCGCCGCCCATGGCACTCGACGCCGAGCTACCGAACGTGCGTGGGCGCATCGTGCAGCTCTACCTGCGGCCCAGTACCGCCGAGGGCAACCCGTTCCACAAGGCACTGACGCGCGAGCCATATCCGCCCGGCGCCGAGGTGCCGCTCACGAGCAACGGTCTCGAGCAGTCGTTCGAGTGGCATCGCGACGCACAGGTCATCTCGCGCGGCACTCTCAAACGCGCCACCGACCGCGCCGTGCTGTGCCAGTCGGTGCAGCACTACAGCTTCTTGCAGCAGTCGTTCCCGCAGACGCGCGAGTCGCTGTGTGGCGTCGCGGCCTTTGGCGAGAATGCGCTGATCGACGGGCTCGACTCGTCGCTGCTGTGCATCGGCGACATCTTCCACGTCGTGCGCGGCAGCAATGCCGACAACGTCGTCGCCACGCTGCAAGTCTCGAATCCGCGTAGGCCATGCTACAAGGTACCGCGCTCTTCGGCTCAGGCGATGCCAATCGAGGTGGCGCGCACTCACGCGAGTTGCGTGCCGATCTGCAGATCGACATGAAGCATCGCGTCAAGGAGCCTGGCGTCGAGGGCGTCCGGTCGCTGTGCGCTCGAACCGGGCGTGCTGGGTGGTTCTTTCGAGTGCTCGAGCCGGGCTCACTGAGTGCTGGCGATCAACTGGTGCTCGTTCGCGTACGTCCTACGAGTGGCTCGCTGGCTTGCTCGATCGCTGGATGGTATCGCGTGACTTACTCACACACTCTCGCAGCGGCTCTATCCGCAATGGGGATTGCTGCGGCTGAGCGACCTGATGTATGCCAACACCAATGCCGCCTACGTGATCAAGCAGTGGCGCGGCACGCCCGAGGAGCTCGACGAGCTCATCCATCTGCCGGAGCTCGGCATCTTCGAGTGGCAGGAGGTGCTCATCAAGTACCACGAGAAGCGCGCATCGGGCAACCTCTCGTGCAGCGGCGAGGCGCCTCCGAGCGACGACGAAGACGATGGCGGCAGCAATGCCACTGCCACGGCCAGGGTGGTGTCGCTCGATAGTCCGCTACGAGACGCAGGCGGTCCGAGTGCCCTGGCGGCCATGACGACCTACTGCTCGGCGTTGACGTTCATTGCGCCATTGGCCGCGATCGCTGTGGCAGCTGCCTGGGTGCTGCTCTAGCTCTCGCGATCCGACCCCGCTAACTTATATCAACCGAACTGAACCTATCTATCTATCTATCTATGCTGACCTCGCTTGTACTGCTACATACAATCTGACTCGACTGATGATCCGACTGATGATCAATGTCGCCCATCATCATTGCTTGTTGCTCGCTCGCTCGCTGCACCTCCTCGGTCGACTCGTGACATCTGCTCACCAGACCAGACCAAACCAAACCATCGAATGGCATTGGCTGGTATTCGAGTACTCGAGGTCGCTGGCTTGGCGCCGGCGCCCTTCTGCGGCATGATACTGGCGGACTTTGGCGCCAGCGTCGTGCGTGTCGATCGTCTCGGAGCGGCGCCGGTCGACACTCTGGCTCGCGGCAAGCGCTCGATCGCCGTCGACCTCCGCTCGCCGCAAGGAGTGCAGTTGGTGGCGCAACTCGCCGCGCAGGTTCGTGGCTCCACCATGTGGTGGTGTGGCGATGGCTCAGCGAGAGAGCGCCAACCATATGTACGCGCCGATCGAACAGAGCGACGTCTTCATCGATCCCTTCCGACCTGGCGTCATGGAGCGTCTGGGTCTCGGCCCCGCTGAGCTATGCAGCCGTAACCAACGACTCGTGTACGCGCGATTGACGGGCTTCGGCCAAGAGGGCCCGTACGCTCCTCGTGCCGGCCACGATATCAACTACATCTCGATCGCCGCGGCGCTGTCGCTCATCGGCCGCCAAGGCGAGCCGCCCGTGTTCCCGGCCAACATCCTGGGCGACTTTGCAGGTGGCGGCATGCTGTGCGCGCTCGGCGTACTGCTGGCGTTGATCGAGCGCCAGCGATCGGGACGTGGCCAGGTGATCGACGCCGCCATGATCGATGGCAGCTCGTACTTGGCGTCGTTCGTGTTCGCGGCGCGCTCCACCATCTGGGCCGGAGCTCGCGGCACCAACCTTCTCGATGGCGGTGGTATGCATGTCGCTGCACGCACACTGCTGCAGCGATCGCTGCGACTGACACCTCACGCTGGTGTGGTGCTAGCACCGTTTTATGAGGTGTACCAGACCAAGGACGGCAAGTACATGGCAGTCGGCGCGCTCGAACCACAGTTCTACGCGCTGCTGCTCCAGGGCCTCGGGCTCGCTGACGACGCCTCGCTGCCGCAGCAGCACGATCAGGAACAATGGCCCGAGCTGCGTCGTCGCTTCCGTGACGCGTTCCTCAGCAAGACGCGCGACCAGTGGAGCGAGATCTTTGCGCCGACCGATGCGTGCGTGACGCCGGTACTCGAGATGGCCGAGTTCGGCCACCATCCGCACAACGCCTACCGCAAGGCCACGATCGTCGAGCCGAGCGGTGATACGATGCCGGCGCCAGCACCGCGACTGTCACGCACGCCGGCGCTCGTACAGCCGGACGGCACGCAGGTGGTCGGCAGGCGCCCGAATCCCGGCGAGCACACGCGCGAGGTGCTGCTGGAGTATGGCGTCGCGAGTGCACTCGAGATCGACAAGCTCGTGTCGGATCGAGTGGTCGAGTGCAATCCACGAGCATCATTGTAGATAGGTTGGAGGAGTATGACGGGCACCGGGTGTCACGTCGTCGAGCTTGAAGAATGGTCATTGTCGGGGAGCGATGGTGGTCGATAGGCCGTGTGTGCGAGCTGATAGCATTGCAGCCAATGCAGCAGCTCGGCATTCGGGTCATCCTCAACGCCTGCAAGCAATCCATCCATCAGACGATGGCACTTGATCGTACCATACCATACCACATGCTCTGAGGCTTGTCTGACGTACGCGCCGAGAAGACGACGAGCTCGATGCGCTCGCGCTTGGTGCTGAGCTTGCCGTGTACGCGCACCAGAGCACCACGACGAATCTGCTCGCCACACTCGGCACGCACCGGCTCGTCCAAGTGGCGCAACTGCTCATGCTGATCGTTGACCCACAAGGTGCAACTCATTCGTCCAGTGCCATCATCCACTGCACACGTGAGAGAGAGCCGTGTGAGCCAGGCGCTCTTGATTGATTGATCGAGAGTTCGCACGCACACACGAACTGGATCTTGGTCGGCGCGCTGTATCGCTCGGTCACGAGACCGACCAACTCGACGCGCGAGATCGGATGCTCACCAATGAACGGAGATCGTTGCTCATCGAGGCTCGATCGTACTTGACCGATCAGTACCTTGACGCGACACCAGTACAGCGGATCGGAGCCCCAAGCACCACGCTCTGCTGTTGTCGTAGCCATCAACCAACCAAACAATCAGAAAGAAGAAAGAGGAGGAGGAGAGTTTTCCTCAGCGCAGTGCGTGGTTTTGCGCGTTTTCGTTTTCTCGGTTGCCGACGTGGCTGCGCGCTATTGCTCTCGCTGCCGCCACTCGCGCACACTCTCGCTCGATCTCGTGGGTGTCTGTGTGTGGACGCTCCTGCGCGCCTTGGATTGATATCTAGAGCACACGCGCTCTCTATCTCTCTCGATACAATGGGCGGCTCGAACGGTAAGTTGCAGGTCAAATCTTTGATCGAGGAGCTCCATTCGAAGCCCAAGCGATGGAACGAGCCGGCTCCCGCGCCGGCGACCTCGGGCGACTTCTGGAGCCTGTTCTTCACGCCGCCGGTCGACGTGTTGACGCTCGAGGAGCTCTTCGAGGTCGTGCAGTTCTCGCACATCACGCTCGTGCGACAGGCACAACCGGCCAATCTCGCCATGTTGGTGTTCAAGCTCGTGCACGAGTTGCAGCGCGTCGTGTCGCTGTATGGTACGCCGAGCGCCTGCCGCAACGACATCAACGACGCGAGGGTTCGCTCGCTGGCTGGCTGGCAACTGCACTCCCCGTGGCAAGGCTAATGGTGTGACGAACGACGATGCCTCTCGACAGACAAGGCCACTGGAGCCGACCACTCGCGCGCCATGGCCTGCGTGCACCTCCTGACGCGCGTCATCCCGCCCTTGTTCGCTGCTGGTCCCAATGCCAACCTCGCTGACCTCATCTTCTGGTCGACCGGACCGCTCAAGGCATCGAGCCTGCCACCAGCGACCTCGATCGGAGCCAGTACGTGGCATTTGTGCCGCTCCTTCTCGCTGGCGTTCATCGTTCATCGTTCATCGCCGTCATGCACTGACTGACGCTCCTCGCCCACGCTCCAGCGCCGCCACCCGAGAGCGAGGTGCTTCACTTTGAGGGCCTGGGCGAGCAACCGCTCGGCCGCCACCTGCTGCATCTGCTGTGCAAGCTCAGCTTCTTGCCCAACTTTACGACGGCGCCCGCTCCGGCGGCGCGTGCCGGAGAGGTCGACGTTCTATGGTTGGTTTTCCAGCTCCAGTCACACTCGTTGCTCGCTCGCTGCTACTGGTGCTGACACTGACACGCGCGTGATGGCCTGCCACGTAGGGCGTCGGGAATCGGCGAAGACGCCAACCACATCGTGCTGTCGTCGAGCTCAGCCATGATCCAGCGACGCACCGATGTCCTCAAGTGCCTGCTGACGTGCTTCAGCAGCTCGGTG
>Ga0209935_1002438_pt1 | contig 22793 bp, 23 predicted proteins | sample ThiBio_1000_plan_2_FD_183958 | JGI IMG/M metagenome (GOLD analysis project Ga0209935, IMG submission 183958) | Wastewater bioreactor microbial communities from Cape Town, South Africa - Thiocy_cont_1000_plan (SPAdes) | ecosystem: Engineered > Bioreactor > Thiocyanate-remediating >...
AGCGGAAGCAGGAGTGTTCTCCGACATCCACGCCTGGGAGTCCCAGTCGATCGGCCAATCAAGGAATTCGCCTCCTTTGGTCACATAGCTCAGCATATAGAATTGGTGCTTCTTCACGTTGCCCTTCTTCATCACCGCGAGGTTTCCGTGCTTCGGGAAGACCTTGTCAAAAGTCGTGGGGTAACAGGTGAAGCGCTTGGTAAACTTCAACCACCAGTGGATGTGCTCCCATTCTCCGTCGGAGTGCCTCTCCTTTGCGATGGTGAACGAATCTAACCGGTCTCCCTTGGCCTCTACGATCAGGTCGTGCCACTTCTGTAAGCTCACATCCTTTAGGTGGGGAATTGTGTAGATCCCTTGTTGGAAGGAGATCTTCTTATCCCGTCCTCCCACCTTATTCCAGTCCACTTTTGTTGTGGCGTGTGATACTCCTATTTCTTCTTTCTCTCCAACTGCCATTGGGCCTTGTTGGCATTGCCATCATCCAGCTTCTTCCGTTTTGTGCCGTCTTCCATCTTCACACTTATACCAAATAGAATAAAAACTGGCTCACAAGTTAGAAAGAAAAAAAAAAAAAAAAAAAAAAAAAAAAAAACAAAAAAACAACTTTTCTTTGGGTTCACCATGTCAGCTCAATGCGTGAGTGTGTTAGATTTGAGCCTCACCCGCAACAAGTCTGTCTTGAAATGACATGTTGTATCTCCTTCATAAAAGGGATTTAAGGAACAAAATGGAATGCCGTCATCTTCATCACAAAGAACAACAGCGCGGATCCCAGGAACTGTTTCTCCTGGATTCATCACAACGCACCTCATTGCCGGTTAGAGTGCAAAGCTTGACGCCTGCTTTACTCTTGTGGTCTTGTTGTCTTTTTCTTGCCCTTGGTGGGGTTCTCAGAGCCAAAAAGATGGCGCTCATCAATGCCGTTCAAAGTGTCAATGATGTTACACGGGCTGTTTCAGTGTCGTTCACGGTCTTCCCGGGTTATTCCATTCAGGTTATGATACAATCACGTTTCTCTTGTGTTGGGCTGTGCTCTTCCATTTTGTTGATAGAGTGGACATCGCGAACTTTAAAGATAAACAGTAAGTAAAAAAAAGTAACATTTCAGGCCTCTACACAAACTTTATAATTTTGAGCTAAGGTGCTTTCAAGAAAAATCCTACATACACACCGAGATCGCCGATGGAAAAAAAGGCCAAAAACTTTGATACACCTGAAGCGCCAAACTGAGGCCTTATTTACCTCCGAGGGCAACCAAGCTTTGAGAGGAGAGAGAGGGGGGGGGGAAGGGGGTTGAAGACTTCAATACACTTCGTACTCTTCCCTCTTCTTGGCTTTTTTCGTTGACGTTTACGCAGCAGTGCCGTTTTTTATTTTTTTTTTGGGTTTTCCCTCTCGCTTTGTTACAATGACAACAAGTCGTCTGATAGTATGACGCATTGAAGCAAACGATCGTGCTGGTTGACACACAACACACGCTCTCTTGGGAACAGCAGAGCGGATATGATCGGCTACCCACTACAGGCGCCACGACGGTGTTTAACATCCACCTCATCGGTGAGAACAAACCTCTACGGGGAATAATGAAGGGACCTTCACGGACCAAGAAAAAGGGCAGGTGGTGGATATCTCAAAAAACTGCTCGCCATGCTACCTCACCGTCCATTCGCCATTGGTTATCTCACAGACGGTGTTTTCATTCAGTTCTTTAGACTACACGCAGGAACAAGCACCACACCCATGAAATTGATCGAGACACCTACAACCACGTTAGGTCGTAAGTACCTGTTTGTTGTTGTTGTTTGTATACAAAATGTGTTGTTGTGTGTTTGTGCGTATGTGTTCTTTCTTTTTTTTTTTTTTTTTGTTTACAAGTTGGTTTTTACATTCATTCACCTTCTAGGTGCTGGTGACCTTTGGTTGGTGGCCGCTCTTACGGCCGAACCTGCTGAGTTGGAGTTGTGGAGCCTAATTTTAGAAAGCCAGTGATTGTATACAAGCTGCTTGGACTGGGTGCTTCGTCCTCTGTTTTTGCCGCACAGTATGAAGGTAGTAACATTCATTTTTGTGCTATTTTTCTTTTGATATCTGTGTTGTTGTAGAAAAAAAAAAAGGTCCTTAAGATCGTTCACCCCGGTCATGCACACAGAATCCAAGCAGAACAAACAATCCGCACTGCCATTGCTTCACTGCAGCCAGAAGTACAAACTGGCTTCCTCACTCTCGGACTTTGCTGTCCAGGTCAAGATCCTAGCCAGCGTCAAGGCGGCCTCGGCCTTCCCCGACACTGCCAACAATGGCCAATTGGTTGCCCTGACAACGAATCTGGGCAAGGTGTTGCAACAAGTCCTCGACTAGATGTGGTGAAGCTGATGAGCTAACGGAGAAGAGCTGCGATAATAGTGGGGTGTTGTATTCTTAGCAGCTCAGAAATTGCAACACTCACTTTTGCTTGTATTTTTATCGTAATTTATGGAATGCAAAATGGAGGAAATAGCAAAATACGAAGCTGTTATCTAGACGCTGACCCTGGTGAAGAGGCCACAAAAAGGATGTATGTGTTCCTCCAAATAAAAAACAAAAAACACAGTAATTTTGGATCATCAGTGAGTTACAACATGGAACTGGCAAATAACTCTCATCACTTGGAGGCCTTATTGGCTTCCCTGTTCTGCCTCGCTTGAGAAGAGATCACCAAAGTTGCTCTCTTCATCACTCGATGAGGACTCTGTCTCAGGCTGCTTTGGTGGTGCCTTGTACTCTACCCTTTCCGAGTGCTTGCTCGTTCGTGGGGAGGCTGGCAGGCTCTGTAACCGGAACTCAGGGTGCCCCAGAAGGTGGAGCCCCGCGAAGTGGAACGGATCCTGTCTGATATGGCCAGGAGGTTTTGGAAAGGACTGTGCAATCGTCCCTCGATCCCATCCGTCTCCAGTGTAGAAGTCCTGTTGTGCCTTCCTAAGAGCTACTGCTGCTGTCTCTCCCTGCTCGAGATGGTAGTAGAAGCATGCGGCGATAGCACCCCCGGCAAATGAAGGATGCGCAAACAGAGTGGCGATAACTGTGATGGCCCCGGCTTCCTCAAATGCCCTGGCCAGGCCGCATGTCCCTTCCACACTCCAGCACCCCGTTGAGGAGTAGCAACAGGAGAGATATACAAGTCTGGCTCCAATACTCATCTGACGGATTTCGGCAATGTAGAGATCGCCGGGTTCAATGAGAGTGAGGACTTTCTCCACACCCGTCACCGTTTCCTTCTCCTTTTCCTTCCCCTTCTCCTTGTTGTTTCCGTCTGCTATTAATCCTTCTTCTTCCAGGGTGTCTTCCTTATGGATAGATCTTGTTAACAGGATACAGGCTGGAGTGGCGTGACAGGCAAAATGGATAATGTCAGTGCCCGCATCCTGCAGCTGGCTCTGCACGCTTGCTTTGGTACTTTGATTGCCCTCCTCTTTCGGTGTGATGTTGTAGTTCTTTTCTTTCAGTATATGGCTGATCAATATACGTTCTGTGCTGGCCTCGGGGAGGTCCCCTCGGGTATTTGCAATAATGACTGCCCCGCATCGACCAGATTGTGCAGACCGTTGTGTTGCCTCGCGCTGCTGAAGGCAAAGCAGGTCCAGGCCGTGACTGTAGGAAACCGTTGCGCGCAGAAGAAGAGGCCTTTGCTCACCAAGCGGCAGGGCGGCAAAGGGTACGCGATCCAAAGGGGGTGCCGAACCAGAGATGATGATCCAGTGCCTATCAAGGAGTTTACTCAGCTGCGGTGCTGGGGGAAGAAGGAATTGGGCTAACTCGGCCAACACCCCCCTTGGTTTCCGTGACGTCCTGCTCCGATCGTTCACGTTTTTTGTCGTGTGTGGTGTGTCGGTCACTCAGGAGGGCGAACCGTTCTATCAACGGCACAAGCGTTTTCCAGTGGATGGAGCGTAAGTACATTCCTTGCCATCAACATGAAGATGCCCCCGGACCAGAATGTCACCTCGGCAGTAGACCGTAGTGAAGATCAGGAACACATATCCTGGCTGCACATTGAATTCGAGCGGATCTTGACTTGCACTCGCCCCTCGTCGTTGGAGCTTCCTTCGAAGGGCTCACCCTAGCCACTCATCCACAACCTGGATACAGGACTGCGACGCTGGGGGACTACAGAGAGGGAGGCCTGAATGTACTGGGAGTTGCAACAGAGCACGTAAGCACTTTAGCAGTATCCAGATGATGTGCTCTCTTGGCAGATTCAGCACCCATAGGTGTTTTGACAGTGCCGCCATGGAAGTAAGGAGATAGTCCATCCAGGGCACCTGTTGGACGCACTCCTGTTCTTGAAGAGAAACCGTCAGCACTGCCAACGCTGTCTCGACGTCTTCGAGTTGGGATGCATGCTTTTCCTCTGCGCGAGTGAACTCCTCGAATGCAGCTCTGTGAAGCAGCCTGACCAAGTCCCCCAGGCCAGGGCAATTCAACAAAAGCTGCGTAGCCAGATTCAAGGAGCTTCGTATGCGGTGGAGGGCAGAGCATTGATTGTCGTCTAGGGCACATCCCTCAGTCGAACAGTTGTAAGGCGTGCACAGAGTTTATCAGGCATCGCTGCGGTAAGCCTGGGGAGAGGGAGCACATTTCTTTGTCCAGCAAGTGTTGATATACGACGAAAAATGCTGGCAACCTCCACCTTGTACTCTCACTTGTATGACACAGCGTCTCTTTGGCGAGAAGGCACGAAGATTCAAGTGGAGTCGTCGAGTTAACTCCCAGCCCTTGTAAGCACGCTGTAAGCAGAGTTTGGTCTCGTCCAGTGGGGCCTAACGCGGCAGCTGAGGTTGTAGTGTTGCTTGGGGGTGGAGATTGGAGGGGGCGTAGGTTCGATCAACCACGTCGCCATCTCGAGTACTAGGAGGCTGATCCCCCATTTCAGGCTTTCGTTCCGCAAATTCCATGGAGAGGGAGGCAACAACGCAATCAGATTGGGCACGAGGTGGCTTGGAAGTTTGCCTTGTGCATGAACGTTCAGCACTGAGTAGAGGCGATTTAACCGCCAGTCCACGTCGGCCAGGTCGTTGGGGTGCGATTTGATGCTGGTCAAAAGAGTATCGACGCTCTGTGTGTTGCAAAGCACTCTGCACTCAATGTCCACACGCAACTGGAGGAACCGTTGAGCCATGCGTGATCCGTACTGGAACCATCCCTTGCCATGCGCCTGATCGACCACGTTGAGGGCGTCGCTCCCACAGAAGCGCAAGGCATAAGCTCCCGCGAGGACGCGCAGATACCACAGACTATCAAGTTTGCAAGGGGAATTCAATATCCTGGAGGCTCTTCAGCTTCTCAAGATCAGGATGCCCGGAGAGAACTGAAATGAACCATCATAATCCCGTTTGATTCACATTCCTCGCAACGGAAATACGTACTGTCTGCCTGAGCTTCGCACAAAGTCTTGTACCACTCTTTGCGCTTAAGTTCTTTCGGTATCTCAGCCACGATCTGCCTCCATCTCGAGGCCGAAATGCCATCCAAGGACGATTGGTGAACCATGCACTCAATTCGAGCGAGTCCCAGTTGTTTCTGGAACAACAGAGCCGGAGAACCTTGCACAGCGTTAAACAGTTCTATGGCTTTGTCCTCGCATCCGCTTTCTTCATAATATCGAGCCAGCTGCAGAGACTCCTTTGCGTTATTGGGCTCGGGCATTGTGTCGGAAAGGCCACCCATGTTAGTAAATAACAACTTCTCTACCTCCTTCAGCATACGTTGCTCTTCCATTGCACGAGAAACCAGGAAATCTGGCCGATTCCTAATTCCTGGAATGGTCGTACAATAGCAGTGTTGGGCAACGGCGCGGCTCAGCCGGCGGCCGCCGCACGGCTGGTAATGCGCTCGGCCGCCGGCTGAGCCGTGGTTATTATTTCACAAACCCAATCACAAATGACTCCTTTCATTTATTCCAAGTTGGAAGGTATTGCTGGTTTAGGTTAGAAGACAAAAAAAAAGTCAGAAGAGAAACAGTGTCATCTGTCGTGGTACATCGCTTCTTTGAAACAAACCACCCACTCTTGGAAAAGACTCGTTCTACTGGAGAAGATGAAGCCATCAATGGCAGGTACCTCTTGGCCAGTCTGGCAAGTTGTGGGTAACTTTGCTCATGCTCCTTCCACCACAGTAGAGGGTCTGAATAGTGTCCTTCAACCAAGTGGGGTAGTTCTGGTTCCATCAGATAACAATCTGGTTCAGAAGAAACCCCACCACATTGAGTCTTGTCGCCTCCAAAAAAGAAGTCCACCACTGCCTGGCGTTTAGCACGGCCTGGAGATGGAATATCGAGTGTTTGGATTGATGGATGTACTGGCATCGGACCAAGAGCCCGTGTAGTAAGTGCTTTTACCTTCTCCACTTCATTGCCTCGATCATATGAACGAGTGATCCAAGGCATTGTCTATGAGTATTGTTATTACCTTTTTTTTTTTTTTTTTACAAACCTTTGAAAGGTATGATCCATGACTAACTTCTGTTAGAGGAACAGGTTGATCTCTTCGATAGTTTTCATGGACTCTCATGAGGTTGGTTCAACGAACATATGGACAGCATGTGAACACGGAACTGGAGTCACTTCAACTATTCAGTAAAAAAAATTTTATTTATTATATCTCTAGTTTTTCATCCTTGTTAGTTGGCCTCTTTGAGACCTGGTTAAAAATCATGAACAACACTTGAATGGCCCCTGGTGAGTGCCCAAATGCTCTATTTTGGTGTTTGTTTTTGCATCCTACCCATTGCATCTTAGCTGGGTATCAAACAAGGGTGCAACTGTATCACAAGTGATTTTTCCAGTTTCTCCAACCAAAAAATCAAAAATATTCAAAGGAGGGATAGTGCAAACTACATTTGATCACCAACCCAAATCAACGGTTGGTACTGATAATCGATGGGGCAGAGAATACGATGCCAACAGATGTTTTTATTACTACTTAATACAAGAAAGGATTTTGAGTATCTAAGGAGCATTACCTATAGGAACCACTCGTAGGCGGTTCAACAATAGCAATTGCACTGGTCCGCAGGCAGCCGACCCATTTGAAACTGGAAGAGAGCCTGGAAGGCTGGGATGAAGGACAACATGGCCACGGGCCAGGCTATCACCAATCCCAAAACACTGATAGATCCCAGCACGAGGATAAAGAAGATCATCAGAAAGAAGGTCCAAACTTCGCAACAGTGCTGATGAATGACGTGGAAGGAATGCTCGATGCACATGAAGAAGCCCAAAGGGACTGAAACTCCAGGGTCCATCTCTGTAAATGATCCTTGTCGATGGTACTCGATGTACACGAGTTCAACGAAGGAGAGAGCCACCGCCAGGTAGAATCCAGGAACGATGCAGAACAGGAAGCCCAGAGGGATGATGATGCTCTTTATGATGAGGTATCCTGAGAGCGGGAAGAAAAGGTAGTACCCACGAAAGAAATCTCCGAGACGAGGAGCCACTTTGGTGGTAATGTCTCCCTCACGTAACAATCGTTCTTTCTCCTTCAATACCCGAGAACCGGCGATGAACCATCCAAAGTGAAGAGGATATGATAGAAACCAGAAGATTGTGCCGATAGAATTCTCAGTATATATGTTGAGGAGGAATGAGCTAAAGCTAGTGACGATGAAGAAGAGGGAGAACGCCGTGTAGGGGACCCAGTTCTCGGCGTACATGTTCCAACCACCCGCGATCCAATTGGCGCTGGGGATATCGCTCCCGGCACTGTGCTGTTGAGTACGGTAGCCATGGCCCTGTTGAATAGATCCCTCTTCTTCTACAAATTTTCCTTGCTCCTGGGGTGAAGGAGTTTCCAATGGAACTTCATCGGGCATGAGAGGTGGTCCTGCCACTACTTGAGGCGAGGCAGATTTAGACGCCAGCGTCTCGTAGACATTCCAATTATTATTATTTGGGACCTCTTGTTGAGGCGAGTAGGCGAAGCTCGAAAGCGGATCCAATGGATGTGGTTGAAAATCGTAGATTATTGGCGGCTGTACAACGACATCTGGTTGCAAGAGAAAGAAAAAAGGTTAGTACAGTGTATGAAAGTAAAAAATAGGTTAAACCTTACCCTGCTCAACCAAGACATAAACTTCGTTTTCTTTCCAACCAGAAAAAGTAGACAAACCATTTTCATTATCCAAAGGAATTACTTTATCCTCGATGGTTACTTCAAGATCCTTAAGCCTCAGGCCCCAGTGGTCTGCCACCTTTTCCAAATTGACCTTTCCACCACTTTGTAGAGTAAAGCGCTTCACTTCATCCTTGTAGCTAAAGGCCACTACTTGTAGTGCTTTTAGTTCCTCCATTAGCGTGCCTTTTCTTCCTCCTGACAAAGAAAAACGCGGGCAAATCTTCGCGCTCTGTCGCTTAAAAAAAAAAAATTCATACAGAAAAAGCGTTGATTGCTGCCCATCTCCGATGAATGACATAAAGTGGCAGCCAAGCCCTTTCAGTAAATATTAGAGTTCACTCAGTAACACTCTAAACCCTTTTCATCCCATTACAAGATTCACAGTAGTGCCATCCCTCCTAGTATCGAGACAAGACATTCCATCAGCTTCACTGTATAATTCTCTTGGCCCATGTTTGGTTTGGGCTTGAAGTGCAACACTTGTTGGTACACCAAAGTGGTTTGCTGCTGCTTGCAAATTCACTTTTCCTCCCTCAAATAAGAACACCATATTCCTCACCCTTGAAGTGGAACTTCACGGTTGGCTGGTTTTCAAGCTCCTCTGTTTGCATCCAGTTTTCTTAGACCAGGTGTGAAGTTTGCCTGTTTTGGGGAAGAACCATTGCAACACTGCATTGGTGGCTTACTCGCGGTACAAGACGAGCGGGAGTAACTTACTCATACTTTATGCGTTTGCGCTTTCCGTGTTGTTCGACATCCTCACCAGCAACCGCGTGACAGGGACACCCATTTGTTCTCGCCCATTTCAATAGCGTCACATGGCCGTTCCTTTCTGTGTCTTCATCTCTGCTGTGCTAGGTATCCCAAAATCAGAAACGAAGGTTCCCATTCTCTCTTTTGTTTCTCTGTTGCAATTTGTTGACAAAACGAAACAACTACAGGTGATGATAGCCCGTAGTCTGATATGAGAACTTGCTTCATCACTGACACTGATACACCCTCCTCCTTCCCCTTAGCCGAGACCGCTGCCCAATACCTTTGCTATTATCTTCTCCTTGCGCTTCTTCGTGGAAGTTCTGCAGCTCACTGGTGAAGTAACCTAAGTTGAACGACCCTCATCAACGTCTTCCCTTCCTGATCAAGGACGACTTCTCCTGCTGCATTTAGAGGTGCATCGAGATGCCCTCCCATTGCAGCATGGATCACCTACACAACATCCCCTGGGTCGACCTCTTCAGGTAATTTAAAAGCATGAATAATTTACAATTTCATCAACTTCACATGCTCCAACTGAGAGACCGCTGTAGCGTAGCTCAAATGTGGTCGTTGAAGGGCTCTCCTGTCCCTCCCGAGGTATCGCTAATGCCCAATGGGTACAGACCTACAATGCCACTTAGTCGGAGAGGTGTTGAGAGAGTCAGACACGTATGCTCCCATTCTATCAAATATCCGAAGGAGTTTTGCTTCATGCAAAGGCACAGAAGAAGTGGACTTGCCCACCGGGTTGTTTGCTAAGGCGGGGTGCAAGAGATATCAGTGCATTCCTTGCTGTTGGCTTGTGTGATGGCAATCGGGGTTCAATGTCAACCACTACTGACACCCCCCCCCCTCAAGAGTACTCGAGCGATTAGGCAGCTAAATAGTTGAGAAAGCCATGGCAGGGATGAGGTTTGCCTTCAATCTTGCTATGGTCAACTGCAACTGCCCTTCATGTCATCACCATAAATAGGCATAGATGGCTTCATCCACTGCAGTAATTGCTCCAAGTATGAGAAGGGGACGCCAATCGCGGCCTTATCTCATTGAAAAGGCTTTCCAGCTGAGCATCGCCCAGAATATGTGCTTGGCTGATTGCATTGAATCGATGACGACCCATCAGTCCCCTTCGTTCTGCATCACGCGGTGGTGCCGGATCAACACGGGGGACGGACTGCCACCTCATGTAGGTGCTCAAGGAGGTGGTCCTCTGCGTGGTCTGTCGCACCTGGAGGAGAGGACTGGCGGTCCGAATACGCAAGAGAGTTCGCGAAGAACAAGCCGTCGACGAGGAAGCAGCCCGGGTTGTTGACTCGGTTGGCCGCCATCCTGGGAACACCATGTCTGGAGCAGCAAAACGCTATGCAGAGCGAAAAGAAAAGGAAAGGCATAGGAAGCGACCTCTCACCCACAGCTAGCATCATAGTAATCGGTACCATCCATCTGTTGCAACATGGAAACAACAACACAATTTTGCTAAGGCCCAAAAAGTGATTTTCGCACCAGGGCAACGAACTGGCATGGTGGACCCAGCAACAGGAAAAAGTTTTTCTTTCTGCGCTGAAATTGGTAGCCTTGGGTCGTGCGCAAAAGTTGTTTATGGGGATTTAGAAAAAGACAAATCATCACGATTGTTGTGGGTGCTGGAGGTTATAAATCACAACGATTGCCTTAAAAAGAAGAGTGTGATTTGTTGTATACCGGTTAATCATCCAGCAATCGCCGCAACCGTAAGGAGTGCCGTGACTTGTTTGCGACAACCCGAAACGTACCACAAGGTCAGCTTCAACATGCCTACCACCCGGTCACTGCAAGACTACACAACGGGCCATCTCTGAAGATAGATAGCCCTACTTTGGACAAGTAAGAGTATCCCGATTCCCTAATAATTGGAACAAAGATTTTCCCTTCGCCATTATGACCCAATACAATTGCAGGACTTGTACGAAGGCAAGATGTATTTCCGCCTTTGACACAGCCCTCTGTTTTGAGAACTGAATCAGTTACACGGTTTTAAGCCTAGATAATTCTTTCCGTTTCTGCCCTGACCAGAAGATCCCAACCGTGCGCGAACTTTGCCGCATGACAGGAACAGGATCCTTATTATTGGGCAACCTATCTGTCTGGTTCGCTAACTCGTCACCAAACTCGCTCCCTGGGATCCAAGGGGACCACAGGGATGAAAGGTGTCCCCGTCTCGGGTCTCGGACCAAACCCATCGCCAACCAAAAGGGCATGGCTTTGGTCCTGAATTGGGTGGCAGCAAACATGCGTGAGCGTCCCTGTTGTCTGCACACGCTCTTCATCCCTTCGACCAGCCCGGTGCAATAGCCTCTTCGTCGGTAGGCTCTCTCGATCCACAGGCTCTCGATCAGCACGTCCGTCGAATTGTCCTGGGATTCCGAGAAGATGATGGTACCGGTCACTTCCTCGGCGTTCTCGTCCCTCCATTCGCACCAGTCGTTGAAGGTATTGGACAACCTCAGTGGCTTCTCTTCGGGGATCGACTTGGCTGATCCTTCGTCGCGGAGAAGCACGTGCAGCATGATCCACCTGCGTTCGCCCTAGATCGGTTCGTACAACACGAGGACGTCGGTGGGGCCTCGAGCTTCCTCGCTCCGCATCTTGTCGGTCGCCGTCTGGTCGGAGAATTCCATCTATTGGGGTGGGGAGGAGATTGTTTAGTAATGTTTGCAGAGGTGCTGCTTTATGTAATATATTATTTGGGAAATAGAGATACCCAAAAATAAAGTTACTTTTTAAAAAAAATAGTTCAAAGCATTCCGACACGGAGAGGATCTACAGTACAATGAAGGCGACCTCGAAGGATAAAGAGCATTAAATCTCGCTCAAACAAAGCACCGAGGAATGGCTGCAGGCGCGCAAGGATTTCAATCTCACCGCCTCCGAGCTGGGTCCCGCCGTGGGTCTGGGCAGGTTCCATACCAGGCTGCAGTTGTATCAGACCAAGAAAGAGCGTGCCCTCCAAAAAGAAGGAAAGTGAAGTGGAAAACGCTTTCGAATATGGCAGGCTTCATGAACCCGATGCCGCCTCGGAATTTCAACGGACATGTTTGGGGAGGAAGGGTGGTGCATTGATGGAAACCGGTATTTGGCCTCTCTATTATGATTCCTTCTCCTTGGGCGTCAGTCCCGATCGACTCGTGGTTGAGGAGAGTGTGGTTGCAACTTACGAAGCCAAGTGTCCACTGAGCGGCAAGCTGATGAATCCTCCTCACCCGGAATACCTGCTGCAGATGCAGGCGGTGGGAGTCGACGAGGGCTATCTCCACGTGTGGGCGCCGGAGAGGAGTTCCTTCTACCGCGTGAGCAGGGGCGATGTTCTGTGAGAGGTCGTGGTCAAGGCGGCCGAGACATTCGTCGTCCAGCACCTTCGCAAGGACGTGCCTCCTCCACAGACCGATGACGACCTCCATGCGGCCGACATCGTGAACCCGTTAGGCCACAGTGAAGATGATCGGCCGCGGCATTTGATGGAACCTACTCCTGTTTGTGTGAGGAGTCATCAGTTAAATAGAATGCTTTCCTGATTGTTTGTGTACTTGGAGTCATCCTTTGTCATCTCCACGGGCAAAAGTTTACTACACTCACACTCGGCAACAACAAAGGAGAGGAGTGCCGGCAAGTACCTGCGATATTTGTTCCTTTGGTGGCCTGAAGAGGGCATGAAAAATTCTTCTGTGGCCGTTAGTGTGGATGCATCAATGATGCCAACACGAGCTGGAGATTTCTAATTCGGAAGCGCAACTAGGCCGCGGCCAAACTCTTTCGGCTTTTGAGGAAGAAAAAGATCAATCGAGAAACGATAATGTAAACCTGCCGGTGCAACGCACTTCAGACCGGCGATAGCAATTTGTGAACCTTCAACGTTTTTTTTTTGGCGGGGGGAAGATGAGTGATCCCTCTCTCTGATGAACAATCTCGCTCTAATGAAAAGATGACGATCCCCAACAATTCTCGGACCAACAATCCATGCGGGGGGAAACCAATTCTGAGAAGCGTCGTAATTTCGGAGTTTTGGCCACCCTGGCCGGGCGCCTTTTGGCGGAATTTTTTTTTTTTCGACTTAGGAATTTTGCGTGCAGTTTTGGAGGGAGGTGCGCCATCGCCAGTGCTGAGTTGCAACCGAATGACTCAAACCGTTCGGCTTGTAGCTAAACCGCGACTAAGGGCAACCGTCAAAGGCTGTGCTATCGGCTTTAGTTAAGCCAAACGGTAGCCGATAGTTAAATAGAACTTCTCCCGCCAAATTTCGTTGCACTCACTGCGCAAGGAGTTAGATAAATCCGGAAAGAACGAAGTCAGTGTGTCGTGCCTACCGCAACATTTTGTCTCATTCTTCACGTCAACACCCAAAACTGATTTCACTCAAATTTTTGGATGAAAGAGTTGATTCCACTTTTAGGGGTATTTGACACAATTTCAACCGAGAGTGCCGCGCACCAGTGCGAACACCACCAAAAAAAAAAACCCAATTTTAACCCCAATAGTAACACACGAAATGGAGAACTAGGGAGTCCCCAGAAGAGAGCAAGGCCGGAGAATAGGAACAAGGAAGGCCCACGAAAGAAACCAAGGAGGCGATAGAAGTAAGCACCGAAAATCAGCGTTGCACTACTACAAGTACTAAGTTAAGAGTAGAAAGCAAAAGAAACGATCACAAATGTGGCAGCATTTCAAAAACCGATAGTGCAAATGTATCACGCACATGTAATCAATGCACCAAGGTTTACCAATGAACAACAGAGTATGCAAATCTGTTGTTCATTGTCTCAATGTCATATCAGGGAACAATGCTCTTGAGCCGATGTTGCAGTATGCAGTACCGCTATCATTTACCGATAAGGGAGAGCCGGTCAATATACTTTGAGGGTAGCATCCAACCAGCGAAGTGTTAGCCTGCTGTTGAGATTGGGAATATGACGCAACTTGCCATCCTGTATCCCCTCAATCCCTTTCGGTACAGATGGTTAATTTGTGAAGATGACTGGGGGGAAGGGTTGTACCATCTATCACCAAGCCAATGTCATAGGATTGTCTTATGCCCATCCACTCCCATAATGAGGGTTGCCCACTATGGAAAATCAAATTGAAATGATACTGAGTTAAGATTGGTAATATTTAATAGAATTTTACAAAGAATTGAAATGTGATAGGATTCATAAAACTGGAGTATAATTTCCCCCTCTTTAGGCTCAATAAAACATGGCCTGTGGTGAGAGAATCGTTCAGTAGTGTCTGTGGTAGCTCTTTTTTTCATACCATTCACCTTTGGCCCGAAGATTCAACAGCAGGAATGCATACAACTTTGTTGGGTTGTAAGGAAGTCTGCAATCCTTCATAGACCGGTGGCTAGTGAGGTGAAGAGAAGACATGAGATCCCTCCAACGCACTTTCTTTGAGGTGACTGCCTGCATGGTTTTCCCCACTCCCCTTCCTTTTGAGGAGAATGCAGCGTGGGCAGAAGAGAAGTCAGTGTCTCTGAGGAACCCTACTTCGCTAACTGTTGAGGAATGACAAGATGAAAAGTTAAGTGGCACCATCTTTCTGACTTCAACAAGACACCAACCGAAAGACAAGGATACAGAGGACAATGGCATATGGGCGGCATTCAAGCCGCCCCCTCTCCCAATGTCACTCCTGTGGTGAGTTGCTATTTTAAAAAGCCGTAGTGGTTGGGGTAGTTTTTCCAAAGATTGCTAACGCGTTTTATCACCAAGTCCGCAGACCATGGTCCAAAAATATTGACCATACAGAAGATCAAGTCAAACCTGCTGCGAGGTTTTACACGGTGTCAACTTCAAATACAGCGTTGCCCTTCAGGTCCTTCTCCTTGAGGAGCTCTTTCTTCTTCAGAGTGGGTTCGTAATGCCTCACCCTGGTCACGGAGGGAGTGCGTATCCATGCGGTACAAAGATCCGTCCTCTTTAGAGCTCTCCACATTGCTTTTCCAGCACCCAGGCAATTGTCATCCAATCCTCTCGAGGTATTCGGAAGCCCGCGAATAAGTGTTGAATGTTGGAAGGAAAGACTAAGGCCCCGTCAGCAAGTACCGGTAACGCGAATAGAACAGCCTTCCCCCTTCCACCGTTGGGAATCTGTTTGTGGAGGTAGAAATGGGAAACTACGTCCGCTCATGACCCATACAACCAATTGCGTTGGGGAACGAATCCAGTTAAATTGCGGTTAGGGAAAGAGGATAGTCAAATACAGGCCCATATTGATAGTGTGGGGAAAGCGGAATAAAAGAAGCTTTCTTTTTTTTTTTCTTTCTTTCTTTCTCACCCGACTACATGGTGATTGTGGCTTTTACCTTAATGGTTCCTCCTTGACTCAGGTATGTAGAGGAAAACCAGCTATCGGTAACCACAAAGTGTGTTTTTCCGGATTGGTAGGAGAGAGGTGCCTTGACCTCGTTTCGAAACGAGCTTTCGTTGTTTGATTGCCATGCGAGGGTGCAAGTCACCGAGAAACACCATCCGCTCTCTCCCAGTTCCTTTGCCGACTCTGATAGCAGTTCTAGTGATGCGCCAACCTGATAGCGTTCTTTGTTGTGGCGGAAATGAATCTTCCACTTCAGGCCTGCCACCTCGCATTGGATGGAATCCTTCTCCGGCTGAAAGGGAGCGAAGGTGACAACGGTGACGACCGAACGATGGAAAGCAGCTTTGCGGAGTCTTGTGATATCTTCTCTCAAGAGCTTGATCTCCTCTTGGAGGACCTGTTTCTCGGAACGGAGTTCCGACACCATTCGAGAGAGTCCCACCATCTCTTGCTTGTCGAAGTGTTTGAGCGTCGCTTGTGCATAGGCCACGAATGGGCCCCAATCGTGCATTCGATTGGCCACATCGTTTGTGGGATTGGCGGGGTCCACAATCACGGGATTGCGCTTATCGCCATCCTTCCTCGCAGGGGTGGTGAAGATGTGTTGCCTGGCAACCGTCTCGCTGTAGAAAGCATTCCAACAAATGAACGTGGTTGCGTTCATCTCGGTGACGCTCTTGAGGAAATCGCGAAAGATGCTGGCAAGCATCTGTCTTTTGGTCCCATCCTTCTTCATTACCGCCATGGACGCATAGTGTTGTTGATAAGCGTGCAGCATGAGCAGTTCGAGAAGATAGGAGGACGGACGCACCGCCTTTGTTGCCCAGGTGATCTGCTTTCTCCAAAACTTGGCAACCCTGACCAGGTCCTTGTAAAGTTGACTTTGCTCCTTGATGAATGTGCATTGATCCTTTGCGGCAGCAGCGCTCATGAGATCCCTGTGAGTGGGGCTCAATGGAATGAACCCCATCGCACCCTCAAGAAGTGTGGTGGTGGGCAGCAGATCGATGGATACGCTTTGATTGAACAACATCTTGATGGCATGGGTGACCTTGCGCACCTGCGTGAAACCTGGCGCGCTCTTTTCAAAGAGGGCGAGAAAGAAGCGCAGAGTTTCTTCGTGCCTGTCGGGGGTATAGTCTTCCATGTAGAGCACCACATCCAACTCGAGCCGCATGCGACAGATGGTACCCTTCCCATAGGATCCTGCCTTAAGGATTCTTGAGATTTTGTGAGAGGATGACACCCCTGCTGCGAGGACCTTCTTCAGGGCCACAAAGGCGGCCTGTATCTTCTGATGGTCATCTGAGGTTGGAGTGACCTGTTGGGCGAGGGCGATCCAGCTTCCTCCCCATGGTGTGATGGTGTTATTTTGCTGTGCTTGTTCTTCCATTTGGTTGATGCGCTTGATGGCTGCTCCTTGACAAAGCACTAAAATTTCTGCGAAGACTCAAAGAAAAAAAAACCCCCTTTTTCTAATCCTTCCGCCAGAAGAGAAACCAAAAAAAACTTTCCTCCTCCCTTCGCTCTTGAATCAACCACAGACCGTTGGAGCGTTCGTCCCACCGGATTGTAAACCAAAGCAACTTGTGAAACCGCTCTTCGAGATGGAGCCATCGCAGGGCTGGAACGCCAGCGTGAAACATTGCATTTCATCGAACTCTGGTTTGCAGTGCCGGAGCTTCGCAACCAACCTTGCGCCATTGTGATCCCTACTTTAGGTGGGAGGTTAGGTGTGCATATCGCACTCACCGTGCTTGTGGTGCTCAAGGTTCTCGTTGTCGCTCTCTCGTTGAAGATCTGGAAGCAGCTGAAGGAGATATTACAAAACACGATGGCAAAGGATACGATAAGATAACCTATCTCAAACGTTTTTGAATCATTTCGGAGTGCGGGCACTCCCCCCCTTAACCATCACTAAAAAAAAACTTTATTTATATGATTCTTCATAAGCTCTGATACCATACTTTGGACCAATTCAATGAACGTTGAACAAGCAAAGGATAAGATCCGTTCCTTTCGGTACATCGGAGCCCAATCATCGTCATCCTCCTCCCAACCATCGGGTGGTACCCTGTGCGAGGGATGCCGTCTTTCGAACAATATGTTAGGTTGAGGAAAGCGAACCGCATCTCATCCAGCAAGATTAAGACCCTCATCAGGGTAACCCAGAGAGCATCGCCACAAGAACGGACAGGTGCATCGAATTGCTCGGAACGGCTACTCTCGAGCAAATTTGATCCAGATGTATGGCATCAATGACGAAGTCATCTGCAAGAAATGGCTGAACGAGCTCCTTTGATGGCATGTTGTAGATAAGATCACCAGGACCCCGTCAAGCGATCCTCGACTCTGTGGAAAAGCTGATGGTCGGCTTTGTCTGAATAAGGAGGAGACACCCTGTGGAGATCAAGTGCACCATCCATCTGGCCGATACCTCTCGCTTCTCCCTCGAAGATCTGCCGCAGCTTCAAGCCAATATGGCGTGTGCGGGGGTCCGCAAGACCATCTACTTCCGATGGAATCGTTTTCTTTGTTGTGCATGGCTGGTCGAATTCGATGAACGCTATTGGACGCAATTCCTCTTGCCCGAGATCCAGCTCCGCTTCTCTTCCCCGGAGGCGGGAGTGGATGACAGGAAGGAAAGGCGAGCAGGTTTCTTGAACGAATCTCGTTTCTCGGGTCCTCCGAAGAAGTTGCTCTTCTTTGCTCGCAGGCAAGGCTTCATGTGGTACGATCAATGTTACAAAGCGTTGGGCAGCAGCTGTCGGAAAAGAAAATGCATCCAGAAAAAAGTCGAAGCCCCGAAGAGAAACCATTCGCATGCGGAGGTAGGGTCTCCTTCTTCTTCTTCTTCTTCAATCAAACAGATGATGATCTTTGGTGACGGAGAAGGGGATGAACCGCAGGTGGTAGTTGTTTCCAAGCACTTCAGCAACACGCACAAATAAAAACACTCCTCGGTTGAAGAACCTTCCATAATCGCTTCTCTTCTTCTTTCGCGGATGCTAAATCTGCACCCTGGTACATATGTGTGAGACACAGTAAATCCTTTATTACATAAAACATTTGAGTTCTACCCAGCTTGAACATTCTTGTTTTCTGGAATAGCCTACTTTGGGGGATGTTTGCAGCAACAATCACACGGACCACAAATAGGGATTCCGTTGATGCCCAAGATCCACGACCTCATTATATTTGGACATAAAAGTTTTTTCCAGTTAACTATACATAAACAAAACAGTTTGTTCGGGGTTCGCGTCGGCATCCGGTTGGGAAAAAGTCCCTCTGTATGTCAGCGGAGCCAAAAATGCCCGCGCAAGCTTTTTGTTGCCCCCACTATCCCCCTAAAAATATTCAAATCTTCGCCAGCGCCATCTTTCCGGCAACAAAAACTGTACCGCTGATGAGCAACGATGCGCAGAACCTGTTCGCTCAGTTCTCTGGCAAGCCTAGCACAACCGCAAATCTTTGTCGGCCCCTTAAAAAGCCCGCTTGTTTTCTCTCTCTTTCCTTTCCCTTCGAGAATTCCCTATGGGCAATTTATTGAGAAGGAGACAGGCTTTGTTTTTTCTGTTCAACACACCAGCTCAAAACCAAGCTGTGAGGACTCACTTCCAATTTCTTGTTCACGGGAAGTTTTGTAGCACTTGTACAAGCCGAAGTGAAATGGAAGTAATCAAACGAATACTTTCCATCCATCCGCTGACGCATTTTGAAAATCTTGAAAAGGGGAAGCCGTTCCATCTTCCCTCGCTTTCGCAGGTTCCAATAGCTTTGGTGAGGAGGTGGCGGTTCCCTGGGGTGAAGCATCATCAAAGATAGTACCTGCCAACTTTCATAGGGGGCAATATTTTTGGAGTGATGCTTGATGAAGTTCCACCATTGTTGGCCCTGAGGTGGCATGCTGTTCAGTAGGCCTGGGATTCTCGTATACTCTCCTTTAATGGTTGCTTCAGGAATCCAATGCCCTTTTGGAGGGTCCTTGTTCGAGACATGACTGTTTCTAGTATTTCCTTAGTTTTTCGTAGATGTGGATGACTGAAAACAAGGATATCAAGTGCTGGCCTGCTGTATGCCTCAAAAATCTGTGCTCTTCATCCCCCATAGGTCCTGCCTGCCCCAGCACGGGTGCTGTCCCCGTACCACTTGATCAGCATGCCAATCACTCTCCTTCTCTCTTCTCTTGGCTGGCCAAGGACACTCGGCCTTTTGGTTTCTCTTTGTTGGGGGGGGGGGGACGACGTTCTCTCATCAGAGATACGCGGAAAGGAGCCTCCCTTGAAGTACTGTTGGGTGAGTGGAGAAGGCGGGACCTTCTGATACCCTCACTACCGCAGATCGTTTCGATGCTTCTGAGAAGAAAGACCTATTGAAGGAGATACAGAGTAGAAGCGTTGAGCTATACTCGGAGGAGCACCTGTGTGTGCGAGAGCGGGCGGAAAAGCAGATCAAATTTATTAAGACGTAACGGTAATGTATAACTCCGTTAACAAGACCAACTTTCAGCACTCACTCACAACTTCAAACCAAAGAGAGGCTTCATTCATCAACTTTACCACAGCAGCTCTTCTGAAGCCTTGCATGCTTGGACTTCCCCCATCACCTCCTTCAACCACCCAGCGTATGTATCGGAAAAGTATGTAATGAATGAAGAGGGCCTGTGCATATAAATAGCTCTCTGAGGGCAGCATTGATAAAGTTCCTTCACCGTAATCCTATGCCTACTCTCTTCACTGTCCTCTTCATACTCTTGAATCATCATCTCCTGTAGCAGCCGGCCGCGGGGTTGAGAGAACGGGATTAGCGGAAATTCCGGCGGCGATTCCGAAATGAATGGAGCCGTAACGCTGGACCCAAGGGGGAGAGACCGTTACAAGAACAGTCGAGAATGAGTCCCGATTATTGGGGTATATTAAGGGAGTTAGGGAGAGAATAAAGTGGTGCTGGATTCGGACTTAGCGGCCTACAATACATCAGCTGGTGACACATTCCAGCCCTCCTGATTGTCCATACAAGCACTCCACAATCTCAGGGTTGGTGCAAGTTCGCAGAAGATGTCTTTAGCCGTGGCACCCTCGGTCAAGTGCATCACCCCCCCCCTCCAGGATTGCCAGTCCCCGTCCTCACGGTACCTGAAACCATCTTGAACGAAGAAAGAACTGTGACTTCCATTAATCGGTTTTACGTCGTCACACAATGGGTATCTTCGGGTAACCTTGGCCAGGGTACTCGCCAGAGGGTAAATGGGGAAGTGCCTTGAATCCTGTTTCGTGTAGTGAAAAGCTAAGTTCCGACGTGAAATATGTGAGTGACGACGTAAAACTGAATCAAACAGAGATTATAGAATTATCGATTTTGTCAAAGCTAAAAAGGTCCAATTTAAAAAACGTTTATACTTGATGTAAATTTTTGCGCAAGGAAGAGACGCTCAGGGAGAGGGGAGAGAATGGCAGTGGCCAAAAAAAAAAAAAAACAAGCGATTCCTCCCAGGACCGAATGCAGCAATCCTCTCGAGCCCTGGTCCACCTAAAAATCGAAGCGCCAGACTTTTACTTCGGCATCCTCCGCCGCAGAAACGATCATGGAATCGGTGAACTCCAGACAGCTGACTCCGTCGGAATGGCCCACCAGATTATACATCCATCTGTGGGTGCGCATATCCCATACCTTGATGCTCTGATCTGCGGAGCCCGAGACGATCTTGGTGGCATCGAATCGCACGCAGGTGACGTCAGCTGTGTGTCCATTTAGTATACCAATCAAAGGCGAGGGAGAACGGAGGTCCCACAATCTGATCGAGGCATCCTTCGAGCCGCTGACAACCAGGTGTCCTTCGAACTGAACGCTCTGAACCGTCTTCGTGTGTCCCTTCAGGGTGTGCAAACAGGAACCGGCGCCGGCGGCGGAGGAGGAGGCACTCCAAACCTTCAACCACCTATCCGATGAACCTGTGACCATGAGATCTTCCTTGGCGTCCATGCAGTAGATGGGTTTGCTGTGGCCGGACATCTCCATCACCTTCTTCCCATCCCTTGCTGACCATACGGCGATAGATCCATTCCATGCTCCGGTCCATATGCGATCGCTGTCAAACCGGAGCGAGATGATGGGAGAGAAGATGTCCTCGAGGACGAAGAGGAGTTTCTTGGTGTGCTGCTCATAGACCCGCACGGTATCCGCTGTGCTCACCATCAGCTTCTCATCGTCGAATCGGAAGGTCAGAAACTTCTGGTCCGAATTTGCAAAGGACTCCTTGAGCTTCAGGGTTTCCAGATCCCATTCCTTTATGACGGTCTCATCGCAGGTCAGAAGCTGATTCCGTCGGAACTGAAGGCTCTTGATGGCCTTTTTGTGGCCGGTCAAGGTGGTCTAAGTTCCGCCGAGCTCCCATTTACGCGAAACCTTGCGGGCCTCAATGACATGGCCTTTCCATGACAATCCTGCTGATGCATGTCCCCTCACGCCGCGTCGGAGCACCAACCAAGAGAGCCCCAGCTTTTGATCGAACAGTGCCTGCCATGGCTGTGAGTCCGCCAGGGATTTCAGATAGGTGCACGTGAGAGAGACTTGGCAGAGGGATCTCGGGTCAAGGTAGGCGAGGATGCGCAGCACCGATTCGGGCAACAATCCCAGCAGCGTAGGTTCGGGAACAGATCGGGACCCGCCCCTTTGCAGTGGCATAGCACGTGTCGTCCGGCGTCTCTTTCGCCTTTCCCCAGCATACTCTGTAGGAGTTGTTGTTGTATTCTCCGGCGTTGGTGGGGCGTGGTGTGGCTGTTGCAGAAGCTGTGCTGTGGGAGGGGAATGCCTGGACGGTGTGGCTCCCCCAGCAGAAGATTCTTCTTCTTCCACGGCCATGATGAGCTCCATGCTGTTCAAGGCATCTAGGACTGTGAGGAGGTTCCGTTGAAGGTTGGTGAGGCTGCTTCGCAGCGAGGCCAGCTCCTTCTTAATCTGCCGTTGTATGTGTCCCTGCAAGCGCTCACTTTCTTCCTCGCCTCTGTTATCCTCCCCTTCGTATCCGCTCGGTGAGGATTTCCGAAACGTCTCTGGCTGCTGCGGTTGTTGTTGTTGTTGTCGTTGGGGCAATTGGTCCATCAAAGCCGGCCTGTCGGGTCAGAGCATCAGTTGGTGCGTGAAAATCGTTTTATTTATTTATTTTTATTTTTTTGGTTTTTTTTTTTTTTTTGTTTTTTTTGGGTGTGGTGCTACCTCAACAGATCATAGTGACGGTCCTTTCTTAGGAGTGGTTGCGTTTGCGATGACTCGTTCCGTTGGTTGTTGGATCAAACCGTCGAGTCACGTCGGAGAAGTCGTTCCGCAGGGTTCGAACCCTTTCCGAACTACCTCCGAGGGACCTAGTCATTAAACAAGAGGAACCTTTGTCACCTTCTGCATGCGGGAGGCTCACTAGGGTGCGCAAGTGGGCGCGTTTCAATAGGACTTCTTCAATGTTTTTCCTAGAACCCCCTGCTCTGCATAGGGCAAAAAAAAAAAAAAAAAATCTTCGAATGAATCATCGAACCTTATTGCAAC
>Ga0209935_1002440_pt1 | contig 22779 bp, 19 predicted proteins | sample ThiBio_1000_plan_2_FD_183958 | JGI IMG/M metagenome (GOLD analysis project Ga0209935, IMG submission 183958) | Wastewater bioreactor microbial communities from Cape Town, South Africa - Thiocy_cont_1000_plan (SPAdes) | ecosystem: Engineered > Bioreactor > Thiocyanate-remediating >...
CCAGCCGGGCAGGGCCAGCACGGGGCGGGCGGCGAGGTCGAGGCCGGTCATTTGCCGAATCCACTTTGTGAGCCATTCCGCTTCGTTGGTGGCCTGCTGGAGGCCGTGGGTGTCCTCGGCCCAGGGCCAGATGAGTTGCCGCCCGTCGTAGAAGACCTTGTGATCCGCGAAGCCCTCCCGCGCGCGGCCCTTGCGCCGGGTCTTGGTCTCGATGGCAAAGAGCCCCGTGGGGCCGACCACGACGTGATCGAGGTTGAACGCCCCCTTGCCCTCATCCACCGGCACATCGTGAAAGACGCGGTATTCGCGGGGCAGCGTGTCGAGCCATTCCCCCACCGCCCGCTCGCCGAGGTAGCCGAGGAGGTAACGGTGCCGCTTGAGAAAGTGGTTGTACACCCACCAGCAACTCACCACGAGTCCAGCGACCAGCACACCAAACACAAGAATGATGGTAGGCAAATTGAACCCCTTCCCCAGCTTTGGCAATCCCCACAGGATCAACCCGGCGAGCAGCCACGGCGCGATAACAAAGACCAAGGCGTTTTGCGGGACATTCTCGTCCATCTTAAAAATCTTCCGCCGCAGCGTCTCTCCGGGCGCGCGCAACAGCTTAAAATCCTCAGGCCACCGCTCTCCGCTTCGTTTTCCCTTCACCACGACGAGCAAAGTACCCACTACAAACGGGAGGAGGATGTATGCGCAAAATACAATGGCTGCGATCAAGGTCTTGTCCACGCGCTAAGCCTCAACTTTGTGCGCCATCTGCCAAGCCGATTTCGCCGCGCTTGCCTTAGCGCCTGTCGCGCTCTAAACCATCACCCGACCGGAGGCCCCCGCTGGGGCGTACGCCGAGGGGTTGCTTTGTCAGCCATGAGGCCGGGCCTCCGGTTCTTTTTCTTTGCCCGGAACGCTGCCCGGCGCGGGACGCCCCCCTACTCCTTCACCTTCACGAGCGAGTCTTTGACCGGGCGGCCTGCGAGTTTGGCGGCGTAGACGGCGAAGGGTTGGTCGATGAGGTCCTCGGGCTGGTCGCCGCCGAGCGTCCACCAACTGCTATTCGCCGTGACGAGGGCGGAGCCGATGAGCTTGCCGTCGCGGTAGAGCGGGAGCGAGACCTTCACGCGGTCGGCCTTGCCCGACCATTCCGTGGCGCGGTCTTCCCAATGCAGGAGCTGGGGCTTCACCACATAGCCGCCGGGGGTGCCGGAGGTGACGACGCTGGAACCCGGGTAGTACGGGATGAGCGCCGCCGTGAGCTTGCCCGCCACCACGCCGCCGGAGCCGGGGAAGTTGTCGGATTCAAACGTGGCGTCGGCGGGTTTCAGCACCGCGATCTGCGTCCCGGCGGGCACCGTGGCGGGTATCTGGACGGCCAGTTCGCGCTGCGAGACATAGCAGCCGGAAAGCAAAGAAACACAAAGAAGACCAAGGATCGCAAATCGCATCGCACGGGAATAAGCGAAGCGCGGTGCGGGGTCAATGCGGAGCCTTAGCGGTGCGGGGGTGAAATGAAAGGGGGCGAAAAATCGCGGTTCCTTGCAGCGGCTCGTTTCCGGGCCATTTCACTCTTTACGAGGGGAAAGCGGGTTCGTTGCAGGCCCGTTTCGGGTTTCATTGCGCCTCATTGCTCATTGCACGCCCTAAGGGGGATTTCCTGCAATGAAATGAGGATTGAAATCCCGCCGGGCATTTCCTAGCCTCGGCTTCGCTGCTGGCGGCAAAGACTTAGCTGGCAGCCAAGGAACTCAGATTGATTACCCGCACGTGGGGTGAGCCTGACGCTCATGCCCATGCGCGGGAATCTCTAACATCAATCCAAGGAGTTCCCATGCAATACATGGCAAAAGCCAGTAGTCCGGCCTCATCGAGCGCCGGGGTCACAATCATCGAGCGCCTCGCGGCGTTTGGCAGCGATAACCCCTCCCAGGGCGCGTCCTGGAGCGTGGTGTGCCCGGATGGCGCAGAGGCGCGCATATCCGCGCGGCTGGGTCGCCTGACGGTCTACGTGAGGGAGAAGACGCCAGAGGGCAGCCGGGAGCGGTGCGCCCTCAGTGTGAACCTCGGGCGGCTGGCCGAGATCGCCCGCCGGGCGAGGCGCTTGATCGCGGCCCGTCGCACGGGCCTGGCCACCATGCGTCCGCTCACCGCCAGCGAGGAGCTGGAGTGCTGGAGAGTGGCTGCCATGGATGAGGAGGTGCGGTTGTTTGACACCCACCGGGCCACCCCGGCGTGGTGCGGCGGCATTCGCGCCGCTGTGGAGATCGCGCTGCTCGTGAGGCAGGCGATGCGCCTCGCGAAGGGCTGAGAGCAGTCGGGGCGGAGGGTGGTCTATACACACCCTCCGTCCCCCAGCCTCTTCGCTCCGACTCTCTCTGGAGCGGTGGGAACGCCGAAGTTCCCCCTCCCGGCGAGGGCAGGACCCGTGCAATGAAGGAGAGAAATTCCCCTCCTTCATTGCAGGCTCCCATTTCACGTCCATTTCACTCTCGCCGAGGAGAAAAGCGGTTCATTGCAGGCCCGTTGCGGGTTTCATTGCGCTTCATTGCAGGACGGCTCCCCTTAGGCTGCGCAACGAAATCCCGGCGATCAACGCAGAGCATACTCGCGGCCTCGCTTGTAGAGCCATCCCGCCTCGATGCCTTTCTTGGCCATGCGCGAGACGGTGCCCGCCGAGATGCCCATTTCGCGGGCGATTTCCTCGGCGCTGGTGAGGCCGTCGGCCACCCACTGGCGGAAGGTATCGATGCTATTGGCGGGCCTGATCTGGATGTTGACTACTCCGTCCGCACCGGTGAGGAAACGCCACTCGAAGCAGCCCTGCGCGGAGCGACTGTTGCGATCCTTCGTAAAGAGCGAGCGAAAGGCCGCGCCCTCCCCGGGCTCCTCGGAAAGCTCATCCAGCCGGATGACCCAGAAGGCGGCGTCTTCGCGGCGGGAGGTGCCTCGCATGGTTTCCTTGTTGCGGCCGGAGTGGTGTACGACGACCACGGCGATGCGGTGGCGGCGCAGGGTGAGGAGCCACCCGAGGACGGATTCCCAATCGTCGGCGTCGTTTTCCTTCATGCCGGAGAAGAGGCACGAGAGGTTGTCGAGGAACAGGATGCCGATGCCCTGGGCGAGGAGGTAGCCCGTGAGGGCGCGCTGCGCCGGGGGCGTGGCCAGGTTGAGCACCTCGCCGGTGTAGTGAAACAGCTCCTCATGGTTGAGCACGAGGAGTTGCTTGCTCTCGCCCATGCCGCCGATGCGCGCGTCGAGGGCTTCGCACGGCATCTCGCCGTCGACGTACATCACGCGGCGCGGGGCCTCGGGCGTCCAGGGGCCAAAGGCGCGCCCGTTCGCGACGGCGGTGGCGAGGCCGAGGGCGAACCACGTCTTGCCTAATCCGCGCGGCGCGTAGATGAACCCGAGGTCGCCCTCCATGAACCAATCGCCCAGCACGGGCTGGCGCGAGGGAATGCCCTGTGAGCGGTGATCGGTGGAGTCGCGTGTGCCGGTGGTGATGGCCTGGCTGAGCACGAGTTCGCGGGCGGCTTCACGGTCGCCGTCGCGGGGGGATTCCGGCGGGAAGCCCGGCGCGGGGTCGGCCACGTCGCGGAGGAAGGCTGGCACGGGCTCGGGCACGCTGTCGGCGGCGTGCGCGGGGGCGGTGTTGCCGTCGGCGCGGTGAGCGGCGGGGGCGTTCCCGTCGGCATTCGCGGGAGCATGCCCGGCGCGTTGGGCAGCGGCTGCGGCATCGGCGGCGTTTTGGGCTTTGAGGTAGTCGGCGAAGAGGTTCCAGTTTTTAGCGAAGGTCATAGAGGTAGTGGTGAGTTTTCAGTGGTTCAGTTTTCAGACTTGGCGCGGAGGGAAGCGGTGGTTCGGCTCCGGTGGGCCTGCCGGTGAATGGCGGGCTCGGGGTTGTGTTCGTGGTTGGTTGCCGGGGTTATGGTGGGTGGTCGTTGTGGGTTGCCGGGGGTGTGAGTATTGACGCCGGGGCGATGTCTATTCCCGGAGGACATACCGCCTCCGGCTGACCGTGGGAGGCGAATCGGGGTTGCGTGCCGCGTGCGAAGGAAGCTCCGCCTCGCGGGCGCGGAGCGCCTCGGGAGACGGCTCCGGGGTGCGCTCATCATCGGCGGAGGGCGACGCGGGGTTGAGGTTCGCTGCCGAGCCTGGGCGCGACTCATTGTTGCTGCCTGCCTCCCTGCGAGACTCCGCTCCGGCGGTGAGGTTCGCCAAGAGGAACGGCTTCGGGTTGCGGCGAGCCTCCGAGTTACTCTCATCACCGGCGGAAGGCGGCTCGGGTTTGAGGTGGCGGGGTGCCGGAGGACGGTGCGCTGCCGTCGCTGCGTGAGCCTCCGGGTTCCTATTGACCTCGCGGGGAAGCTCCGCCTCGCGGGCGAGATGCGCCACGGCAGACGGCTCCGGGTTGCGGCGGGCCTCGGGTTCCCGGCCCTCCTCGGCGCAGGGCTCCGCGTTGAGGGCGGGCTCGGGGTCGAGGTAGAGGATGTATTGACGTTGCCCGTTGTCGCGGAGGCCGTCGGGGATGCGGACAAACTGCGACCGCGTCCAGGTGGCGCGATCCGCGCCGAGCACGTAGGCGTAGCGCATGAGAGCGAGCGTTTCCGCCTCGGCGCGCCCGGCGCAGTGATACCACCCGTGGAGCGACCGCCTGCCGCTGTGCACGACGAGCGTGAGCGGGGCCATGTGGCCGAGGTGCGCGAGGATGGCGGCCTGTTCGTCGGGCGTGCCGCCGTCCTGCTCGATGATGAGGTAACGGCGCGGGCCGGTATTGGCCAGCGTGTGCTGGCTCACGCGGCCATCCTGCGTGCGCCCGGTGCGGCTCGTCATGGGCGATGGCACGATGAGCGCGAGCCCGGCCAGCCGACCGCGCCAGCGGGAGCGGCGGCGCGTGGCAAAGAGGGACTTGCTCTGCCCGCAACACAGCAGCGGATCGCCGGGAAAGAGCGCGTCGATCACGGCCTCGGCCTGCGGCTCGTCGTCGTCGAAGCGCACGGGGGAGGATTCCCACAGGTCGGCCAGGGTGAAGCCGTCGCCCTGCGCGACCACGGCGGCGCGACGCGCGGGTTCACGCGGCGGCCAGAGCGAGGCGCTGGCGGGACGCGCCGGGCCATTCGCGACGCCGGGCTGCCACGCGACGCGGCGGGAATTTTCCACCGCCCGCAGTATCTCCTGCTCCCCCACCTCGCGCCCGCATCCGGCCACGGAGGCGCGGAGCATGGCGAGGATCTCGCGTTCCGTGCGGTAGGCGTGGAGCACGCGGGCGAGGCGGAAGAGGTAGAGATTCACCCCCTGCCCCGCGCGGGGCGGAGCCGAGAGCAGGTCGCGCACGAAACGCGGGAGCTGCTCCGTCGTCATTTGCGAACCGCCCGTCATTCCCGCCCCGCCTCCGCGTGGAGCATTCCGGCCACGTGCCGGGCAAAGGCCAGCCGGTGCGCCTCGCGCCCCGTGGCGAGGTATTGCGCCGCCAGCCGCGCCGCCTCCCGCTGCCACGGATCACGCCGCCCGGGCTGAAACAGCACCTCCTGGTACATCGCCGCGAGCACCGCCCGCCCCGCCTCGTTCCCCCGCGGACACCGCCCGCAGCCGCCGCATTTCTGCTTATACGCCATGGGCCAACACATAAGCAGAAACACGGGCAATTTGGGATACGCGTTTACCAAGCAAGGGCCCGAAACGGGAGAAATCCGCTCAAAACCCCGCTAGGGCTGCAACACTGGCAAACATGCTAATGTTCAGAAATCGCAGCCGGTTCCGCGCCGGGAAAAGATCGCAAAGAGTACCCGGGACGATAATTTGACAACAATCCTCAAATGCTTTGTATGATTTTGTCATGTCAATTCGCGATCGCTGGGAGGGAATTCCCCTCGATGAACTGCATTACCCCGATCGCGCAATGGCGTGGTACGTCCGAGCGGCCAATGAAAACGGCTTCCCGGTCGAAAAGCGCCCGCAGTACCATGGTGCCGCCTTCATGGTGGCGGGAATTCAATTCCACTATGACCGTTATCTTGAGAATCGGAAGCTCGTCCAAGCTACAGGGCTAGACTGGGAAAAGACGGCGCACCACGCGTGCGCACACGATGTCATCGCTTATATAAATCGCCTGGGGCAGTTCTACTTCTTTGCGAAGGCGCACATTCCTGAATACGAAAAGAAGAAAACTTTTATTGTCTCCCTCATGCCTATGCGCATGAAATTCACGGCTCACCGTTCCTGCGATGCACCCCGAAAGGAGTCTGAAAGAGAACGCCAACACCAAGCGGAAGCTTTTGGTCCGGATTGCCATCTCGTGAATGGTGATCTGGAGTATCACCTTTTAGTCGAGGGTGACTGCTTATATTTCGCTCCCCAAAGAGATCACCCCGAGATCATGCAGGAGATTTTTGCGGTCTTCGAATCGATCTATAGCCCTAAAATCTGGCCCTCGAAAAATCCGGCCAGACGCACATAAGGCCCTCCACAAATACCGCAGCCCCGGCAGGGTCTATCTGGCCCCCCTACCGATAATAGCACACCGCCAGCGCTGCGCCGAGGAGGACGGCGAAGGCGACGATGCCGGGCGCGAGGCGCAGGAAAATCGTCGCCACCGCCGGGTGCGAGGCCCTCTCTCAGGACAGAAACATTTCGAGTCTGCGGAGAGCATAAACCTCCCCTTCTCCTCCGATTCCGCGAATGTCTCGATCGTGCCGGAACCCGCGGGCGGCCTGCTATAGTATCGGCGGCGCACACTGCACGGCCCGGCCTGTTAGCGATCAGTCCCGATCATCCACGGAAATGCAAGAGCCCGGGCGTCTCCGTGGAGGAAAGCCCGGGCTCCTGACTGGCGGGGGGGAATTCTTTTTGGCTACAGATTTTTAATCTGCTCTAAAACTTCACGCCGAATTGTGCGCCGAGGACGAGGCCGTTGGGGATGTCGCCCGTGCCGCCGGGCTGGATGACCCACTGCACGTCGGGCTGGATGTAGGCCCATTTATTCAACTGCACGCGGTAGCCCGCCTCAAAGACGAGTTCGTAATCGGGCGAGCCGCCGCCCTGCGCGGAGACGCTGTCGGCGTAGTCATTACTGAACTGGCCGTAGATCACGCCGAGGATGGTGCGGTCATTGTCGCGCCCCGGGATGAGGCCCTGGTAGATCGCGCCGCCATTCACCTGGAAGGGTACGATGGCGACATTCTGCTGCGGCGACAGGGTGAAGGTGGTGAAGAGCGTCAGCCCCTGGTCGCTGTCGAGATTCTCGCGATACACCATCTGGTCGCCATGCAGGTAGAATCCATAGCTGGCGGGCGTGGTCGAGGTCTGACCAAACTGCGGGTAATCCCACGACGACCAGTAGCCGCCGAAGAAATAATGACCCGACAGCCCCTTCGCCGTCGGGCTGATCGCCGGGGCGACCGCCTTTTTGTCCGCCACCACGGCCTTGCCATCGGAGACGGGCGCGGGAGCCTCGCGCTTGAAGAACTCGGGCGTCCATCCGACCTGGCCGATGAGCATGAACCCATCGCCGCTCTGGATGCTCATGTCGACGCCATGATAGGCGCGGTCAAACATGCGGCTGGAGACCTGGTAGATGCCGACCATGGCGTTGAACTCCGGCGTGGGATCGATGCGCAGCCGCGCGCCCCACGAGGCGAAGGGATAGGCCGAGAAGCGCGTATTGAAGAGCACCGCGCGGATGTTGCCGTCGATGCCGTTGTTCAGGTAGTACCCGTACAGCGGCGAGGTGGCAAAGTCGTCGCTCGCGCCGAGGCGGCCCAGCTTGATCGAGAGCTTGTCATCGAGGAGCTTTTGCTCAAGGAAGAGGCCATACAGGAAGATGGCCTGCCCGCCGACGAGCTGCATGGGGTCGTACTGGCTGCCCAGCGCGCCCTGGATGCTGTTGCCGTCGCGATTCACCCCGGTGATGGTGAAGGTCGCGCCCTGCCAGCCGACGAGCTTTTCCAGGTCGGTCTTCAGGCCGAAGTAAAAGTCATCGGCGTAGGAGGCGGACTGATTGCGCCCGCCGACGACATTGCCCGCCACGATGGCATTGTAATAGGCGAAGAAGTCGAATCCATAATCGCTAAGCTTAGGCCGCAGGCCGAACCAGTCGCCCGTGGCGTAATCACCCTGCCACCACGAGACGGAGGCAGGTTCGGGCGTGGCCCGAGGGAAATCCCGATCCTCCGCCGGGAGGGCGCGGGAGTTGTTGGTGGCCTGAGTGAAGGCGGTAATAGGTAATACCGCCGAAAACAAAGCCGCGTATACGGCACGGGTGCGAGGGAACATAGGGGGTGTTGTTAGGTTAGAGTTGGGTGATCTGGATGCAGGGGAAATAGCTGCGGGGCTCGTCCCTCGGGCTGACGTCGATGGCCGCGAGGGAAAAAGCGGTGGCGAGGCGGGCGGCCTTTTCCAGCGGGAGGCCGCGCAGGCTGGCGGCGATCCACCCGGCGACCATGGCGTCGCCCGCGCCCACGGTGGTGCGGATGAGGAGCTGCGGCGGCACGGCCAGCAAAGCCTCGGCGGCGGTGACAAAGAGCGCGCCGTCCACGCCCATGGAGACAATGACGCACTCGATGCCGCAGGCGACCAGCTCCCGCGCGGTGGCGAGCACCTCGGCCCGCGACTTGAGAGTCCGGCCCGTGATGGCCTCCAGCTCGTGGATGTTGGGCTTGATCACGCTCGGCTTGGCCGCGATGGCAAACTGCAGCGGCCGGTCGCTGGTATCGACTGCCACCCGGATGCCGCGCCGCGCGAAGTCGGCGGTGAGTTCCTCGTAGATGGAAACCGGGACGCCCGGCGGCAGACTGCCGGCCAACACCGCCCACCGGGCGTCAAGGCTTGCGATTCGTTCCCGCAGCTCGGCCACATTGTCGGCAGTCGGCTCCGCGCCGGGGAAGTTGATGTCCGTCGTGGTCTGGTTCGCCGGATCGGTAATCTTGATGCCCGTGCGGGTGGACCCGGCGATGCGCACGCATTCATCGGCCACGGCATACTTGCGGAAGAGCGTCTCAAAGGACCCGGCATTGTCCTCGCCCAGGAAACCGGAGACAGCCACGCGGAATCCCGCGCGAGCCACGGCCACGGCGACATTCACGCCCTTCCCCGCCGCATGGCTCTCCTCGGCGGCGACGCGATTGACTTTTCCCGGGGCGAAGTGCGGGATGGAAAGCGAGTGGTCGATCGCCGGGTTGAGGGCGACGGAGAGGCAGTCGTAGGCGGCTTGGTTCATGAAATTATTTCCCCAGGTTGCGCACCTCAGCAGCGGTCGAGCAGGCCAGCGCGCGGCGGGCCATGTCGGCGGCCTCGGTGAAGCGCAGCTTGCGCAGGTGGGCCTTCACGGCGGGGACGCTGGGCAGGCTCATGCTGAGCTCCTCCACGCCGAGTCCCGTGAGCAGGGCCGCGCCGAGAGGCTCCCCGGCGATGCCGCCGCAGACGCCCACCCATTTGCCCGCAGCCTTCGCGGCCCGCACGGTCATGTCGATGAGGCGCAGCACGGCGGGGTGCAGGCCGTCGACGTTCTTGCCCAGGGTCGGGTGCAGGCGGTCCATGGCGAGGGCGTATTGCGTGAGGTCGTTCGTCCCGATGGAAAAGAAATCCACCTCGCGGGCCAGCTCCGGGGCCATGATGACGCTGGAGGGCACCTCGATCATGATGCCGATCTCGACCGGCGGCGCTCCGATCTGGGCGCGCACGGTTTCCGCCAGTTCCTTCGCGGCGCGCAGATCCTCCAGCGTCGAGATCATGGGAAACATGATGCGCACGGGGCCAGTCAATGCCGCGCGGTAGATGGCGCGGAGCTGCGGGATGAAAAGGTCGGGCTGCTGGAGGCAGAGCCGGATGCCGCGCACGCCGAGGAAGGGGTTTTCCTCCTTGGGCAGCGTGATGTAGGAGGCGAGCTTGTCGCCGCCGATGTCGAGGGTGCGCAGGATGAGCGGCAGGCCGTTGAGCGCCTGGATCATCCCGGTGTAAATCTCCGCCTGCTCATCCTCCGAGGCGGGTTCGTCGCGGTCGAGGAAGAGGAATTCCGTGCGCATGAGCCCGACGCCCTCCGCTCCAGCCTCCACGGCGGCGGCGGCCTCGGAGAGCTTGCCGATATTGGCCACCACCTCGACGCGATGGCCGTCGAGCATGAGGGCGGGAGCGAAGCGTTCACGGCTGGCCTCGTCATTGCGCGCGGCCAGGGTTTGCTGAAATTTCCGCGCCGATTCAAGATCATCCGCCGACGGTGCGGTGTAGAGCCGCCCGGCTGCGCCATCCGCGATGCAGACTGTGCCCGCCGGGATGTCGTGCACCGACGCGCCGAGGCCGACGATGGCGGGAATGTCGAGCGACCGGGCAATGATCGCCGTGTGCGCGGTCGGTCCCCCGCCCGCCGTACAGATGGCGAGAATGAGCGCGGGATCGAGCCGCGCGGTGTCGGAGGGCGCGAGGTCTTCCGCCACCAAAATGCCCGGCGTGGAAGGCAATACCGGCCCTTCGTTTTTCACGCCCGCGAGGAGGCGGAGAACCCGGCGGCCCACGTCGTTCCAATCCGCCGCGCGCTCGGCCAGGCGTTCGTTTTCGATCTGGCGAAACTCCGCCACGCGGCGCTCGATGGCCTGCTGCCACGCCCATGCGGCGGATTTTCCGCTGTCGATCTTCAGGTAAACCTCTTCGAGAAGCTCGGCGTCGCTGAGCAGCGCGAGGTGAGCGCGAAAGATGGCCGCCTGCCCTTTCCCGCTGCGCTGCTCCACGTCCGCCTGGATCTGCTGCAACTCCGCCGCCGCATCGGCCAGCGCATGCCGCAGCGCCGCCGACTCGATATCCGCGCCGCGCGATTCCTCCGAGGTCTCGATGCGCTCGACGCCGTAATGAAAAACCGGGCCAATGCCCACGCCGGGCGCACCGGACACGCCCTCCAGCGACGCAACCGTGCCGACCGGCTCCCAATGCGCCGCCGGGATGATCGCCGCCTCGGTTTCCTCACTCTCCCCCAGCCCGTCGGCCACCGCCGCCGCGAGGGCGCGCAAGGCCTCCTGGGAATCCGGCCCGCTGGCGAGCAGCCGGATCGTCGCGCCGCCGTGCACGCCGAGCTTGAGCAGCGAGGCCATCGACTTGCCATTGGCCGCCTTGTCTTTGAACCGCACCTGAATCGTGCTGGCGAAAGTATTGGCTAGTTCCGCGAAATGCGTGGCCGGTCGGGCGTGCAGCCCGGCCTTGCCTGCGACGAAGACATCGGCGAAATCCGCGCCCGCGAGTTCCTCCACCACCGCCCCCGCCTGCTGGCGGGCCGTGAGGCCGAGAATGATGTCCGCCGCGCTGCTGGTCTGCGCGAGCTGGGCGGCCATCGAGTCATTGTCCAGCACGTCGGTGAGCGCGGCCAGCACCTCGATGTGTTCGTCGGATTTTGCCGCGATGCCGATGATGACGCGCACGATCTGGCCGGGATTCCACTCGACGCCGAGAGGCACCTGCACGACCGCCACGCCCGTGCGATGAATTAGCTCGCGATCCTTCTGCAACCCATGCGGGATGGCGATGCCATTGCCGAGAAAGGTATTCGCCTGCTGCTCGCGGGCCAGCATGCTCTCGATGTAGCCGGGGTCGATGCACCCCAGCTCGACGAGCAGGCGGCCCGCCTCGCGGATGGCCTCTTCCTTGTTCCCGGCTCGCGCGTGGAGCTGGATGTTCTTGGGCGTCAGCTCGATCATGGGATGGTCCTCAGGCCTGGGCTGCGATGGGTTTCTTGACGAGGAAGAGCGCGGCCACGGTCACCAGCGTTCCAGCCACCAGCGCGATGAAGAAGGCCCCGAGGTGCTGCACCGCGCCGGGGATGATGGCGGCAAAGATCCCGCCATGCGGCACGAGGAAAAGCACACCGCTCCACATCGCCAGCGCCCCGCCCACGGCGGAACCCGCGATGAGCGCCGGGATCACGCGCACCGGATCTTTCGCAGCGAAGGGAATCGCCCCCTCCGTGATGAATGACAGCCCGAGCACGAAGGCTGGACCCGCCGCCTCGCGCTCCTCGACATCGAAGCGATTGCGGAAGAGCCACGCCGCCACGGCCACGCCGAGCGCCGGGGTCATGCCCGCCACGATCACCGCGCCCATCGGCGCGTAGACCTTGCTGGCCAGCAGGCCGACGGCAAAGGTGTAGGCGGCTTTATTGACTGGTCCTCCCATGTCAAAGGCCATCATGCCGCCGAGGATCACGCCGAGCAGGAGGGCGTTCGCGCCCTGCATGCCCTGGAGCCACGTCGTCAGCGCCGAGAGCACCACCTGCACCGGCGGCGCGATGATGTAGATCATGGCGAGGCCGACGATGATGGAGCTGAGAAAGGGCAGGATGAGCACAGGCTTCAAGCCCTCCAGCGTGGCCGGGAGCTTGATCTTTTCCGCGAGGAACTTCGTCAGGTAGCCCGCGAGGAAACCCGCCGCGATGCCGCCGAGGAAGCCCGCGCCGAGGTTCTGCGCCAGCATGCCGCCGATGAGGCCGGGCGTGATGCCGGGCCGGTCGGCGATGGAAAAGGCAATAAATCCCGCGAAGACCGCGACGAAGAGATGAAACGCCACGTCGCCGCCGATGAGGGTGAGCGCCGCCGCGAGAGTTCCCTCCTGCTTGCCCGCATAAATGCCGCCGAAGGCAAAGGCCAGCGCGATGGACAGGCCGCCCGCGATGACGACGGGCAGCATGTAGGAAACGCCTGTCATGAGGTGCTTGTACGGGCCGGTGCGGGACCGCGATCTCTCAGCTTTCAGCTTTTCGACCGAGCTGGCGAGAGAATCGCTCTTCGGCTGTTCCAGCGCGGTCTGGAGGACTTTCTGCCCGGCGTGGATGGCTTCCTTCGTGCCGGTCGAGTAGATGGGCTTCCCGGCGAAGCGCGAAAGGTCGACCTTCGTTTCCGCCGCGATCACCACGGCATCGGCGGCGGCGACATCCTCGGCGGTCAGCGTGTTTTTCGCCCCCACGGAACCCTGCGTCTCGACCTTGATCTCGTACCCGAGCGCCCTGGCGGCCTTTTGCAGCGCCTCGGCCGCCATGAAGGTATGAGCGATCCCCGTGGGACAGGAGGTGATGGCGACGAGTTTTTTCACGCCCTGCGGCGCAGCCGGAGCGGCGGCGGGAGCGGAAACCGGCGCGCCTGCCGGGATCGTGGCAAGCTGGAGTGCCGCCTCCAGGATGGCCCGTGTATCGCGAATCGCCTCGCTCACCCGCGTCCCGTAGACCTGCTTGCCCGCGAAGCGCGAGGCGTCGACTTTCGCGTCCGACGCGAGGATCACCGCCTCGGCAGCGGCGATCTGGCTGGCGGAGAGCGGCGCGGTTAGGGTGGGAATTTCCACCGCGACCTCATACCCCATCGCAGCGCCGACGGAGCGGAGCGCCTCCGATGCGAGTTGGGAATGAGCCGGGGCGGCTGAGGAAGATACGACTGCGACGAGGTGTTTCATGGGGGAGATGGAAACGGGGTACTGCGGGGGAACTTGGGCGCATACTTTCATTTGCTTTCGTTTTGCGCAAGAGAAATAAAACTCTGTGCGGAAATTTTTATCATTTCCCCGGCTTTTGATTTCTCTATCTTTCGTTTGAGCATGCCTACCCCGCTCCCCCAAGACCTCTCGACCACCCAGCGCCGCGATGCCATCCTGGAGCAACTCCAGCGGCAGGGCGTGGTGCGGGTGCGCGATCTGGCAAAGCACTTCGCCGTCTCCACCGTCACCGTGCGGGCCGACCTCGCCGCCATGGAGGAGGAGGGACTCCTGCGGCGCGAACATGGAGGAGCCGTGCGCACCCTGCCCGGCCGCACCCTGCTTACGTCGCTCTCCGGCATGGAGGAGCGCCAGGGGCTGAACTCCACGCAAAAGCGCGCCATCGCCGCGGCCGCCGCCCGCCACGTCCGCCCGCGCGACATCATTCTCATCGACGCCGGAACGACCGCCGTGGAGATGGTCCCCTTTCTCACCGAGGTCGACGACATCACCATCGTGACCAACGCCCTCAACGTCGCCGCTGCCGTGGGCGCGCATCTGCGCTGCCGACTCATTCTCCTGGGCGGAACCTACAGCCGTACGTCGTCGAGCACGCTCGGCCCGCAGGCTTTGCACGCCCTGTCGGAGTTCAACATCTCGCGTCTTTTCCTCGGCACGCAGGCCTTTGACGCCGCCAGCGGCCTCACCGACACTACGACGGAAATCGCCCAGATGAAGCGCGCCATGATCGACGCATCGCGCGAGGTTTATCTCCTGGCCGACTCCAGCAAGTGGGAGAAGGCGGGCTTCATCAAGGTCGCGCCGCTCGGCAAGGTCCACCACGTCCTCTCCGACAGCGCCCTGCCCGCCTGCGCCATCCGCGCCATCAAGGAAGCCGGGCCTCGCTGCGAGATCGTGTAGCGGCATCTGTCGACAACGCCCGGGCATCACGCGGAATTGACGCCCGCCGCGCCCGACGGTATTCTCCCGGCGAACTCAAGCTGCCTTGGGTGCAGGGGCATCCTTCGATGAGCGAAGGGTAGCGGCTCTGCCTTGGTGGGAAGTGAACCTCACACTACCGCCATGCCCACGCCCATCGCCGACATCGACCCGCAGGAGGAGATTCCCTCCTTTCCCGAAACCTATGGCGCGAAGCCGCGCGCCCTCGACTTCCTCGGCTACGCCCCCTGCCCGATCCGGCAGGAAATGCAGCGCCAGCTCCACCTGCACTTCCGTCGACACGAGGCGGAGTTTGGCCCCGTGGAGTGGTTCTCGCCCAATGGCTGCGGCGGCGACGATCCCTACGACCTCGTCTGGCAGAACGGCACGGAGGAAACCCTCCCCGGCCTGATCAGCGATGGCGGGAATAGCGATTTCTTCAAACCCGAGGCCCACCGCCGCTGGATCGAAACCGGCATCCTCTCGCCCATCGCGACGGGCGGGCTGGAGATTCGCCCCGAGCTGGCGGAGGCGGGAATCATCGACCCGTGCGGCGGCATCACCATCTACGGCGCGTTTCCCTCGCTCCTCCTCGTGGACCACGACAAGCTGAAAGGCCGCCCCGCCCCGCGCTCGTGGCAGGACGTGCTCGATCCCATCTACCAGGGCGACGTCACCATCGCGGGCCACCATGGCCGCGCCCCCGACGTGCTGCTTTTCAACACTTGGAAGCACCACGGCGAGGAGGGCGTGAAGGCGCTGGCCCGCAACGTGGCGGAGTTCTCGCCCCCCGCCCGCATGGCGAAGCTCGCCGGGCTGGGCAGCCCGCAGGGCACGGCGGTCTTCGTGCTCAATGGCTTCTTTGCCAAGGCCGTGCGTGGTCCCGCCGCCGAGGTCATCTGGCCCGAGGAAGGCGCGTGGTTCAATCCGCTCATGCTCCTCGGCAAGCGCAGCCGCCGCCCCGCCAGCGACCTCGCGCTGCGCTACCTGCTCGGCCCCGAGTGGGCGGCCTACATCGAGTCTGTCGGTATTCCCTTTGCCTACAGCCATCCCGGTCAGCAGCCGCTCCCGGGCAGGCTCTCGTGGATGGGGTGGGATTTCATCCGCTCGCACGACCTCGACGCGCTGCGCGAGGAACTGCTCGCAATCTTCAACTCCGCCCGCTGAAACGCCATGCGCCTCGTCACCGTCGCCGGGCCGCCCTCCAGCGGCAAGACCAGCCTCATCGTGCGCACGCTCCTCGCCCTGCGCGATGACGGGCTGCGCGTGGGCGTGGTGAAGTTTGACTGCCTGAGCACGCAGGATGCCGCCGTCTTCGAGCGGCACGAGATCCCGGCGCTGGTGGGCATTTCCTCGGGCTTCTGCCCCGACCACTACTTCATCTCCAACATCGAGGACTGCGCCGCCTGGGGCGAGCGACTGGGCCTCGACCTCCTCGTGACCGAGAGCGCGGGGCTGTGCAATCGCTGCGCGCCGCACATCCGGGGATTCCTCGCCGTCTGCGTGCTCGATGCGCTGTCGGGAGTCAATACCCCACGCAAAGTCGGCCCGATGCTGAAGACCGCCGACCTCGTCGTCATCACCAAGGGCGACATCGTCAGCCAGGCCGAGCGCGAGGTCTTCGCCTTCCGCGTGCGGCAGGTGAATCCCCGCGCCCGCATCCTCTTTGTCAATGGCATCACCGGCCAGGGCGCCTGGGAAGCCGCGCGCATCTGGCGGAGCGCCTCGGAGAACGGAGTGCTGGAGGGCGGGCGGCTGCGCTTTTCCGTGCCCACCGCCGTGTGCTCGTACTGCCTCGGCGAGACGCGCATCGGGTCCGACCACCAGCACGGCACCGTGCGCAAGATCCCCATCCCGTCATGACCACCGCCCTTTCGCCCGCGCCCTTTGACGCCGCGAGGTTCGCCGAGTTCCTGCGCCTGCACCATCTCCCCGCCCGCGCGGATGCGGGTTCGCCCGAGGCCTACTGGGCCGCGCTCACGTGGGAGCAGCGCGAGGATACCGGCCTCGACCCGGAGACGCTCGCCGCGCGGTATGCGGAGTTTCTCACCCTCGACCGCCCACCCGGCAGGGAAATGGCGCTGCATTCGCTCGACGTGCTGCGCGGTCGGGACAAAAGCGGCGCGCCCGAACGGTACGACCTGCGCTTTGCCCCCGGCGATGTCGTCTGCCTCGTCGGGCCGACCGGAGCCGGGAAGAGCCGCCTGCTGGCCGACATCGAGTGCCTCGCCCAGCGCGACACCCCGACGGGCCGCCAGGTGCTCATCAATGGCCAGCCGCCCGGCGACGCCGAGCGCTTCTCGGGGGAAAGCGGGCTGGTCGCGCAGATTTCGCAGAATATGAACTTCGTCATCGACCTGCCCGTCGGCGAGTTCCTCCACATGCATGCGGAGAGCCGGGCATTGACCGATCCCGCGCCCATCGTCGACCAGGTCCTCCGCGCCGCCGTGGCGATGGCGGGCGAACCCTTCGACGCCGACACCCAGGTCACGCAGTTGAGCGGCGGCCAGTCCCGCGCCCTCATGATCGCCGACGCGGCCTTTCTCAGCCCAAAGCCCGTCGTCCTCATCGACGAAATCGAGAATGCCGGGGTGGACCGCCGCGCCGCCCTCGATCTCTTCGTGCGCAAGGGCAAGATCGTTCTGCTCTCCACCCACGACCCGCTGCTGGCCCTCTCGGGGTCCCGCCGCCTCGTCATCCGTCACGGCGCGGTGCAGGATGTCATCACGCCCGGCCCGGAGGAGCAGGCCATGGTCACCCGGCTCGTGGAAATCGACGCCCGGCTGGCCGACCTCCGCTCCCGCCTGCGCAACGGGGAGCGGATTTCCGCCTTCCCCGCCTGACCTGCGTAGGGCGGCAAGCATCGTTTTCTTGCCTCCCCGGCCCTGCTCTCTAAGCTTCCAGGACGCCCGGAGCCTCTCCGCGCCAACACCATTTTCATGAAAGCCGCCGGTACCCTCGTCGTCATCGTCCTGATCATCGCCGCCATTCTGCTGATGAACTCCTTTTACGTGGTCAATCCCGGTCTCGCGGGGGTGAAAATCACCCTGGGCACGGTCGATCCCGCCCCGCTCCCGAGCGGCACCGGGCTGCGTACGCCCTTTGTCACCCGCATCGTCGAGGTGCCCGTGAAGGTGCAGACGCTGAAGTTTCCCACCCAGTGCTTCAGCTCCGACCTCCAGACCGTCACCGCCACGATCACGGTGAATTACCAGTTCCCGCTCAACCAGATCGTGAAGCTCTACGTCGACTACGGCGGCAGCGTGGAAAACTCCATCCTCAAGCCGCGCACGCAGGAGGCCATCAAAGAGGTCACCGCCCAGCGCACCGCCGAGAAGATCGTGAAGGAGCGCGAGCAGGTGAAACGCGCCGCCCTCGACCTTCTCCGCCAGAAGCTCGGCGATATCGTCACCATCGACGACCTCGTGCTGGAGGACATCGCCCTTTCCTCGGAACTTGAGAAGGCCATCGAGCAAAAGATGGTCAGCGAGCAAAAGGCCGCCCAGGCGCGCTTCACCCAGGACCAGACGCGCATCGAGGCCGAGACCGCCATCATCAAGGCCGAGGGCGAGGCCAAGTCGATCAAGGTCATCGCCGACGCCCTCTCGCAAAACCCGAAGATCCTCGAGCTCCGCGCCGTCGACAAATGGAACGGCGTCGCCCCCACCACCGTCGTCACGGGCGGAGCCAATACCGTGCTCCCCCTCGCCAGCGGCGTCCTCAAGCCTTCGAACTAAGGCGCTTTAACCTCCGCACACCTCGCACTCTCCCGCCATGCGCACCCTTTATCTCGATTGTTTCTCCGGCATCAGCGGCGACATGACCGTCGGCGCCTTGCGCGACCTCGGCGTACCGGAGGAGGTTTTCCAGCAGGCCATCGCCTCGCTCGGGCTGGCGGAGGAGTTTCACATCCACTTCCGGCGCGGCCACAAGCAAAATATCGCCGGGTGGAAATTCGACGTTCACGCCGCCCACGATCACGGGCATTCCCACGGGGAGCATGGGCACTCCCATGAACATGGCGGGCATCAGCACGAGCACGGCCATTCGCACGAGCATACCCACAGCCACGAGCACGGCGAACATACCCACTCTCACGCGCATGAGCACGAGCATGGGGAGCATTCCCATGAGCACAGTCACGAGCATGCGCATCAGTACGAGGGGTGTGACCACGCCCATGGCCGCAGCTACCGCGAAATCCGCGCGCTCCTCGAAGCCAGTACGCTCGCCGAAGCCCCGAAGGCCCGCGCCCTCGCCGTCTTTCACCGTATCGCCCTCGCCGAGGGCAAAATCCACGGCATCGATCCCGAGGAGATCACCTTTCACGAGGTCGGCGCGATTGATTCCATCGCCGACATCGTGGCGGCCTGCGCCGGTATTGACGCCCTCGGCATCGAGTGTGTCCTGGCCTCGCGTCTGGTCGAGGGCTCTGGGTGGATTGACTGCGCCCATGGCCGCTTCCCCCTGCCCGCGCCCGCCACGCTGGAGATCCTCGCAGGCATCCCGCTGAAGCAGGTCGAAGAATCGACCGAGTATATCACGCCGACCGGCGCGGCCCTGCTCGCGGAGTATTGCTCCTCCTACGGACCGATGCCCGAGATGCGCATCGAGAAAGTCGGCTACGGCCTCGGCACCCGCGACACCTACCCGCGCCCGAACGTCCTCCGCGCCACGCTGGGCGAAACCACCAGCAACTCCAGCGCGGAGACCGACGAGATCGTGAAGATCGAGACCAACATCGACGACCTCACGCCCGAGCTGGCCGGGGCCACGATGGAACGTCTCTTCGCCGCCGGGGCACTCGATGTCTTTTACACCGCCGCGCAGATGAAGAAGAACCGGCCCGGCTTCCTGCTGACGGTGCTGGTGCAGCCGGAGAAGGTCGACGAGATCGCGACGATCATCCTGCGCGAAACCAGCGCCTTTGGCATCCGCCTCGACCGCATGCAGCGCATGAAGCTCCGCCGCGAATTCCGCGACGTCGAGACGCCCTATGGCACCGTGCGCATCAAGGTCGGCTTCCTCGGCGACGAGATCGTGCAGGCCGCGCCGGAGTATGAATCCTGCCGCGAGGTGGCCCAGCGCGCCGGAGTCAGCGTGCGCGACGTGCATCTCGCCGCCTGGATCGGCAGCGTTCCTTCGCCCACGGCGGGAAGCTAAAACACAGGCCCCGCCGGGGCTTTTAGTCAATACTCTCGCCGCCCTCGTCGCGGTCACCCTTGCGCTGGTTGGCCGGGCAGATGCCGCGCCTGGATTCGCGCACGAAGTCGAAGAACGCCGTGGCCTCGGGCCCCCACGGCATGGTCGACGCCTGCTCGACCGCCTGCGAGACGTTCAGCCCGGAGCGGAAGAGCAGCTTGAAGGCGCGGCGGATTTCCTGCCGCGTTTCCGAATTCATCCCGGAACGGCGCAGGCCGATCACGTTGATGCCGGAGAGAAAGTTATCCGCATCGGCCATGGCATAGGGAACGATGTCCTTCCCGAAGCGCGTGCCTCCGCGCACCATGGCCTGACGACCGACGCGCATGAACTGGTGAAACACCGTGCCGCCGCCGAGCACCGCCCCCTCCTGCACCTCGACGTAGCCCGCGAGATGGCAGGCATTGGCAATGATGACGCGGTTGGCGATGCGCACATTGTGGCCGAGATGCGAGCCGACCATGAGATAACACCCGTCGCCCACCTCGGTGGCCGAGCCTTCCTTCGTTCCGCGATGAATGGTCACGTATTCGCGCAGGGTATTGCCATTTCCGATCCGCACTTCGCTGACGGTTTCCTTCTTGAAGGCAAAATCCTGCGGCTCGGTGCCGATGATGGAGCCGTAGCCGACGAGGTTTCCGGTGCCGAGCGTGGTCTTGCCCTCGATGATGGCGTGGGCTTGCACGACGCAGCCCGCGCCGAGGGTGACTTCATCGCCGATGATCACACCGGGGCCGATTTCCACATCATCGGCGAGGACAGCTTTGGGAGAGACAATGGCAGAGGGATGAATCTTCATAGGAGACCGGAATCGCGAAAACTGAAATAGGGTGAACGACCGCCGTCGGACGTCCCGCAGATCACATGGTCAAGGAGCGTGATCTGCATGATCCGCGAGGCCTCGGCGAGTTGGACGGTGAGGCGGCGATCCGCCTGGCTGGGCGATGGATCGCCAGAGGGATGATTATGCACCAGCACGACCGCATAAGCCAAGTGCAGCAGCGCGGGCCGCAGGATTTCACGCGGATGCGCCACGCTTTCATTGATGGACCCGAGCGAGATGTCCTCCACGCGGATGAGGCGCAGCTTCGTATCGAGCAGGATGACCTTCACCGTCTCGCGGTTCATCGCCTGGAGATCGGCCCCGATGTAGGAAAAGATGGCCTCCGCGCTGTCGAGGATCGGGCGCTCGATGCCTCCCCTCGCCAGCCGTTTGCCGAGTTCAAAAGCAGCGGCGAGTTCCGCCGCCTTGGCCGGGCCGACTCCACTCGTGCCGCGCGAAAGTTCCGACGCGGTCGAGCGGGAAAGCCCGATCAGCCCGCCCTTTTGCTGGAGCAGGTCGGCGGCGACGCTGATGGCGCTCTTGCCGCGAATGCCGGTGCGCAGAAAGATGGCGAGCAGTTCGGCATCGGTGAGAGAACCCGCACCGCGCTCGGTGAGCTTCTCACGCGGGCGGTCGGATTTCGGGATCTCCCGGATGCGCATCGCGGTCAGGCAAGGAGGGCCTTGATCAACACGCCAACATGGTTGGCGATCGCCTGCAGCCCCTCGACATAACGGTTCGACGGGATCGACGCGAGCTCCTGCGAGGCCTCGGCGATGAGCTTTTCAGCCACCTGCGCGGCGGCGGTGACGGAGCCGCTCTTGCGGATCATCTCGCGGAGTTCCGCCTCGCCGCCTTCTTCGCCGCTGACGAGCAGGGCGCGGAGGCGTTCGAGTTCGGCACCTTCCGGCCCCTGCAGCATGAGCAGGATCGGCAGGGTAAACTTGCCCTTGCGGATGTCCGTACCGAGCGTCTTGCCAAATTCCTCCTCCGTACCGGCGAGGTCGAGGCAGTCGTCGTAGATTTGGTAAGCGACGCCGATCTTTGACCCAAAGGCCTTGAGCGCGTCGATGACCTTCTGGTCGGCCTTGCTGATGTAGGCGCCGAGTTCGCAGGCCACGGCAAAGAGCGCCGCGGTCTTCATCTCGATCACGCGGTAGTATTCCTCCGTCGTGAGATTCAGGTCGTAGCGGCGCTGGGTCTGGATGATCTCGCCCGAGCAGACCTCGGCGGAGGCGTCGGCGATGCGCAGGCAGATGGTCGGGTCGCCATAGGCGGCGGCCAGCCGGAGCGCGTGGGCAAAGAGACAGTCGCCGAGGAGGACGCTCAACGAGTTGCCCCACTTCGCATTGGCTGTGGGCTGGTCGCGGCGGATGTCCGCGCCATCCATGATGTCGTCATGCACGAGCGTGGCGACGTGGATCAGCTCCACCACCACCGCGAGATCGACATGGCCGGAGGTGATTTCCCCGGAGGCTCCGCCCGCCAGCAGGGCGAGGACGGGACGCAGACGCTTGCCGCCCTTGTTGCTCACATAGGAGACATACCCTTCGATGGCCGGGTCAAACTCCAGCGCCTGGGCGCGGATTCGCTCCTCGACCGAGATCAGATGCGGATTGATCAGCTCGAGCGCGTCGGCGAAACGCGCGAGCCCGGGAACAGCCTTGGCCACCTCATGGACGAACGAGGACGGAGACTGGTCGACGGAGGTATCCTTATCGGTTGGTTTCACAGCTTTTTGGAAAAGAGACGAAGAATTTCACGTGTGACGAAGAACGGTACCACGAGGGCCACGCCGACCGAGACAGCCAGCAGCAGGCCCGGCACCACGCGGGCGCGATCCTTCGCCACCGCTTCCAGTCCGGTGCGGACGGCTGCGGCGGGAGTCACGACCACGGGCCCCATCGTTTCATAATGAGCCGTGGCATCCTCACCCCGGCGTGCGACGTCAAAGAATTCTGTGTGCACCGGACCCGGGCACAGCGCGGTCACGGTGATGCCCTTCGGGCGCAACTCGATGGCGAGCGCCTCGGTGAGGCTGGTCACGTAAGCCTTCGTAGCCGAGTAGACCGCCATGTTGGGCAGCGGGAAGAAGCTCGCGACGGAGCTCACATTGAGGATCGCCGCCCGGCCAGAGCGCAGCATCGAGGGCAGGAGCAGATGCGTGAGGTGCGTGAGCGCGCCGATGTTCACGTCGATCATCGCCCGCACTCTCCCCCAGTCGGAGGAATCAAAATGTCCGTGGTCGCCCAGCCCCGCATTGTTGATCAGAAAATCGATACCGATCCCGCGCTCCCCCAGCCATCCGGCCAGGCGGGTGCGCTGCTCCTCGACCGCAAGATCCGCGCCATAAACCTCCACCTGCAACTGCGGCTGAATCTCGA
>Ga0209935_1002441_pt1 | contig 22777 bp, 23 predicted proteins | sample ThiBio_1000_plan_2_FD_183958 | JGI IMG/M metagenome (GOLD analysis project Ga0209935, IMG submission 183958) | Wastewater bioreactor microbial communities from Cape Town, South Africa - Thiocy_cont_1000_plan (SPAdes) | ecosystem: Engineered > Bioreactor > Thiocyanate-remediating >...
ACCGCGTCATAGCACCCTCCCGAATAGCCTCCCCTAGGGGACGTCCGTCCCGTATAAGTTCGCGAATATACGACACCATGATAACGCCTGTTAAGACTGAGACGCCGCAAAGGGTGATGAATCCTACCCCAGCTGTGATGGAAAGGGGGATTCCCCTAAGCAACAGCGCCAGGATGCCGCCGGTCAATGCGAGCGGAACGCCGGAGAAGACAATCAAAGCGTCCTTCACAGAACCAAAGGTCCAGATGAGAAGGCCTAGGATGAGCAGCAGCGAGATCGGGACCAGCAGACTTAAGCGCTGGGTGGCCGAGGCGAGCTGCTCGAACGTGCCGCCATACTCGACATAGTAACCGGGCGGAAGCTTCAAATCCTGGGCGATGACCTTTTGGGCATCGCCGACAAAGCCAGCTAGGTCGCGGCCGCGGACATTGGCCATGACAACGATAAAGCGCTTGCCGTTTTCGCGGGATATCTGGTTGGGCCCTTCGGTGGTCTTGAGGCTGGCGACTTCCGCCAAAGGGATATAGCCGCCGCCCTTGCGTGACAGAGGCAGCCGGTTGAGGGCTTCTGGGTCCGTCCGCAGGCCTTCCGGCAATCTCACCTCCAACGGATAGCGGGCATCGCCTTCATAAATGAGCCCCGCTTCCTTGCCACCGAGCGCGGCCGATACGGCATCCTGCACATTCGAGACTTCAAGACCGTAGCGGGCCAACTGGATTCGGTTGGGCTCTACCGTCAGTATGGGTAGCCCGGATGCCTGCTCCATCTTCACGTCTTCGGCACCGGGTATTTTTGAAAGCATGCGCTGCGCCTGGTCCGCCAACCGCACCAGTTCGGTGAGATCATCTCCGAATATCTTGAGCGCCACATCACTGCGTACGCCTGAAATCAGTTCGTTGAAGCGAAGCTGGATCGGCTGGCTGAACCCTACGACGGTGCCGGGGATCGTGCTGGCCACCTTCTCGATTTCGGCAATCAGCGTTTCCTTGGTCTTGCCGGGATCGGGCCAGGCCTCATGGGGCTTAAGCATGACATAAACATCGGCCTTGCCCGGCGGCATCAGGTCGGTGGCCACTTCCGCCGTTCCGTTGCGTGCGAAAACGGTTTTCACTTCAGGAACGGTCATGAGGGCCCGGTTGAGTTGCAACTGCATCGCCACGGCTTGCTCAATGCCCGTGCTGACGGGTCGGCTTGTCTCGATGGCGATATCGCCTTCATCCAAATTCGGTATGAACTCCGCACCCATCCGCGAGGCCAGAAAACCGCAGACAAGGACAAAAACGAGAGCGCCCGCTACGACCACGTTCTGGAATTGCAATACCCTGTCTAGGATCGGCCCATAAAGGCGTTTGGCGCCACGGACCAACCAATTGTCCCCCTCGTTAATTTTGCCCGTCAGGAAAATGGCGCAGGCCGCCGGCACAAAGGTGATGGAAAACACAAGCGCGCCGATCAATGCCACCACAACGGCAAAGGCCATCGGTTGGAACATTTTTCCTTCAACGCCGCTCAATGCGAAGATGGGCAGATTGACCAAAACGATGACGACCACACTGACCAGGCTGGGCCGGAAGACTTCGCGCGTCGCGTTGAACACGGTCTCAAACCGTTCGCTGCGTTCCAATAAGCCCCCTTTGTGATGCTGGGCCTGTGCAAGTCGCGAGATACAGTTCTCCACCACAATCAGGGTGCCATCGACAATCAGTCCAAAATCCAGGGCGCCTAGACTCATCAGGTTGCCACTGACGCCTCCCTGCACCATCCCGGTAAAGGTCGCCAGCAAGGCAAGGGGAATGACGGCGGCGGTGATCAAAGCCGCCCGCAAATTTCCCAAAAACAAAAATAGGACCGCGATGACGAGGATCGCGCCCTCAATCAGGTTCTTCTGCACGGTGCCAATCGTCTTGTTGACAAGCACGGTGCGGTCATACACCGGCCTCGCACTGATGCCTGGTGGCAGGCGTTTGTTAATTTCCTTCAGTTTTTCCCCGACCGCCTGGCTTACCGTGCGGCTGTTTTCACCGATTAGCATCATTGCTGTGCCGATCACGGTTTCATGGCCGTCCTGGGTCGCCGCTCCGGTTCTCAGTTCCTTGCCGATACTGACCGTCGCGACGTCATTCACCGTGATGGGGACATTGTCATGGGTGGAAACCACAGCGCGCCGAATGGCTTCCTCATCGGCCAGCTGGCCCGGTACCCGCACCAGAAACTGCTCGCCGTTGCGTTCGATATAGCCGGCACCGACATTGAGATTATTGGCTTGGAGCGCATTGATCAGATCAGACAGGGAGATGCCGAAAGACAGAAGTCGTGCGGGATCTGGAGCGACCTGATATTGCTTAGCATATCCGCCAATGGAATTGACTTCGGATATGCCAGGGACTTGGCGTAGCTGCGGGCGAACGATCCAGTCCTGAATGGCCCGCAGGTCGGTCGGCGTATAGGCCGTGCCATCCGGCTTTGAGGCGTCGCGCACCGCATTGATGGTATAAAGATAAATCTCACCCAACCCCGTCGAGACCGGCCCCAATTCCGGGGCAACATTCGCTGGTAACTGACTGCGGACTTCCTGCAACCGTTCATTGACCAGTTGCCGAACGAAATAGACGTTAGATCCCTCTTTGAACACGATGGTGACTTGGGAGAGGCCGTAGGCCGAAACCGAGCGGGAGCGTTCCAGGCCCGGAAGCCCGGCCATCGCCGTTTCCACCAGAAAGGTCACACGTTGCTCAACTTCCAGCGGGGAAAAGCCGGGAGCCTGGGTGTTGATCTGGACCTGGACATTGGTGATGTCCGGGACCGCGTCGATCGGCAATCTTTGATACTGGTAGGTGCCGAATGCGACAAATCCCAGGACCGCAAGCATAACCATCCAGCGATTGCGGATGGCGACATCAATGATGCGATTGATCACGCGCGATCCTCCGGCTTGCCGATGCGAACAACGGCATCGACATCCGTGACGCTGATAAGACCGTCACCGGCTTGCCCCGTATGAGCGGTACTTCGGATTGTATCGACAATCGTCGGTGCGAATTCGGCTTCGCATAAGACGAACAAGACGCTGCGCCGATGATAAAGCAGACCTTCCTTGTTATCGTAGGCAAAGACGCCGCCTTTGCCCCTGCCATGGCCTTGCCCATGGGCATCAAGAACTGTGAAGCCGGGAAAGTGCGGTAGCGCGTGCAACGCGGCGACAACTTTGCTGAGCTTGTGCGGCTGGATGATGGCTTCGATACGCTTCATGTCACTCTTCCTCCGCTTCGCCCTTGAGCAAGTCGGCTTTGACCAGATAGCTGTTGGCGGTCGCGTAACGCTCGCCCGCGCGCAGACCGCCGGTAATCTCGACGGCCGCCTGGGACCGGCGCCCAACGGTTACGAGCCGGGGTTCAAAGCCGCGCGCCGTTTGCACAAAGACCGCCGGCTTTCCGTTCATGGTCTGGAGCGCTGCAGGCAACACCGCCACGGGCGCCTGAAATTCGCTGATGGCGACATCGCCCGAAACAAATTGCCCCGGCACCCACTCCTTGCGCGCGTTTGAGACGGTGGCGCGGGCCACAACGCTTTGGTTGCCGGAATCGCCGGATGGCGCCACGTAATCTAGGCGCACCTGCGCGAGAAAATGGCCGTCCGTGGCGGTTACGCGCACGGGCATGCCGGCCCGGACATGACCCAGGTCGCGCGCGAAGACTGCAAACTCGACCCATGCCGACGTCAGGTCCGCCACGCGCATCAGCACGGTTTCGCCGTCGACGGTGTCGCCAACATTGGTCTTGCGGTCCAGCACCGTGCCATTGATCGGGGACGCTATCGCGTAGGTTTGCAGGCTAGAGCTGGACTCAATGGTTAGAAGCGTTTCGCCCCGGGCTACACCATCCCCAATGCTTTTGCGGACGGTGCGAACGGTTCCGGGATAGCGGGCCCGAAAGGCCTGTTCCTTCTCGCCATTGGACTTGACGGTTCCGAACAGCGCGATGGTTTCGCGGATTTCGGCGGGGCCGGCAATCGCGACCTGAATACCGGCTGCCTTAGCGGCCTGGGGCGTAATGGCGGCGACCTGCGGTCCTCCGGCACGCTTTTCCGCAGGCGCCGCCTTTTTCTCCTCGGAACAGCCCGCAAGGACGATGACGGCCACCAGACAGCTCATCGAGAAAAGGCGCGTTATTTGGCGCTTCATTGGCTTGGTCCCATGTTTTGGTTGGCCTGGTCCGTCACCGGTGCCAACCGCTCGGTCTGCGCACGCGCATCATGAAGCTTGGCGATTGCCCGGATGTAACTCGCCCGTTGTTCGAAGAAGGTCCGCTGAGCATCCAGCACTTCCAGATACTCAAAGGCGCCACTGCGATATCCCGCGAGGGCCAGCCGGAAGGCCCGTTCGGCCTTGGGCAGCGAGTCGTCCTTTATGGTGTTGGATTCCAGCCACGCGGTCTGCCAGTTCGTCCACGCTGTCACCAAGTCCTGTGACCTTTCCTGTTCCGCCTGCCGGCGTTCCTGGCCGACCCTTCGAAGTTCGGCCTGCGCCCTGGCGATTTCGCCCTGGTTTTGGTTGAAGATAGGAATGGGGATGGATAGGCCGGCTATGAACCCCACGCTGTTGGTCCCGGCAAACTGCCTTATGCCGCCGCTGGCCGTAATGTCTGGAACCGCATTCGCTTGCGCCAATCTCAGTTCGGCTTCGCGCATTTCGCGAAGATGCTGGTAGCGCTGGAAGTCGGGAGCGTCTTTGAGCCGCGCTTCATATATGCCAATGGGCAAAGGAGCGTCTAGGTGGGCCGCTACCGGATCTGTCAGCGTTTCTTCTACCGTCCGGGCGCCCCAATATCTTCCCAGTCGTTGCAAAGCCGCAAGGCTGGATTGTTCCGCGTTTTTGCGCGCGACCATGCTGGTTGAATAAGCGACTTCCGCCTTGCTCCTCTGGAAAAGCGGATCGCGTGCCGCATTGACACGGCGGATCACGTCGTCGAGCACTTGGCGGGCAGCAAGTTCGGTATCCTTGGCGATATTCACTCCGTCTTGCGCTGCCAATGCGTCTGCGTAGGCAATCGTCACGTCACGCGCGAGATCGAGCCGCGCGGTGGTGGCATCCGTCTCGGCCGTTTTGCGGTTGGCGAGCGCAACACTTTTGCGGGCATCGCGCTTGCCGCCCATCTCGATAAGCTGTGACACCCCAGCCGTGGTTTCAGTAGACCTAAAGCCACGAAGCGGCCCTGACCCGCCAAAGTTTTCGACTTGAAGTGACGCTTGCGGATTGGGGTAGAGGCCCGCTTGCCGTTCGCTGCCGGCCGCTGCGGCAATTCCGGACGCGGCGGCTTCCAGTTTGGGAGAGGCGGTTGTCGCCCGATCGATGGCCTGGGAGAGCGAGAGAACATGCGAGGTTGGAGACGCAACGGCGGCATTTTGCGCCAGGGCGAACTGCGGGAACAACAATGCGGCACCCAACAACAAGGATACACCGACGATCGCAGCCGAGGGCTTCGGGAATATTCGCAAATTGCGAGGGGGCCAGGCACGGCCAAGTGTCAACGTCATCAACGGACTCCAGCAAAAATTCGGGCGCGCAAACGCCAAGGGCGGCCCGAACGGGGGCCGTCTGCTTCTTTGGCGCGAATTTTATTGCTGGATGACGATTGTCCTGCGTTGACCAATATAGGCCGAACGCATGGCGGGAAGCTCAGCCGATACATCCGGCCCCCGCAGACTGGCTAAGTCATAGGCATATGTGGTGTCGAGTAGCGCGGTGACATAGGTTGCGACTTGGACAAAAGCTGCTTTGTCCACCGGTCTTGGCGAAGCGTAAGAGGCGGATGTCAGGGGACTGTCGACACAGTCGGCACAATGAACACTGGCATCAGCAGATTTGGTATGCGCGGCAAGCGCCTTGGTTGCGTCGTCGCAATGCCCACTGGCTGAATATTCCAGGACCGCTTTGCCGCTCGTCTCAACGCACAACACAGTCATGCTCGCGGAGGCCGATACAGTCATACTGACCGACCAGAGGATGAGCGTGATAAGGGCGGCGAGTTTCTTCATCGTATAGGTAGAAACGTCCTGGAACTGGCACTATTGGGATTCGACGTTCGCCAGCATAAAACCTAAAGTCACTAGAGGGTCAAGGGGCCACCTTCTGCACGATAAGGCTATCACGATGAAGGATTTGCTATCGATAGGGGATTTGGCAGCCAGATCGGCCACCAAAGTCCAGACCATCCGGTTTTATGAGCAGGAAGGCCTTATGCCTGCTCCATTGCGCAGTTCCGGCGGCCAGCGGCGCTATGAAGAGCCCCACGCCCGGCGACTCGCTTTCATTCGCCACGCCCGGGAACTGGGCTTTCCCCTCGACGCCGTTCGGGAACTTCTTCATCTTTCCGACCGCCCCGATCAATCCTGCGAAAGCGTCGATCGTGTGGCGCGCGACGTGCTGGCGGATGTCGAAGCCAAGATTGAGAGACTCCTTTCCCTGCAGACAGAATTGCGTCGCATGATCCGGCAGGGAAAGCATGGCAAAATAGGAGAATGCCGAATTATAGAAGTGCTGGCTGATCATAGTCATTCGCATTGCCTGACGAACGGCCATACTTTCTCGGAGTAACATACATCAACGTGTACTTCGGTGTTGTTCGCTTTAGTACATCAACCAGTGTCCATATTTTGCTTGATCCGCGCGCTGCCGCTATTACGATTTGACCACGGTACAGCCGGGGACGGCGATGACCGTCAACGGTGATGGGCCGCCACTGCGTATCGGTGGCGGCCTTTCCTGTTCCTATACATTTTCCAAAAAGGAGGTCCGCCCGGCCGAAGCCGGGCGGACCATCCGATTAGTCGGCCGGATTCCAGATGACGGCGAAGACATGCTCGTCGTCCTGGCCGGCGGCGCGGCCGAGATTGGCGTAGAGCTTCTTGGGGCCGAAGGCGGGGTCGGCCAGACTCAGCGAGATGTAATCCTCGCCGGAGGTTTTGCCCTTCTTGATCCAGCCCGCGCCGATTTCGACGGCCTGGCTGTAGACCCGGTAATCAGGCTGGGTGTCGCCGTTTTTGCTCGGATTGAGCAGGATATCGATGGGAGCGCGGAATGAAAGGGTCTTGAGTTGGCCTTTGAAGTTGCCGTCCTGATGCTTCGTCACGTGACCGATGGCAGGCATGAGATTTCTCCAGTGTGTGTGCGGCAACGGAATGTCACCGCATGGCCCCTCCTGACGGGCGACAGGCCGGTGAAAACCCTCTTGGGGCGAAGCGCAGCGGCGCACTTGAGCGTGATGTTTTTTGAAAGGGCAAAGCCCGGCGCGAGGAAGCGCGGCGACTTGATCGAGGCTGTCCATGCCCCTTGCCGAAGGGCTGCAAAGCAGCGGGCTTCACGGACGCGATGCCGCGCGGGGAACAAACATTGACGTGAGCGTTTTTCCAACCGGACAGAGGCCGTCCTCTTTGGCCATATAGCGGTGAGATTCTGTGTCTTGCTGCTCACAGACCTGTTGCAGAAATCCCGCTGCCTGTTCTTGATCGGGTAGAAGCGAAGGTCCAAGGCTCAAAGAACTGTACGCCCGATCAATCGGGCCGCTTTGAAAAGATCACACTGTGCGACGCGGCGCGACCGCCACGGGCAAGCCTAGGGCGACCGAAGAAGCTGCGGCGCGGGCACGCATCCGGCATAAACGCATTGGAGGCCCTGCCACACTTCGACAATGTCACCGACCTCGGCCAAGCTGACGGCCCGGCGGATCGCTGCGAAGGCGCTGGCCAAGACGGCCTTGAAGACGAGCGGGATTCCGCTTTTCTTGAGAATACGGATTTCAAATGCCAGCACGGGGATGATCTCGGTGTTTACTGGGATGTAGGGGCGCCAACGCGCGAGTTCAACGCGGGTTCAGCGAACTATTCGTGTCAATCTTTCGCAACTGCGGCATTGCAAATCGGCAATTCCACGATGCTGCCCCGGGTAACACTTAATACTCCTCCGCCAACATGACGGTCAGGACGCGGCGGCAGAGTTCGATGTTCGACGGCACCGGAGCATGGGTGTCATGGTCAGGATGATAATAGTCGATCTTGAAGAACAGATGCTTGCCCAGAAATTCGAACGCGCCGAAGTCATGCTCGCCATAAGGGTCATTGCCTTCGTCCCAATCGCTGAACTGGGCAATGGCAGCGCGTAGCGCGGTGACGCGCTCCACGGCGCGAGTGCTGGCGCCCGGCGCGTCTTCGTCGCCCGTCATCAAATGCAGGACGCCTTGCGTCATCACCCAGGAGGCATTGACGGTTTCGGGCCGCGTCCGGGCGAGATCGTTGAGGCGGCGAGTCTGGTCGGTTTTGTCAGTCATGGAAATCTCCCGCGAAGCAAAAAGGAACCGCCGCCCCGCGTTTCGCGGGGCGGCGGCATCGATCACTGGCTGGTGGCCGGGAAAGCCATCCAGCCGGGGCACCAATCGGTGCTGGCGGCGGCGGCAGTGGCGAGCGCCGCCTTTTGGTCTTTCAGCTTGGCGCTGACCAGCTTGTCGGCGGCTTTCTTGCCGGAGAGGTCGGCCAGCATCCCGTTTACCGACATCCGGTCCCGCATTAGGTCGAAAAAGGTCTGATCCGGGGTCCAGTGGGCGCGGGCTTCGACCTTGGCGAACGCGCCGAAGGCATCCGTCACCTCACTGCCAGAGGCCAGCGTCTCGGCCATTACAAAGGTGGCGATACGGCCCACATCCGCGTCTTTCAGCTTCAAGAGCCGCTGAAACACCCGCACGGTCAGGCTGTCGTCGTGACCGTGACCCGTCACCGCGCCGTCCACGTCCTGACCTTCGTCCTTGAAGGCGGGAGCCAGCAGCTTGCGGACCTGTTTGGCTTCGGCCTCGAACAGGCCATGGGCCTGGCTGGCCTCGACGCTCGCGCGTACCGCATCGTTTTCCGCGCGGCGGCTGTCGGGTTTCACCGACCAGTTGCCGCTTGCGGCAACAGCATGGGCGATCAGCAAGCGCAGGGCGTCGGCGGGCCGCGCGATCACCGCCAGCCGCACGGCGGCATGGCGATGCAGGTCGAGATAGTTCTGCATGGTCTTGGTGATGGGCGAGCGCGGCGCGGTGTCACGGTCCTCCGCTTCGCCATCCGTCTCCGCAGTGGCCTTGCGCTGCTTGCCTTTAACCTTGGCAGCTTCGCGCTGCGTCAGATAACCCTCATGGAAACGGACCTCGCCGGTATGGGTCGGCTCGATGTAGACCCGGCCCCCGGCCTTCTTGCTGGCCTTGGCGAAGTCCCATTCGGGAAAACGCGCGCCGCGCTCCATCACCACCACTTCGGGCCACTTGGCCGCGAGATAGGTATCGCGGCGGGCGGCTATGGCTTCGTCCTGGGCCGCCCAGAAGTCCTCGGCGCTGGCGAAGAACCCGTCCTCACTGAACAGGTCGCCCACGATCTTGCCGGTATAGCTGGCCAGATCGAACAGCGCGACCTTGGTAGCGATCGCCGCACCGCCGAACAGCCAGCCTTTCAGTTGGTGGCCGGTGGGCGCATCGCGATCGTCATATAGTTTGAGCCAGTCGCGCTGCTGGGTCTTGGTGGCCATGGTGAGAAGTTGCAAATCGCCGGGGTCCAGTTCTTCACAGCGGAACAGGTCGCGGATCGCGGGCAGCAGATTGGCGAGCGCGAGGCGTTGCATCACCTTATGTTCGGTGATGCCGAAGGTCAGGGCGATAGCGCTGGGGGTTTTGCCCAGCTTGATGAGGCCCGCATAGGTTTCGTATTCAGCCAGTTCGTCCGCATCCTCGCGGGCGACATTCTCGATCAGGGAAATTTCCAGCGCTCCCGCATCGTCCAAACCCTCGCGCACATCGCACTTGAGGGGATCGAAGCTGCCGCGTTCGGCCTCGATGACGCGCGCCGCATAATAGCGGCGGCGTCCGGCGAGGATTTCAAAGCCGGAATTGTTGGGGCGCACGATAAGGTCTTGCAGGATACCTCTCTCCCGCGCCGTGGGGATGATGTTGGCCGCGATTTCGGCCATCCTCTTCAAGAATGGCTCCCTTTTTTCCACGCGCATGTTGAAGGGTGAAACGTGAAGGTCTTTCAGTTGGATATTTTGCGAGTGCATGTTGCTCTCCTAACGATGAAGCGGGCGCAGAAATCCGGTCAGGCTGCCCGTTGGGCCTGATCGGTAAAGGCGAGAAGAAAGTCGGAAGCCTTGGAGGCGTGGGATGCGGCGCTCACAATCGCGCGGCTGTCATTCTTGAGGATGGTCAGCCAATTGCCGATGTAATCGGCATGGCGCACGGTCGGCACGATCCCAAGGCTGGCGCAAAGGAAAGCGCTGCTGAGTTCGGCTACTAGTTCCTCGCGGGCATAGGCTTCGGACCCGAAGCGCCCGGAAAAGTCCCGCGCAAGGCGCGATTTATGGCCTGTCCAGTGCGATAACTCATGCAGGGCAGTTCTGTAGAAATTGATCGGGGTAAAAAAGCTGCTCTGTTCGGGAATGCGAATGAAGTCGTCGCCGGTATGATAGAAAGCCTGTTCGCCGCCGCGCTGAATGTTCGCGCCACTGGCCAGCAGCAACGCCTCGGCCACCGGAAGCGGATCGCAATCCGAAACAGGTTTGAGGGGTTGGAATAGGTCGTCGGGAAGCCCGTCGCACTGCGCGATATTGAAAAGGGTAAAGCGCTTGAGGAAAGGAACGCGGCGCGGTTCATCGTCGCCGCTGGCGGTGGCTTGATCCTTCTTCGGCACAAAGCTGTCCGCATAAACTGCGGTCGTGCCCTTCTCGCCCTTGCGGACGGCAGCGCCGAGGGAAAGCGCCTGTTTGAAGGTGAGCCACTGATTGCGCTCAAAGCCCCGCGCGAATAGCGCGTCCCACAACAGCAGGATATTGACGCCCGAATAGGGTTTCTTGGTGCTGGCATTTTTGGGAATGGAAAGAGACGAACCACCCGCCCAAGGCTGAACCCAAGGGAGGACTCTGGCTTCGATCTGGGAAATGATCTTGCCCGTGATCTCCGAATAAATATCGCCGCGCTGTCCACCGGCTGGCTGCTGATAGGAATGGCTCATCTGATGCTCTCCGCTCGGAACCCAAACCGCACACAAATCCCCGGAAGGCGGGGGGTGGACGGCGTTGGCGACCGTTAGGCGGGCGGTATGAGCCGCGCCGCACCCGTAGGGCCGGAACGAAGTGGAGGAGCCGCGCTAGCGGCTTGCGGCGGGGCGCCGCCCGCCTAAAAGGGAGCGCCGGCCACCCCCCGACTGCCGGGGATGGCCTTCAAAGAAGCCCGGCGCGGCAGCGCCGGACCTGCTACTTGGTTGCGTGAAGGATCGTGACCCGAAGGGCCAAGACCCGTCCTTACGGGGCTTGGTGGCGCGTTCGCGCCATAGAGCCTGGCCCGAAGGGCATGCCCGGTTGAACCTGAACTGATCTCACGGTCGCATAGATGGCGGGCTACTTCTCTTCTCTCCTGGCGGAGAATGTCCGCCGCACTTGACCTTTTCCCTAGCCTCGCCCGTCTCGTGCAAGCAACGTCTCGTGGACGGTTTTTTCCCCGCCTGACAGCGCCACGTAAAGCCCGCCGCAACAGCGGCCCTGCCGGCAAGGGGCGTGACATGGCGCTCAACGTGTCGGCTCCTCACGAGCGGCTGCGCCTTCAAAAAACCGGCCCCACGCCGTGAACCGCTGCGCTATTCCCCAAGAGGGTGCTTACCGTGTTGGGCGCGGCGGCGGGTGGTCACGCGGCGACATTCCGTCCCGCCAAGCTACGGAGAAATAAAATGCCTGCCATCGGATATGTGACAAAACAAAGCGACGGTTCTTACAAGGGCGAGCTGAAGACCCTCTCAATTCGCACCGCGCTCGAAATCCGCCCAAACACGGACAAGCAGAACGACAAGCAGCCGGACTATCGCGTCGTGGCGAACCAGAACATCGAAATCGGTGCAGCCTGGATCAAGGTCGGCCAGGAATCGAAAGCGGAATATGTCCAGCTTTCCTTGGCGGCGCCGGAGTTCGGCCGCCGCAAGCTCTTTGCCAACCTGGGCAAAGCCGCCGGCCAGGACGATGCGGATGTGTTCGCCATCATCTGGAATCCGGAAGAGTAGGACCGATGCGCCCCGCGCTTCGGCGCGGGGCGTCCTCCCGGCTTTATCCTTATTCCGCCGCAACGCGCGTCTGACGCTTTAGACCGCGCTTGTATTTCGTGAAATCCGCGTCGGCGGCGAGAAACTGGCGGACGATGGCAACGATCAGTTCGTCCGCCTTGGGTGTCTTCTTGTCCGGATATTGCGTCTTGTAGGCGTCGAGATACTGCTGAATCTCAAGATTGAGATAGGGGTCCAGAACGAGATTGTAGCGACCCTCAGTGCGGGCCTCGTTTTCGATGAGTTGGAGTCTTAGACGTTTCATGGATCTCACTCGCACATTTTATGAGGTAGAGGGTCAGGGCGGTGCGGACGAAATCCGCAAGCCGTACATCGGCGCGTTTGGACGCACGCACGGCGGCGCGGTGGCCTGCGCCACCAACCCGCATCGACGTTTGCCGGCTGTCCGAAGGCGAGACCGGCACGAAGCTGACCGTGGCGCCGCGCTGCAGCCGCGCGTCGAGCGACGCAATGGCTTCATCGAGAATGTCTCGGATGAAGACGGGCCGATCCGGGCGCCTTGGAGATAATTTGCGTTTGGCGACCAGCTTCTTGAGGTCGTCATGAAGTTTCGGTCGAAGAAAGACCGATACAAGGGCGCTCGCCGGCTTTGCCGCCAGGGCCTTTGTCTTACGCACACGCCACTCCTTCTTACCGAATGGAATACGCAATCATCCATTGGTGTACCTCCTCATCACCAAGTCGCGGTTGACGAGGACGTTCAAGGCCCAGCCGGGTCGAACCGTGATCGTATTCGGCCGGTTCAATTCCCTATTTAGCAGATTTTCGCCGACCTGGCTGGAATTATTGCCGAGTGTCGATGCAGGGCCCGCGAACACATTGGTTGTGGAACCAGAATGTACGCTGTCAGCTAAAGATGCGCCGATTGCCGGTCCGAGCGACAGAACCGTCGAGACAGCAAGCGCGCCCGCGAACGCCCAACGGTGATGATCGGTTTCGTCCTGCAAGCCTGCGGCGCCTGTTTCGTCGCCACCCGGCATTCCTTCCAGATCGATGCTGGAGCCGTTGGGCAGAATAAGCCGGCTCCACACGACCAAGGCGCGATCTTGGCCATAGGAGACCAGGGAATCGTATTTGCCGATCAAGCGACTACCCTGCGGGACCAACAGATAACGCCCGGACGCCGTATCGAAGACGTTTTCTGTCACCTGCGCGATGATCTGCCCCGGCAGGTCCGAATTGATGCCGGTGATTAAAGCCGCTGGGATCACAGTTCCAGCCTTAATCTCATAGGGCGAGATGGGGCTTTGAAGCGGTTTGGCGACATAATCATGGCCGCCCCCGGCGTTGGCTAGAAACGCATTTTTCTGCAGGGCGAGGCCGCCCTGCGCTTCTGCAGGTAGCGGCTTATCGCCGTACAGCGATGCGTCGGCTTGTCCAGGGGACGCAGACGCATCTTGAGACGGTGGCGTAGTTATAGGAGCGGTTGCCTGATTATTGGGCGCTTGCGCGAAAAAGACGTTAGAGGCGCGCGCCTTGTCCTGCTCAGTGGGCTGACCGGGCCCGCGCGCCGGGGCGGCGGCAGGCTGCGAGACGGGTTGCACGGCGGCAAGGCCGGAGGGTGCCGCGGGTTTGACCTCCGAATAGTCCTTCGGATAGTCGCCCAGATGCGGCGTAGCCGGGGGCTGCCCGCTGGCATTGGGCTGGGCCTTGGCAACCTGGCTGGCATTGTTGGAGTGCATAAAGCCATAGGCGAGCACGCCGGCCATCAGCACACCTCCCGCCCCCAGCGAACCCCAAACCAGGCCCCGGCGAAAGCGTGTGGCACGCGGCAACAACACCGCCAGCGGATCGTCGGGCCGCTGCGCGTTTCGTTGCGGATGATCGTGTCCGGGCTCGCTCACGAGTCTTTCCTCGACAGAAAGCCGAACAGCCCGCCGGCAGACCGTTTCCCACCGACAGGGCTGCGGTCTATTTCCACAATGGTCTGCGGTTCCTGTCCGACCCGTAACTGCGCGCGATCAAACAGCCGATCGACGATATAGAAGTGTCCTTTCACGCGGTAATTGACGAGATCGGCCTTGTTGTCGGCCCCCAGGATGAAGAGGGGCGGCGCGCTCGTCGTACCAAGATTGTCGGGAAACTCGATATAGGTCTTGGCGCCATCGTCAAAGATGTGGCGCGGCATCCAATCCGGCGTGCGGCCTTGCTTGGTGCGAATGTCATAATGATCGTTGAGCTGGTCGATCGCCACGGCGGTTAACTCGGTCTGCGAGGCTTGGTCGTTGATCGCGGCGGCCCGCATCTGCGCGTCGCGCAATTGGTCCTGCGGATAATTCCAGGACACCGCATTTTGATATTGGTTGCCGGGCAGCGAAACCAAATCGATCTGATAGACACGCTGGTTCGTCGACAGCATGAGATTGGTGCGCAGGCCGGGACGTACAGGCTTGATGACAACCAGGACAGTCGGGTTCGTCGTATCGCCCGTGATCGTGTCACCGATTACCCAGCGCGTCGTATCGCCAGAGACCTTTGAAATTAGCTTCTCGCCAGGCTTGAGCGCGATTGTGGTGACATAGTCTGGCGACGTGTAGATCTGATAGACTTGGCCCGGAACATAGTCATAGATGGCCACCGCGTTGACATATGTCGAAGACGACGCGACCTGCGTCGCCCGAACCCTGGCCACCTGCGCGGTATGCGCGGATGCGCGCACGGATGACGGAACAGCCGGGTAAGTTGCTGATGCCACCGGCATGGACGATGCAAGCGCCGTTGTGATCGCCTTGCGTTGGGGCGGCACACTTGCCCTGGGCGGCACCTGGACCACGGTGGGCGCTTCTACCGTTGGGTTTGCCGGGACAAGCTGCGTGGGCGCCACCATCGTCTGGGCGATGGCAACCGGGATAGCGCCGATGAAGCAGGCGAATATTGCGACTATGGCATGGCTTCTCATGGACTCGTCCCTTCGCGCGACCAGGTGATGGAATTGATATGCAGGCCGATAGGATTGGCCAGGAATTTGGCCTGATCTGTTGGCGGCGACGCCTCTACGGAAAACAGGCCCGTATAGCGGGCCGAACCGGACTTGGCGCCATCTGTGAACGTGACCTCGGTCCAGTCCACTTCCCAAGTCTGATCGGTGCGCTGCAGGATTTGATTGACCGTCACAGTGCGGGCAACGCGGCCGACATCCTTCATCGGATCGTTCTGGTTTGCCCATTCGGTCATAGTGGTGAAGGCTTTGCCGGTCAGGACGTTGAAGCCGCTGGCCATATTGTCCCGCAGGACAATGGAATCGAGAGGCCTGGAAAACATATCCCGCACCCACTCCGACAGAAAATAGGTGATTGCCCCTGCGCTCGGCGTGTAGGAGTTGCCCGCCACCACCACCTTGCCGGGCTTTCCGATCTCACTAATTGGGACATAGTAGGCGGTGATGGTTGTCCGCGTTGCCTCATAGACAAACCCGGCGGCGAATATGCAGCTGACGCCCGCCATGCAGAACGCCATGAGCCGCCAGTTGCGGGCATGAGCGTAGGCGTCCCCGATACGATTGTCCCATACCTGTTTGGCCCGTTGGTAAGGGGTCTCGATTGGGACCGAGCTGCCGGTATCCAGCCTTCGAGCGGAAAATGTCATGGGATGTCACCTTCGTCCTTGTTGTGCATTCCTGTGCTGCCGAAGCTGGCACCGTTGGTGTGACTTGCACGCCCGGCAACATGGGCCGCCTCCGCCACCTTCGCCGCCGCGCCGCCCCCAGACGGACGGCGCGGGGGACCGGCCTCGCCGCTAGTAGGCACACCGGCCGATGGAGGCATCCCGCCTCCGCTTCCAGGCATCCCCCCTGGAAAGGCTGCGCCCTTGAGGCCTGCACCCAGGCGCTGAACGACATTGCCGCCGCTTTGGGAAAAGGCCCGACTGGCGGCGGAATAACGCTGAAAAGCACTTCGGCCGCCCAGATAAGCGGCGCCTCCCATAGCCGCGGTGGCCGCTGCGGCACCTACAACCGCTCCAGCGCCCAGCTGGGGACCGCCACTGACCAACGCACTGGCAAGAGAGCCGGCGGACAAGGCCAATATTAGGACGGTGAAAGCAGCGAGTGTTACCGCCGCGACATTCTGCAAACTTGGCGTCGGATCGACAGTCAACGTCGTCAGAAACTTCGATCCGACGGTAACCACAAGCGCCAAGGTCAAAAGTTTTGCCCCAACGCTAAAAACATATCCCAACGCCCGATCGGACAGGAATGTCGTTTTTTGCCAAACCGCGAACGGGACAAAGATTAGCGAAGCAAGAGTTACAAGTTTGAATTCCAGGGTCGTCACGAAGACTTGAATTGCCAACCAGAACATCGCCAGAAGGATCATCGCAAATGCAGCCAAATAAATGAAAAACCAGCCAGCGTTCGTAATGACCGAGCAGTCTTTACATACCGCAAAGACGTTTTTCGCCAGATTGTAACCGTCCGAAGCTATCTGTTCCGGCGAATTCAGAAAGGAGCTGAACGACTGAGTGGACCCACCTGCCTTTAGCCCCAACTGTGTGAGGCCATCCACGATCATCATCGTAAGACTGTGCCAGTTTCCCACCAGGTAACCGACAAAACCGATGATAAGAATGCGCTGGATGAGAGCGCGGAGCAGTGTATCGACTTCGCCCCATACCCAGGTAAGCAACGCCGTAAGCACTAACGTCAGAATGGTGATGGTCGCAAAAACCCAATTGACGTCGTTTTGGATATTGGCGAATCCACCCCCGACCGCTTGGTCGAATGCGTTCTGAAGCTGTGTAATAACGGAAAGGTCTGTCACTACTATTCTCCAGCTATTTGTTAGTTACCTGAGCCTTTGATCGCTTTGCGTCGGGACCAAGATCCATGGGCTTTTGGTTTCTGCACGCTTCGATTGCCTGCTCTTGGGTGAGAAAAGGTGGGGCTGCTTTCGCCTCAGCACATGCGTCAGCTATCCCCGCTTTGTTGTTGTTTGTCTTACCGCAACCAGTCATTGCCAATGCCGATCCAAGCAAAAGGCTTATCGTTATGATGCGCATTATCGACCTCAATGGTTGGTCACTTGGAGACCGGATCGGGACGTATTCCCTCCAAAAAAAGCATCGTTGGCGGCGCCGGTCGACGCCTGCTGCGACTGAGAGTTCATCCGCTCGGCATCTTCGGCCCGCATGTGGGCGATAAGAACACTCTGCAAGTCCGCAATTTGCTGGCTAAGTGTTCCGAGTAGTTGGTTAGTCGCCTGAAGTGCCGCAGTCGCCCCGGGCGCTCCATTTGAGGCAATAACGGCCTGATTGGCAGCGCCTGCAATTCGCGCTTGATTGGCGGCTACTTGATTCTGCAAGGCCATCGATTGTTGCATCGCGCTGCGGGTCTGCGTTTGCATGGCTGCCAGTTTCGACAGGATGCTGCTCACACCCTGCAAGCTTGAGAAATCAGTCGGATATTGGGTGTTGAGGTCGCTGGTGAGTGATCCGCCGAGGCTGCCAATATTGCTGAGATTGCCCATAAGAAGCTGGCTTTGCTGACTCAGGCTGGCTAGCGCCGGAACAATGTCGTTGCCGGGGAGCGCGCTCAACATGCTCTGGCCCTGCTGCACCTGCTGCACCATTTGGTTCAGCATTTGGACTTGGTTGCTGACCTGCGAGATCAACTGGCCCACGGCGGTAGGGTCATACACGGTCGTACCAAAACCAAATTGCGCCCGAGCCGGCATCACCGCGATCGGCACCATCATGGCCGATGCCATCAAGAGCCTCATAAGGCGGGATCTATGCAGCTTCATAGGTTTTCTCCTTCGCTTTGCGCGACAATCCTTTGCTCGCCAAAAAGCGTGCGGCGAATTCTTGCGGATGGGATGCGATGATTTTGTCCATCAGGTTTAGGTCATCACGACTTGAGGAGCCTGCGACAGCCAGTGCGAATGGCGATAGCGCCAACTCAAAGAGCCGGTTCCCACTGCGACTCTGGTAATAGTATTGCGCCTTGGGGATCGCCTGGGCGATGATTTGAATCTGCCGCTCGCTTAGTCCAAAGCTTTCGTACAAATCACGAGTGTTGGGCTCCTCCGCGCGGTCGTTCGGCAGGAAGATGCGCGTCGGACAATTTTCGATGAGCGCGCTGGCAATTTTGCTTTTCGCAATATCATCGAGGCTTTGCGAGGCGAAAACGACCGACACGTTTCTGCGCCGCAATGTCTTCAACCATTCGCGAATCTTGTCGGCGAAGAGCGGATCATCCAGGAAGAGCCACGCCTCGTCGAGGATTAGAAGGGTCGGCCTTCCATTGAAGCGCCTTTCCAGGCGGTGAAAGAGATAGTCGAGCGATGCGGGAATAGCCGGGGGGCGGTTGTAAAGGGCTTCCATCTCGAACGTCTGCCAGTCGCTGTCACCAAGGGTTGTGGAGTTGGCATCCAGAATGTCGGCATAAGGCCCGGCGCCGGAAAACGGCTCCAAGGCGGCTTTGACATTCGCGTTTTGAACAAGCGCTCGGAAGAGCGTTAGGGTGCGCTGTGCCCGCGGCCGCGACGCTAGTGAAACCACGGCCTTCCAAATCTCGGTTTTCAGATCGGGTGTGATTGGGACATTTTGTCTGGCGACTAGTCCCGCGATCCATTCCGCCGCCCAGCCTTGATCGTCCGTATTGTCGATTTCCGCCAGGGGTTGAAAACGGGCGTCCTCGGCCCCTGCCCCCAAGGGATAGAAATCACCGCCAACAAAGTAGGTCGCGCAACGGGCAGAGCTGCCCTTGTCGAAGAAGAACACCTGCGCTCCGGTATAACGACGGAACTGCAGAGCCATAAAATTCAACAGCACCGACTTGCCGGCGCCCGTGGGACCAACAACCATCGTGTGGCCAACATCGCCCTGGTGCAACGCCAGACGAAAAGGCGTCGATCCGGCTGTATGCGTGAGCATCAGCGGCGGACCATCCAGATGTGTATCCTGGGCCGGTCCTGCCCAAACGGCGGAGAGCGGCATGAGATCGACAAGATTGGCTGATGAGACTAAGGGCCGGCGGCAATTCGCATAGGCGTGGCCTGGAAGCGAGGATAGCCACGCCTCGACGGCATTGGTATCTTCAAGCCGTGACACAAGTCCTTGCTGATCCAATATCTGCTGAACCGCACGACGCTTGAACTCCAGCGCGTTCAAATCCTCGTCCATGATTGTGATGGTGGGGGTGAAGTAGCCGAAGGACGCCAAGTCCCCTCCCAGCACCTCCAAGGCAGCGTTGGCATCTGCCGCCTTGTTCATTGCGTCCGCATCTTCCAGCGGGCTTTCGGTATTGGAAATTGCTTCCTTTATTAGCGTCCAGATACCTTTGCGCTTGGAGAACCAGCGCTGTCGCAACGTCACCAGTGACTTTGTCGCGTCTTGCTTGTCCAGAGGCATAAATCTGGACACCCATCGATAGCCGAATGGCAGACTGTTCAAAGCATCCAGCAGACCTGGGATGGTCTGGCCGACAAAGGCATTCACGCCGATTGTGCGCAGGTGCATTTTGCCTAACTGCGGTTGAAGCCCGCCGATCAGATGCGTATCGGCTAACAGCGCGTCGAGCCCGAACGGGATATCCGGCGTTACAACAGCGTGCGAGCTATCGGATACGCAGTCGTGAAGGTAAGTAAGGGTCTCATCGTCATCTAGGGGCCGGACGAACGGCATGAAGCCCTCCAGAATAGCGGTGATGTTTTCGACCGTATTCAGGAATCGAATGCGTTCGGCTGAATAGCCGCTATGGCCCTCCGCGCGGTGCGCGTTCTCTACCATTGCCGCTTCAGCTTTTCCGACTCGCTCTTCGGCCGGCAGATAGGTGAAGGTGATAAAATAATCGCTCTCGAAGGCAGCGACTTCTCGATGCTCGAAGGACCGCCGGCGTTCGTCATCTATCGCTGCCGTCGTCGGATCGGGAAATTCTGACGCGGGATAGTCAGGAGCGGGCCTACGGCGGGCCTCGATGTGAAGGCACCAGTTGGAGCCCAGACGCCGTAAGGCATTGTTCACGCGGCCGCGAGTGGCAACCAATTGGGCCTTGGTGCTGCTAGCCAGGTCCGGGCCTCTGAAGGCAATGATCTTCTGAAACGCGCCATCCTTATTGACGATGAGGCCTTTGCCGAGGAAGAAGCCCCAGGGAAGGAGATCCGATAGGGATGCCGGCCGCTTTTGAAATTCGTGGAGGCCACGCGACGGTCTGCTGCGATAAACACCAATGTTGAACATGGCTTAGTCCCAATAGGGTGCTTGACGCACATGGCGGAGGAGAATCTCGAAGAAATAGGGATCGCGTTTGGTCATCCACGCGGCGATAGCGTGACACCCCAGACCCAATGGGACGCCCAGCAGCGGCAAACCGAGCGGTAAGGAAATTACCGCTGCGACGGTCGCATTCAGAATCGCAAACCCTCTTGGCACGCCTCCCATTTGGATGGGCTGGGTCAGCGACGTGAAAAGGTCGATTTCGTATCCGTCGGGCGCGTTTTCCATCAGAAGCCGGCGCCGCCTGCAAAGCCGAAAAATGTCATTCCCCATTGCGCGGCGGAGAAGGCGATCGCGACGCCAAAGACCAGCCCGCAAATGCGCCGCACGATGCCGCCGGACTCCCCGAGCGCAAAGCCAAGACCGAGAAGGACGATGGACCCTATTGCGATTGTCTTGGCGACTGGGCCGGTCAAGCTGTCCAACAGGTTTTGCATCGGGGTTTCCCAAGGCATGCCTGTTCCGGCAGCGAACGCATAGGACGGGGCAAGCAATAAACTGGTCGTCATTCCGGCGACCAGGCGGCAGACAAGAGAGTTTTTCATTGCATAGTCCTCTTTCAAGCATGTGGATTGCCCCCAACCCGCTTCACTCGGTGATGTATTTTCCTTCCTCATAGCCTCGAACTCGGACGAGGCATTTCACCTGACGGCCAGCCTTCGATTCCGGCGCCCGGCGAATTTCGACGATAAGATTGATGGTGGCGCCGATTTGGCGGCGTGGGATGTGCTCGGACACTTCTCCGATCAAGTCCTCAATGCGGTCCAAGGCGTCCAATGGCGAATTTGCGTGCAGCGTGGCGAGGCCGCCTGGATGGCCCGTATTCCAGAGCTTAATCATTTCCAATATGGCGCCATCGCGGACCTCCCCGACGATGATGCGATCTGGCCGCAATCGGAGCGTGGCGCGGGCAAGGTCTCCCATCGTTACAACAGGGGGCACCGCCTTGGTCAGCATCGATATTGAGTCCGGGGCCGAACACTGGAGTTCAGCGGTATCCTCGATGATGACGATCCTGTCTCCTGCAATGGCAGGCTCTGCCAAAAGCGCGTTCGTGAGCGTGGTCTTACCCGACCCTGTGCCCCCAATTACCAGGATGTTTTGGCGCTCCGCCAAAGCGTCTCGAAGCGCCGCCGCGATGTCCGCGCTCATAATTTTCCGCGACACGTAGTCATCGAGGGAAAACACGACAGCGGGGCGCTTGCGAATTGCAAAACAGGGCACGGCCGTAATAGGCGGAAATATGCCCTGAAATCGCTCGCCGGTATCGGGTAGCGTTGCCGACACGAGCGGCGTGTTTTCGTTGACAACAACGCCAGCGTGATCCGCGAGAAGGCGAACAATGGTGCCCGCATCCTCCCGCGATATGGAAACGCCGGTGGGCCGCCTGCCCTCCCCTATGCGGTCAATCCAAATCTGGCCGTCCGGATTCGCCATCACTTCCACCACTCGCGCATCATCGAGCGCGCTGACGATTGACTCGCCAAGCGCGGAACGAAGTGCTTCTGTTTTGCGAGCGGACTGGGCCGTCATGCCGGCGCCGCACTACTAGAAAGCGTTGATTCCTGCTGGTTTCCGCAGCAATCGCCTTCTGAACATTTCGTCGGCCAGCGGCCGAGATGTACCGTTCTCATCGAGCTTGTCTCCGATACTTCTATCGGAACGACACGCCCCCCATGGTGCTGTTCGCATGACTACGAGAATTAAACTAAGTGGGTTAGCCGCGATCTGGCAATACCTTTTGTGTTTGCCCCGCATACAATTCGCGGAACCGTCATAATGATTTCGTTGTTGAAGGCGCACGTCACGCTGCCGAAATCCGCGCCACGCCTAGGCTTGCCCGAAGTTTCTTTACCTATAATGAGGGGATAGGAACTCGGGAGATTCAACACAATTTTCGCGATGGGCTCCCGAAAGAATATTTCCGAGCGGTCCCATTTTTGGGCGCAGAAGCGCTGTGATTCGAGCGGTCCGACGGTATGCAACTCAAATTTCTAGGACACCAGTGTCAGGAAAGCCGCTCTCAACTTCCGACCTTGCGTTTCGCGATTGGATCGTTTCGCGCGATTTGTCAGAAGAAGCAGGCAACCAGTCGTGGGCAATATTTTGGCGGGGCGTGTAGGGACCATGCGCCTGATCTGGGCCTTTTTTCCCCGCGCGGATGTCGGTGGCGCGCGCCTTGTAGAGCGGCTCCTCGAAATAGCGCAATTTGCGCGTACGCAAGGGCTTCGTACCTGTCACGAAAATTAGCTGTTCGTCGTATGGAAGCATTCTGACATCACCCGGCTCCAGGACGTTGCGCTGCACCTCTTGGTAACTCTTCGACCCGCGCATCCAGGCGCCAAAGTGGTAGTTTTGGCTTTGTCGATATTCCACCGCGCGCCCCGTCATGTCAGAGATCTTCCGGGCCGTGTCATTGTCGGCTGTCGCAAACGCCACGATGACA
>Ga0209935_1002442_pt1 | contig 22775 bp, 11 predicted proteins | sample ThiBio_1000_plan_2_FD_183958 | JGI IMG/M metagenome (GOLD analysis project Ga0209935, IMG submission 183958) | Wastewater bioreactor microbial communities from Cape Town, South Africa - Thiocy_cont_1000_plan (SPAdes) | ecosystem: Engineered > Bioreactor > Thiocyanate-remediating >...
AAGGATGCTTTGCGTGAAAGTGCTCAATCATTGGGTGATGCCGTCACTCGATGAGTGAGTACTAGTGAGTGAGTGCACGAGTGCGTACAAGAGGCTGGAATTGTGAATGAAAGACAATCTATTACATGGACTGAGTTGGATACTTGTAATGCGCATATACTCGGATACGAAACGATCACAAGAAGTGGAATATGATGAACAACAGCTCGTTGGGCAGTGGCGAGATCGCCGAGAGAGGCTCCAAGCTGCGGATCATGGTCGTTGTGTGTACGACTTGCTTGATTTCTTCGGGAGCATACTGGTGCAGTGACGGCTGCCACACGAACAAGTGTCGAGGAATGGCGTGCCTCAACGTCCACTCGCGAGCAATGGCATCGAATGCAGGTCTGTCGGTGAGGTACAGGTGGTTACTTCCAAGGTCTGGATAGAACAGAGTCTTCCTAATATCTTGAAATACTATTGGATTGGATGGTTCACAGGGTAAGCGCCTGTCACTGGCTTCACACACAAACGCTTGTTGTTGAAGAAGAGGGTACGCGTACCATCGACCGACTTCTTCTGAGGAGACCAATCATCGCTGAGTGCGCAACAGCAACACAAGCACGGATACCCGTCCCCCGTCGATTTTGGATGATAGAGTTTCGTGAGGCATCGCAACTGAATAGAAGCGAGATCAGCAAGGTAAGGTTACAAAGAACAGAGATGCGATGGCGAGCATACATACGCGTCCTGGAGGTTGAAAGGGATACTCTGGCGGGAAGGTCATCTCCACCGAGAATCGACCACCTTCATACGGGCTTCCCTCCTGCTCAAGTCAAGCAGCAGAGTACAACCTCATATCAGCAATCGAGATGGTGCATCGAGCAAGAATTACGTCGCGTTCTGCATCGTCGTACTGGACCAATGAACACAACCGTCCAATTGCGTAGATCGTGGAATTGGATCTCTTCGACGCCAGGAGGGAGTTGCTTCTTGAGTACTTCGGCCTCTCTTTCGAGTCGCTTTGCCATGAACTCGGTGTGAATGAAGAGTATGCGAGGGAGAGAGAGAGAGAGAAGGGGGGATTGGGTTCAAGAGCCAAGGAGATGATGGGGTCCTCGCTGAGAGGAGGCCCTTATGGATGCGGCGCATGGGTGCGATCGCAAGCAACGTGGTTCTACCTCACGAACAGTGCTCCGCTCGCTGTTCGAGGGTGCCCGAGTGGAAGGCGTATCCAACGTACTCCGAGCACGAGAATATCACAAGAAGTGGAATATGATGAACAACAGCTCGTTGGGCAGTGCCGAGATCGCCGAGAGAGGCTCCAAGCTGCGGATCATGGTCGTTGTGTGTGCGACTTGCTTGATTTCTTCGGGAGCATACTGGTGCAATGACGGCCGCCACACGAACAAGTGTCGAGGAATGGCGTGCCTCAACGTCCACTCGCGAGCAATGGCATCGAATGCAGGTCTGTCGGTGAGGTACAGGTGGTTGCTATTGATTTCTTGGTCCTTGGGAGTGAAGAGTCGCTCTCGGAGAAGCGCAATGACTGCCGTCCATTGGTGAGTAGCGGACAACGAGCAGCAGCAGGGATGCAGCACATACCATCTGCCATCAAGAGCTGTGGACTCCAGTCTATGATTGAACAGGACCAACACAAGCATGGGTATCCATCCTCCGTCGAGATTGGGTGATACATTTTCGTGAGGCACTGAATCTGCATTGAAGCGATAGAGGCGAGATCAGATCTGGTTCACTTGCGGGAGTAGTAAGACTCGTGTCGTGTACCTTTGAAGGTGGTTGGAATGGGTACGGTGTAGGTACCTCCAAGGAGACTGAGAATCGACCACCTTCATACGGGCTTCCCTCCTGCTCAAGTCAAGCAGCAGTACAACCTCATATCAGCAATCGAGATGGCGCATCGAGCAAGAATTACGTTGCATTCTGCATCGTCGTACGGGACCAATGAACACAACCGTCCAATGGCGTGGATCGTGGAATTGGATCTCTTCGACACCAGGAGGGAGCTGCTTCTTGAGTCTGCTAATCTCAAGATTGATACGTGCACTGGCCATTGTAACGGAGGGAACGAGAGGAGAGCCAATGAATCAATGAATAGATCGATTGCACGATCATTTATCGAGGCGGGAGAATGTAGGAACCGATTTCTCAGTATCTTCAGTAGTGGATTCTAGTCATAATATCCTTTGAGATAGCGAAAGATAGAGAGCTTTATAACTTGTTGGAGATTATGCTATCTATCAATTGGTTTCAGATAAATAGCACAAACAACTCGAGTTTGTTTGTACAATGGCAGCCGAAAGGAATGATACATATCAACAGTGGGCGGCGCTGATTCGGGGCTCGACTTGACCAGTCGCCGGGAGCTTGATCCCTGCGTGCAGGTACTCGTACAGAGCGTCCTCGTTTGCAAAATCTGGTGGTAATTCAATGGCGCTGGCTGCTCGACTCGTGGCAAGGCGCTGGGTACATTCGCGCCACACGTTGTAGAACGTGATCGACGCCTCTTGGATCTGGTCGAGGTCACCGACCCAATGCTTCTCGACGAACAGGGACGTTACCGTGTTCCAAATCGGCGAGCCCTCTTCGGTGTCGGCGTGTGTGGCGGCCTTTAGCATGGCCATCATCCAGCGCGCCTTGGGGGGCGGCTTGGACAGGGCCTTGTTGGTGGCCGGGAACAAGCACGCAAGGTTGCCTCCGTCGGGGCTCAGCCGCTGCCTCAGCATGGCGTCGTACATTGAGTCGAGCTCGAGCACCAATCGCAACTCGACCAAAGGTCCACCAGCGTCGAGCTTGACCGAGCACTGCATGGCGTTCGAAAAGTACGTGATGGCGTGCGGATGCGCAAACTCCTTGACCGAGGAACAGAAGGTGTTCCAGAGCGCCTGCAGACGGTCGTTGCCGAGCTCGAGCACCATCGGGCGCTTGGCGGGATTGCTCGGCGAGAAGGCCAGCGCGTACACCTGCGGCTGGTCGAGCAGCAGCGAGACGGTATACGACGGGAACGACGGCTTGACCGACAACACGAGAAGATCCGAGCCATTGTGGCCCTCGCTCTGGAGTTGGACCGAGCTACAGCGCCAGGACAACTTGAGGCCAGGCGTCAGCTGCAGAGCATCGAGCTTGCGCTTGAGATCACGAGGCATCAACGAACGCAAGAGATGGAGACTCTTGTTGTCACCTGACAAGGCAGCTCCAAGCTCCCACAGGGCATCGTTGGTCTCGGTGAGGCAGATGTCGACGGGCATGGTGAAGGAAGGCGAGGGTGAGGGCATATGGCGCAGGAAGGTCCGCGGGTTCTGGGGCAGAAGTGGTTGATGAGAAATCGGGGAATGCCTCCCTTATCAAGCACCTGCCGTCGCACCCATGACCGCACCGTGCGACCGCAGCCATACGGCGCAGGGCTGCGATCTGCGCAGGGTGCGCCCTTCGATTCTTGGACAGCGCCACTGGGATAGAACTAGGAAGAGTGGGGTTTGTGATTCTCCGCGATGCTACAGCTGCCGCGATACACCAAGTGATGATACAAAAACACACAGAGATTTATCTGATCGATTGGATTCAATCAAGATGGCAGGTGGAACAGCTCGGAGACTACGATTCTCGTGGTAACTGCCGCACATTCAAGCACACGCGATTGAGAGTTCGTTCGATCATGCACGAGATACTGATATGGGTGTCTGTGGCAGCGTACCAAGAGTATTGGTTGCCCACGCTCGATCGAGGTCGACCTGCGCCTCTTCGTATCGCTCGAGCCGATACAAGACGCAGCCGCGCTCGGCGAGCGGCTCGGCAGCAGTGCAGGCTGCGGTTGGCAGTCGACGAGGGTTCGCCAGCTGCGTTGCGAGTGGGGTTCCGCAGCAACAACCAACAAATGAGAACCGTACAACAAACTGGAGCTCAAGGAGTTTACTATCTTCCTTGCCTGCAAATCGGCACCACCAATCATCGGCAAGCTCGGTGTTTCGTTTCCGCCTCGCATTTCCTTGCTTACCGTTGGGAACCGAGATGCCACCCGCAGGCCAAGCGCACTTTCTCCACAGCAAAGCAAACGAGCTCAAGGAGTTTACTATCTTCCTTGCCTGCAAATCGGCACCACCAATCATCGGCACGCTCGGTGTTTCGTTTCCGCCCTCGCGTTTCCGCTCTTCCTCCATCGCACCACCGGCAGCGACGACCACGAGCACCACCACGAGCTTCTTCTCGTGTTGTTGCTCCTTCTCGTTCTTCGTCGCGAGAGCCTCTCCTCCTCTTTGCGTGTGTGCGCCTTTACATCTCTCCATCAAGTGTTGCGTCGCTCGTTGTTGTCGCTGGAGGTGACCGTCCCACGCACATCGACATCGTGTTCCTTCTCCCAATCACCCAAACCTCTCTTTGTGTTGGTCTTGATAGATTGCTTGCTTGCGTCGAGCAGCCTCGAGTTTGCTCAGTGTGGATGGCGACGGCTGACGCTGAGCTTTGGGGATTGGCCCAGAAGCGACAAGCCTCGACCGCCCTTGCTCGCAGCAAGTTCTTTCGCGCCAACATCGATGGGTTGTGCGATGGCTTTGCTCAACGTCTCAATGATCTCCACTGGTTTGGCCTCAACTTGACGTGGTCGTGTGAGTTCTTCTTTGGAGGCAGCACTGGCAACAACGTCGCTGTGGCCCAACCAGGAGGCGAGTTTAACGACCTCGATCTCCTTCTCGTCATGACTCCCACTTCCTCGGCCCCAAACACCAAGGTTTCAATTGGTCTCCAACGAGGATCAGGATCCAAGTTCAACAAGTGTTGTTTGGATGTGACTTCGTTCGGCGCCCTCACGCATCACGTTCTCAATGATACCGCTCTTGAAGATATGTGGGACGCCTTCCATCTTGCAGTGACCGAGTTCATCAATCATCATGGATTCGTCGAGAAGGACATTGAGCTCAAGAACGATGGAACAGCAAGGCAGATGCGATGCTCGTTCACGATCAACGGCATTCCCATCGATGTTCTGCCTGCCCTCAAGACCAGCCATGGAATCCACTTGATTCTTCGTCGCAAGGTCGATGTCGATGGCTCGAACATTGTTCGCTCGTTCGGCATCAAGACCGCCGAGAGGATTGGCGGTCTCCATCCCAAGGCGTCGTGGATGATCTGTGTGTTGAAACACATTGCCAAGATCGTCCATCGCATTGATGCTCCAGGATGTTTGTTCGAGGGCGTTGTTCTCGAGATCTTTGGCGAGAACGAGTGGATCGAAGGACATCCTGACGCGATGATCAGGTTCTCTCAAGTGTGGCGTGATTGTTGGGAGATGATTGGAAGTGCCGAGTCGATCTCACCTCCAGGAGCAGCAGCAGACGAAGGAGAGAATCTCTTTTCTCGAATGGGAGACAACGAACATCGATTGCGAGATCTTGCTCGAGCCATGGCATCTCTCGAACTGCACAACTTGGAGCACTTGTTGCAGGGCAATCCAAGTGATATCAACGACCGTCCTCCTGCTTCTGGCGCGAGTACCTCAACAACTTCAACTTCAGATTCCAAGGCTACCGCTTCACCTGCCAGCGCGGCCGTTGGTGTTTCGCCGACCCCTTCGTCCTCAGCCATCGATACAGCAAGTGGATCATCCACTCCGAAATTCCTGTGCCTCGACAAGAATCAGTTGTTTGCTTCTCGGCTACAACACTTGGATCACACCCTGATTGCGGACTGGGTGGGACTTGAGCTTGAGATCAATCATCCCAATCGTTCAGCGACGGAAGTTGTGATCTACACCGATCACCCTCCCACTGATGAGGCAACAATGAAAGCTGCCCTGCAGGCGGTCTCGTCCACTCCCCTGATTATGATTCTTGCGTTCTCAGGTTCTTCCAGGTGCATGTCTGGCCTCGAGTTGGCCCAAACTCTTCATAATGAGTCCCTCGTTGTGGTGTTTGGAGAAGTTGATGATTGGCATCTTGAACTTTGGCGCTCAATGTTCTTCTCATTGTCAGTGTTGGGTCGCAGCGTCACAGACAAGATTCACTACGCTTGTTATTGGCTTTCTTGGTTGGAACATGACCGAGCACTGCTGTATTCATCAAGAGGAAGGCGTTATCCGCATAATGTCGTGATAGTTGAGGCTCGAAGGCCGCTGCATATTCTTTGGAGCCCTCAACCTATCGCAGTGGAGAGATTCTGTGAGTTTGAGAGGCTTATTGGCAGAGAGCACCTTGTACGGCTCTCCATTCCTGCGAAAGGTATTCGTGAACAATCAGACGTCACTGGAGCGTTGCAAGAGTGGATTGAATTGTGCCAAGGCTTCAATTGCGTGTGGTATTATTGCGGCACACTTTCACTTGATCGGATTGCCAATGTGAGAGTTCATGGGCCACTACCATTGCCTGAAGCCCGACAAGAGGCAAGGAACCATCTTGCAAAAGCCAGTGATCCAGTTCTTGTGACCGAAAGTGGCGAGCCAATTCTCGTGACCGAAAGTGAGACAGAAGGCAGGCACGGGGAGAGGCATGGGGAGGCAGCCTTCCTTGCCCAAAACCCTACAGACGAAAAATACGCACCACCCCTCGTCGCTGCCGTAGCTACAGCTGCTGCCCAGTCCGGAGCCAGGCTGATTCCCCCTCAGATAACAGGCGGAGGATCATTCTGGGTAAGATTCACAGTCAAGACGGAGGAATCTCTGTTGATTCTTCTGTCCAAGCCCCCTCTTTGGATTGAAGCACTGAGAGCCTTCGGATTCAGCGAGGCATTCCTTGAGATCGATGGGAATCGTTATCCGTATTACTTCAGCCTGAACCCCTCAACTCCATTGCTCGAGAGTCATGGAGAGCCGGTGGAGCGCGATCCGCTTTGGAATTGTGCTCGTAATCTCCAAGACCAATCTCCTTCGGCTGCTGGAACGAGTCACTTTGGATCTCTTCCCGACAAGGCCAAGCACTTGATCTGTGCATTGAAGCACGTTGTGATGGTTATTCATGGCCTCGAAGTTCCAGGATCGATGCTCGAGAGTGTTGTGTTGGAAGTGTTCGAGCAACAAGGCTGGATCGGAGATCTTGATCACGTTCAATTGGCATCGATCTCGTTCGTTGATGCATGGCGTCTTTGTTGGCGTCGAATCTTGTCTTTGAGACCAATCTCGGCTCCGAACAAGTCGTTGGAGGAAGATGTGGATCTCTTGTCACTCATCGACAAGACGGAACTCACTCGTGTCGGCGAGGCTCTCTCGTCGATCGACGAGAAGTCGTTGCTCGATGAATGCTTGAATGGCACTCGCGAATCGCTGGCTCGACTGATTGCTTCTAGGTCCCAATCATCAACCTCCCCTTCGCCTTCGGGCATGTCCTTGTCGTCGTTGATTGGCTCTCCCTCTTCCTCAACGTCGTCATCATCGATTGGCTTTACGTCTCAATCAAGCTCATCATCTCAGCCAACCGGCCAGCAAAACCCAATTCCAACTGGCGTGGTGTGCGGTGGCACTTGCCCAGGATGTTCCGACGAGTTCGAGGAGCTCTTCGTTTGCGGTGTCGCTGGATGTCACTTTGCATCTCTGGATCAGAAGCGTTGTTCGGAGTGCCTCGCGGTCGACCACAAGCGCATGAAGAGCATCAAGCACCAGCTTACACTGGTTTCCGCAATCAAACCGCCGCGCCTCGAACAGGATGCGATCGTGCGAGTTCGCCAGATCCTGGTCGGAATCAGCTGCCCACCGCGACGCCTCATGGGCACTCTGTTCCGCGCGATTATGAGCGGTATCAGTGTCCGATCCCCGAGCGATGCAGCTGACTCGCTCCAGCGAGTGGGTGGGTCCTTGGAGCCGCAACTCGAAGAAGGCTGGTTGCATCGAGTGCAGCTTGTTCTCGTCGAGATGTTGCGCATGAAGCAGCCTTGGTTCGGTGCGCTGACCGAAGAATCGATGGCTCAGCTCTCGATCGTGTCGCCGTCCGATCTCGTGATCGAGCTGCTCGAGCTGTGCCATGACGGCTTTCAACAAGGACTCTTGATCGAGATGCTCGTGCAGAACGGCATCCCGATCCCTCTCTCATTCAATGCCTTCCCGGAATCCCCCGATCGAGCTCCGGCCGTTCGTCGCGTTCTGTTGAACATCGTAGCGGAGTGTGTGTGCCGCGAGTACCCATTGCTCGTGAGCCTTTCGCTGACACGTGGCGACATTGGCGCCTCGTCGTTCCTGAACGAGCTCTTTGAGCTTCGAGCTCCTGGATACGATGTTGGCTTCGAGCTCCGAGGTCGTCGCGGCATCTACCATGACCACTTGGTGGAGATGCTCGCTTGCTCTCGAGAGCACTGTCGGCAGTTCCACATTGTCGACGTCCATGGAGGCAACGATGCACAGCATCCAGAAGTTGCAGGGATCCTCTTCCAGAGCACTGTTGTGTTCTGCCATGTTGATGGGTCGAGCGTGAGCTCCCAAGCGACTCGAACTCGGCTCGAGTGGCTTCGGGAGGTACTCTCGTCATCAACAAATCGATCAAAACAACCGGCGCAGCTGGTGGTGTTCTTGTTGCATGGACCGAGTATCGCGGGCCAGTTCGAGTCTCTCGTCGACGAGATGGGCTTCATTTTCGACAATCGGCTTGTCCTCGAGGTTCCCACGACCTCCATCGGCCTGACGGAACGGAAGCAACTTTTCAGGCCGATATTGCGTGAGCTCAATCGCAGACTCGCAACATCCCCTGTCGAGATTGGAGCCGATCGATCGTTCATCTCAAACTCGGTTCGACCGTCAGCAGCGTTTTTCGATACGTTTGTTCAAGAATCCAAGAATCATGCATCAACCGATGCCATGAAGCGAGCTCTCTTCCCCCTGTCGGACATTGAGAACCAGCTTTACGTCGAGAAAGTGAGCCTGGAGGTCGATCTCGACAAGCTCATCGACCCGGCTCGCCGTACTGAGCGCCAGGAGGCGTACGACACGAAGAGACGCAAGTTGATGGCTCTCAAAGCCGACCGACGATTCGACCAACCTCACCCACTTGTGGAGGAGTTCACCACCTTGGTTCTGTCTTCAATCGAGGAGGCCACCGAGTTCGGCATGCGTCTCGCTCAATGGACCGAGAAGAGGCTCTGCACCGTCCGAGCTCAAGTTGTTTCTTGCCAACGCAAGCTCGAAGAGCACCGAGCCGAGCACTTGCGCATTCACTCGACATTGTACAACTACTCTCCGCCACTGGAGTTGTTGGAGCAGCTCTCTCATGCTCTTCCCCGGCTGGAGAGCGAGGAGTTTGCTCTCGGACACTTTACTCGCGAGTTGCTCGAGCTGGCTCGCCGTCAGCAGCTCAGAGGCGGTTCCAAGAGCCACTTTCAACAATACCTCGAGGCAGCCGTTGCAGTGGCACAGCGCAGCTTCTCTTCGGGCCTGGGAGTCGAGTTCTTGAACGGCGACAAGATGCAAATGACCGAGTACTGCCAGGCTCTTCTCGCTGATATTCGCGAGGAGTTCAAGGTTGTGGTCGGGCTTGGTCCGCAGTCCAGCGGCAAGAGCACACTGTGGAACATCTTGTTCTCGCAACGTTTCGGTGTTGGAGCTGGCCGATGCACTCGAGGCATCAACTTCTCGAGCTGCATGATTTCTGGCTCTGAGCACACGAAATCGTTGCTTCTTCTGGATCTCGAAGGCTTGCTCTCGCCTGAACGCCGAGACCCGCTCTTTGATCGCAAGATCGTCTGGTTTGCGTTCATGATGTCCTCTGCAATCGTCGTCAACATCCTCGGCCAGGCGACTGCCGAGCTCCAGAAGCTGTTCGAGATGGTGACGGTCGCGCTCAAGGTTCTTGGTGGTCACAACTACCGGCCTCAGCTTTTCGTCGCCATGAAGCGAGTGGACCCACGAGAGCGCGACTCGCTGGTGCAAAATGTTCGCGCCCTCTGGAGCACCGACCTCGACGGAGCCAAGACGTTGGATTATGTGATGTTCCAAGACGAGCACATTGTGTTGATGCCCAGTGCGTTCGAGGACCATGTCTTGTTCCGCGACTGGTCTGCACAGCCAGCGGAGGAGTACCATCGCCTCCAGTACAACCCGGTGTTCTATTCCGAGGCCGCGAGACTTCGATCGATGATCATCGATCGTCCACATCAAGCGACTGATTTTCCGGCTTCGATACGCTCCTGGTGTCAGTCAGCACAAGAGACTTGGAGCAAGTTCATCCTTCCCAACATTACATTGGTGACGTATGAGGGCATCAAGGAGATGCTTCTTCAGCAAGCTGTCGAGAAGGCATTCCGCACTGCCGAGAAGCGAGTGCTCGAGGAGCACCTCAACGAGATTGCGTTCGAGATGATCAACGATGTCGTGTGGTCGGTGAGGACCTCGGCTCCCCAGCTCCTCGATCGTGCAAGACTCGTCCCGTATCTGGACCGTATCGATGCTCCACAGCCACTCAAAGAGAAATTCGCAGCTTCGATCAGACTTCTCGTTGAGCAGTGCAGCAACGCTGCAAATGAGGAAGCTGCCACCAAGTTCTTTGATCTTGTGCTGCCGCTCTTGTTCGCTGCTCCTGAGCTTGGATTGGCGCTTCATCCTACTGAAGGCAACGTCAACTATTTGTCGATCGGCCACTGGAAGCTGACGCACGAGTTCGAGTTGGAATGTGAGAGCGCAGATCTCCCAGGATCCTTCCGCACGAGATACTTGCAGCGATGCTATCTTCTTCTCAGTGATCAACAGCTCCACACCAAGGTGATGATCGGAGAACGACTTTCTCGAGCACAGACGTTCGTGAGTCTCGGAAAAGCAATCGAACAAGGCAAACGGGACATTATCTCGCAACTTGAGCAAGGCTCGTTCGATCGCGAGGAGTTATACAGACGGGTTTGTCTCAAAATTGACTCCATCTTGGGAGAGCACCTTCGAGTCATTGCAGCACGGCCATGGGATCAAATATCCAGCGTGTTGCTTCGAATTGCATCGCAACGTGTGCATGAGTTTCCTGACGCAACGAAATCTCGATTCAACTCTGAGTTCATCCGCACAAAGCTCGAGCAGCCGGAGGTTGTTTCGACGCACGAGAAAATCATTGGATGGCTCCGCGCGGACAAGGGACGGAATCTATCTGACTTGGTCAAGGAGAGATCATCGAAGAGAGGTTTGGCTGACCCAGAATTGAGTAATGCCCGGGCTTGGTTTCGACGTGCTCTCACGGCAGATGCGCACAACTGGAAGCGATTCAGCACTCCTCGCAACCTCGAGTTCCTCCGATTGATTGGCTTGGGCGTTGTTGATGAGCCTCCCATGGAGACGTCCGGCGAGTTCGACCGCGAGGCTCGAGATTGCGTCCAATGGTTTCTTGCGCATTTGTCGGCGAGTCTCGAAGCAGCCGACAACTTTACTCCCGATCATAACATTCTCGCAGCGATGCTCGGTACTGTGGTCGACACTGTGGCATCGGCATTCGGACTCTCGGCAGAGACTGTGCACCAAGAGCTCTTTCAGTTCTCTTGCGAGCTGTTTTTGGTTCGAATCACACCGCGAATGAAGGACCACGACGAGGCTCGCTTCAAGCGCGAGGCACGGGAGGCCACTGAACAGTGCGACCGCGAGAAGAAGGACGCTCTGTCGCTGCTCGAGAAGACCGACTCGGAGCAAGGATTCGCACGTTCGGTTGTTCGGTCGGTGATTTCTCGAGTGGAACAACAGTTGCATCAATACTCCAAGGACTTGCTGATGAGCGAGTTCTCGCCGTCAGTGGCGGCTACGAAGGTCGATCACTCATTGGAGAAGATTGTTGAGCTCTTCTATCAAACAGCATTCCTTGGTGAAGAATGGCAATTGGTTCAGGACTTTCTGGACGACCAAGCAACGACCGTGGCTCGGTGGTTCAAGGACACTACGTTCTGGGAGCAGTTTCATGATCGTCAAGATTCCATCAACCAAACGCTCAAACTTCAGCAAGTCGACATTAGGCAACGGTTACTCGAGCTCACCACGATCTGGAAACAAGCACTGTGCGGCCAAGGCACCGTCGAACCCTCAATTCCGTTACCAAGGAGCGAAGTTGCCAAGCACTTGGTGTTCTTCTTGCGCAATGGTCGCTTTCCGTCTGGCTCGGAGCCTGGAGCCAACGTCACGGAGCAGTGCCAGCTGGATTCGTCGTTCACCAGCTCGCAAAGGACTGTGGACCTGAGCTTGGAGTCGGCGTTCACCGGCGGAGACATTGGTTGCGATATCGATCGACTCTCGACAGCGCTCGAGGTAGAGATGCGACAAACGATTCATGCACCTTCTGATTGTGAAGCAATCTTGCTCTCTGCCGACGAGTATGATGCGCTGTTCGAAGCGTATTACGCGCAATGCACTGGCACATGCCGACAAGCGTGTCCGTATTGTGGTTCGTTGTGCATCAAGAATCATCGCCGATTCGGCAACCCAAGCGAGCCTGGAGGCAAACATCGAGCTTGTCGCCACTTTGTGATGTGCATGATTGGCTGGCACAGGAAGATTGGAGAGGTCGCGTTCATCTCCTGCACCGATCCCTCTCGCGTCAACGCCCACTATCGCGTTCCGGGCACGAAGGACACATACTTGCCATGGGCCAAGCACATTGAACAATGCAATCCCGACTGGGAGATTCCTCAGAACGATCAAGATGCCGATGTAAATGACGAAATGGAGTACTCGATCCGATTGGCACTGGTGACGTTGTTTCCACACATCAAGGCCAAGTTCAATCTCCCCAACGAGCTGCCCGAGGACTTCCGCAGACTATTCGTGTCTCGCATCACGCCGCAGCAAGACCCAATGACCATCAAGAGAAGATCCCATCCTGTTCGAGTGTTGTCCCTTGATGGAGGAGGTCTTCGAGGTTTGATGACCCTCAAGATTCTTGATTCGATCGAACAAGCCACTGGAGTTCCGACTTGGAAGCTGTTTGATCTCATCATTGGCACCAGCGTCGGGGCGGTTATCGCATCTGCTCTTGGAGTTCTCAAGTGGTCGGCAAGGAAGTGCATGCAGCTGCTTCAAGAGATGGCAACCAAGATCTTCCCCGACCAAGGAGCCATTCGAACAGGAATCAACTTTATCAGCCAAGCAGGCAAGTACGACAATGGACCGTTGATTGCCATGTTGAAGGAGAAGTTCGGACCGACCCGCGAGCTTCGACAGCTTGCTCGGGAATGGCCGAAAGTATGCATCGTTGCGGCTCGTGCTTCGGTCGGCGGAGCAGCGGTGCAGTACAACTTTCGCACATACGCTCCCTCGAACACTGATCGAGCGTACTATAATGGAACCACGAGAGAGGAGTCGAGCGTGAAGCTGTGGGAGGCGATCCTTGCGAGTGCGAGTGCGCCAGTGTACTTTCCTCCAGTCAAGATCACTTTCGATGGCGTCGAGCACACGTTCGTCGACGGCGGAATTGTCGCCAACAATCCCGGTGCCACGGCACTTCGAGAAGCGGCGCTACTCACCACGGCACAGCGATCAGTGCAGCTGATGGTATCGATCGGAACCGGCACCGAGAGCTTGAGGCAACATCCGGCGGCGACGAGACCGCACTTTGACGTGTTCGGGACGGTGCTCAAAGTCGGGAAAGCGTGGTTGACTGGTGGCCCAGTTGGAGCTCTCGGCGCGGCAGGAGTTGCAGCAGCCGAGCATGCCGTATCACACGTGACTCACGCTGTTCAGCGGTCCAACCCGCTCATGTTGATCGACACCCTCACGCAATCAGACACTGTGCATCGCGAGTGCCACAAACAATCCCGAGCGGCCGGACCGGAGTTTGAGTACTTTCGCCTGAACCCCACTCGACTGGCCGATCGATCGATGGATGACTCGCAGATGGCAGCGCTGGCACTGCTCGATGAGTGTGCGCGTCGGTACATTCACGATCCCGAGACTCAAGAGCTTCTTCGCAACATTACTCGCAGCCTGTTGGCCCGACGATTCTGGGTGTCGCTCTCGACAGCCAACGAGCTCGCCATTTGTCAACACACTTCAATGATGAGTCCATTCGATGAGACCAAGTTCTCGGGCATGCCTGACGGTGTTCAATGGAACAAGGCGAGGGATTGTATCGCAGTCGCCCAAATTCCAGCAGGTACTGAGCTCAACCAAGTTGAGGTCAAGTACGATGGCGTTCCACTTGCCGTTGTCCCAGTGCGAGACTGGGATTGATGGCCGTTCCTTTCTATCCATCTCTCTCTCTCTCTCTCTCTCTCTCTCTCTCTCTCTCCATCTATCTATCTATGCATCCACCTCGCAGCACGACAGTACAATAACTTGCTTCGTACCTTTCAATAAATGACTTGACTTTGATGACTGAAGAATGGGTGTCGCGAATCACCAAGTGATGATACAAACACAGAGAGATTTATCAGATCCATTGGATTCAATCAAGATGGCAGGTGGAACAGCTCGGAGAGCTTCTCTGGACCCAACATCTCCTTGACGATTCTCGTGGTCACTGCCGCACATTCAAGCACACGCGATTGAGAGTGAGTTCGATCATACACGAGATACTGACATGTGTGTCTGTGGCAGCGTACCAAGAGTATTGGTCGCCCACGCTCGATCGAGGTCGACCTGCGCCTCTTCGTATCGCTCGAGCCGATACAAGACGCAGCCGCGCTCGGCGAGCGGCTCGGCAGAGTGTGGCCGCAGTGCGATGGCGCTCGCAAAGTCCTCGAGAGCCTCGTTGATGCGATGCAGAAAGTACAAGGCGCGACCACGCTTGATTCTCTCGACGTACGACAAGATGCGCTGGGTCTGCATCCCTGCCGAGATGAGCGTGATCGCTTTGAGCAGATCCGCTTCCGATTGGTGCCGCCTTCCCATGAGATACAACGTGAAGCCGCGGTTGGCGTATGCCAACGCGTAGTTTTGGTCGAGCTCGAGAGAGCGATCGTAGTTCTCGAGTGCGTCATTGAACTTGCGCAGGTGATGGAAGGCATAGCCTCTGCATCGCCATCCAATCCAATCCAATCCAACGCTCAGTGTGTGAGAGAGTCATTCTTGTGAGCGTGCGTGTAGATGTGCATGGATACGTGTTGTTGAACCATGAGGCATTCGGCGTTCCACGACACAGCGCTTGTTGGTACATTTCCAATGCCTGGCGCAGAGGTCGGCGAGCGGTGAGTACCAAGCGAGCGACTCGCAGCAGCGAGACGAGTGCGGGCATCGGCAGACCTCTTGATGGCGGCCGCACTTGTTGCACAGATACGCTCGCGTGTGGTAGACCGTGGCGTAGCCGGGATCGAGCATCAGGATGCGATTGCAGTCGGCCAGCGCCTCCAACAGACGCTCGAGCGAATCGAGACTCGACGCTCGCCATTCGAGCGCCTGGATGAGCTTGGGCGTCGTGCGCGAGAGCCATGCCAGCTCGGTGCACTGTCGCACGGCGCCCACATAGTCGCCTGCTTGGTATCGCGTCACGGCGCGGTGGAGGGACATATCTGTTTGAGGAGAGGCACGCCACTAGACGGGAGCCACGAGCCAGAGTTGCTGTTGTTTGGCTGTGCGTGTGTGCGGCGATGAATGCAAGAGCGGCACAGCAAGAACAGCGCCGGACGTCGATGCAGCTCCTGCCTTTGGCTCACAACACAACACAAGCTGATGGAATGACTGCTTGATCGACAATCCCTCACATCGCGTTGCAGTAACGCTGGAACAACAAGTGGTCGAGGCAGCTGGCACTCCGCCAAGTCCACGACACAACCATACTGGCGACATCATCGACAATCGGCTTTACATCTTTGGAGGAGGCGATGAGAATCAAGAGGCCTTGAACGATCTCCATGTGTTGGACCTGCGTGCGTCGCGTGCCTCGCACCTCACTTGGCTTGATGTGTGCGGCACGACATCTCACCAACGTGATCGTTTGGGAAATCAAGCGACGATGCGATGGGAGCAAGTGACGGTGCACGGAGAGGTGCCGCCAGCTCGGCTGTATCATTGCAGCGCAGTGGTCGGCAGGCACCTTTACATCTTTGGAGGAGCGCCCGACTCCAAGACCACACTCGTCAGTGATCCAGTCTTGAACGACATGTGGCGACTCGACACTCGTGCGTCGTTGCTCTTGCTCTCGCGCCGAGAAGTGTTGAGTGAGACACTGACGTGAGCTGCTCGTCCTTCTGTGTGTGCGTGTGTGTGGGCGCTCGCAGACACGATGAGATGGGAGCAGATGGAGGGCACAGGCGATGTTCCATCACCTCGGGGCAGCACGTCGCTCGTGGCGTTTGGACCATTCTTGATCATGTTCGGAGGCTTCAATGGCTCGGTGTGCTTCAATGACTTGTTCGTGTTTCACATTGGTACGAATCGAATCGCACGCTGGTCGGTTGCTGTTGCTCTCGGTCTGTTGCACACATTGACCAACGTGGTCGGTTGCACAGAGTCTCGACAATGGAAGAAGTGGTCGGTTGCGACGGGAGAATGGCCGACGGCACGAGCGGCCATCGCGGCGAGCATGATTGGCAATCGGATCTGTTTCTTTGGAGGCTTCTCGTCGGACAACAATGACTTTGCTGAGCTGGTGGTGTTGGAGGTCGCGATCTCTGATTGAGTGGGCGTTGAGTGTCGGCGTCTCATGCTGCGTGTGGCTCGTTCCTTTTGGAACCGCACGGCAGCAAGTTGGAGGTCGCACTTTGCTCTCTTGCAATGTATCTCTCGTTTCAAGATCGCTCCATTTCTCGCCAATCAATAGAAGCAAGAGGGCCGCGGACATGGGAGAAGGCAACAAGCAAGCAAGCAGCAATCAAACAAGAGGCGGACAGCAAACGAGGAGCTTGAGCAGCAAAGCAGAGGAGCTCAAGGAGTTTTTGCTGTCGTCCTTGCCAGCAAATCGCCACCAAATCGTCCTCCAATCACCAGCAGCAGCGACGACCACGAGCACCACCACGAGCTTCTTCTCGTGTTGTTGCTTCTTCTCGTTCTTCGTCGCGACAGCCTCTCCTCCTCGTGTCTTTGCGTGTGTGCGCCTTTCCATATCTCTCCATCAAGTGTTGCTCGCTCCTTTCGGTCAGTTACCCTCATGGCAAAGAAGAGAGGCCGCCAGCAATCTCCCGCGCCAAAGCGAAGAGCGCGAGAAGAGCAAGCTGTTGTCATCTCCGCTTCACCTGCAGGGTCCGTGGCGCTTGTACCCACCCAGAGCTCTCTGCAGACCGCCGATATCCGTACGTAGCTGGGTTTGCTGGGTATTGTATTTGCCGTCTAACGAAGCAACAGCGCTGTCTGATCCTGAGCTTTGGGGATTGGCCCAGGAGCGCCAAGACTCGACCGCCCTTGCTCGCAGCGAGACCTTTCGCGCCACCATCGATGGATTGTGCGAGGGCTTTGCTCAACGTCTCAATGAGCGAAACTTGTTCGGCCTCAAGTTGGCGTGGTCGTGTGAGTTCTTCTTTGGAGGCAGCACTGGCAACAACGTCGCTGCGGCTCAACCAGGAGGCGAGTTCAACGACCTCGATCTCCTTCTCGTCATGACTCCCACTGCCACGGCCTCAAACACCAAGGTTTCAGTTGGTCTCCAACGAGGATCAGGATCCAAGTTCAACAACTGTTGTTTGGAAGTTACGTGGTTCGGTGCTCTCACGCGTCGCGTTCTCAATGATACCGCTCTTGGAGATGTGTGGGCGGCCTTCCGCCTTGCAGTGACCGAGTTCATCAATCATCATGGATTCGTCGAGAAGGACATTGCGCTCAAGGACGATGGAACAGCAAGGCAGATGCGATGCTCGTTCACGATCAACGACATTCCCATCGATGTGCTGCCTGCCCTCAAGACCAGCGACATTCACTTGATTCTTCGTCGCAAGGTCGATGTCGATGGCTCGAACATTGTTCGCTCGTTCGGTATCAAGACAGCAAGGCAGATTGGCAGTCTCCATCCCAAGGCGTCGTGGATGATCTGTGTGTTGAAGCACATTGCCAAGATCGTTCATCGCATTGATGCTCCAGGATGTTTGTTCGAGGCCGTTGTTCTCGAGATCTTTGGCAGGAACGGCTGGATCAAAGGATATGATGATGAATCGATCAGGTTCTCTCAAGCTTGGCATGATTGTTGGGAGATGATTGAAAGTGCCAAGTCGATCTCACCTCCAGGAGCAGCAGCAGACGAAGGAGAGAATCTCTTTTCTCGAATGGGAGACAACGAACATCGATTGCGAGATCTTGCTCAAGCAGTAGCATCTCTCAAACCCAATGATCTTGAAGACATCGTGCGTGGCTCTCCAAAGGAAACCAGTCGCGCTCCGACTGCCCTTGCTACGACTACGTCAACCTCGACGTCTACCGCTTCACCTATCAGAGCAACTTACATCGATTCAGCTAGAGGGCCATCTACAACACCGACAATTATCTGCCTTGATGCGGATCAGTTGGTTGCTGCACATTTCCTACACACGGAGCACTCTTCAGCAGATAACTGGACAGATCTTGTACACGAACTCAAACATCCCGATACCAAGTTTAATCAGGTTGTTATCTACGCTGATCACGCCCCCATTGATGACTCCGCAGTGAGAGAGGCTCTTCAAGCAAAATCGTGCACTCCTGTAGAAATGATTCTTGCCTTCCCAGGTTCGATTGCTTGTGTTGCTGGCCTCCAGTTTGCCCAATGTCTTCATCCTCTCTCACTTGTTGTGGTGTTTGACGACGTTGATTACTGGTACCTTGAGCTTTGGCGTTCAATGTTCCTCTCACTCTCAGTGTTGGGCCGCAGCGTAGCGGAAAAAATTCACTACGCTTGCTATTGGCTTTCTTGGCTCGAACAAGGTCGAGTAGTGCTATATTCATCAAGGGGAAAGCTGTCACCAACAAACGTCGTGATCAATGAGGCTCGAAGGCGGCTGAATATTCTCTGGAGCCCTCAGGCTCTTGCAGTGGAGAGATTCTGTGAGTTTGAGAGGTTTTTCGGAAGGGAGCATCTTGTGCAGCTTTCCGTTCCTCCGAGGAAGGTGCGCGAACAAGCAGATGAGACCAAGGCACTCCAGGAATGGATTGAAATGTGCCAACGGCTAAACTGCGTGTGGTACTATTGCGGCATGCTTTCCCATGTTCGGATTGCCAACGTGCGAGTTCATGAGCCACTTCCATTGACTGAAGCTCGGCAAAAGGCACGGGAGCACCTCTCAGAACCCAGTGATCCAATTCTCGTAACTGAGCGAGATTCCGGTCCGGTCAACCCTGCAATCAAAACGACGGACCAACCAGCGACCTTACATGCGAAACATCTTGCCCACCATGAGCGGGCATCAACATTGACGTCTGGCACGGTAGCAGCCGCGGTCCGTTCTAGAATTGGAGTTGGCAAGGTCGAAACCAAACCCGGCTGCTTTTGGGTTTGCCTTACGCTAAAGGATGAGGAATCGCTGTTGAACCTTCTTTCCAAGCCCCCTCTTTGGATAGAAGCACTGAGAGCCTTCGGATTCAGCGAAGCTTTCCTTGCGATCGGATCCAAGCGTTATCCGTATTACTTCAGGCTGAATCCCTCAACTCCATTGCCTCATGGAGAGACGGTGGAGCGCGATCCGCTCTGGAATCGCGCTCGTGAATTGCACGAGCAATCTCCTTCTGCTGCTGGAACGAGTCATTTTGCATCTCTTCCCGACAAGGCCAAGCACTTGATCTGTGCACTGAAGCACGTTGTGACGGTTGTTCATGGCCTCAAGGTTCCAGGATCGATGTTCGAGAGTGTTGTGTTGGAAGTGTTCGAGCAACAAGGCTGGATCGGAGATCTTGATCAGGTTGAATTGGCTTCGATCTCATTCATTGATGCTTGGCGTCTTTGTTGGGATCGGATCTTGTCTTTGAGACCAATCTCGGCTCCGAACAAGTCGTTGGAGGAAGATGTGGATCTCTTGTCACTCGTCGACAAGGCGGAACTCACTCGTATCGGCGAGACTCTCTCGTCGATTGGTGAGAAGTCGTTGCTCGATGAATGCTTGAATGGCACTCGCGAATCGCTTTCTCGATTGATTACCTCACTATCTCAGGCATCAATCTCCTCCCTGTCATCGTTTTTGTCCAGTGAGGGATCGCCTGACTTATCGGAGGAGTATCATCGATTGTTGGAGGTCTCTCTCTGGACTTGCCAGAAGGATCCCAATCAATGGAGCATCGATGAACGGATTGAAGCATTGGCAGGAGCCCTCATCCATCGATATCTCATCAATGATGGCTCGATTCATCCTGCAACTGCCTACCTTCGCAAAAATCATAGAGCCATTCAAGGCTTGTTGGACCAAACAATCGAATCAGACCAGAAGCATCAACCACTGAAGACGTTGCTTGCTGTTCAGATGCTTTTACTGCTTCCCGATCCGCACGATCAAGAGGCCACAGTTGATCTCGCCAAGCATCGGCGGTATCTCACAGGTATTGTTGATCTCAATATCAATGAGTTGAATGATCGGATTGCATCAAGATCGAGAGAGAAACTGACGTTCTTTGGCGTGAATCCACAGGCTCGTTCATCGATCTATTGGTCCAAGATCCAGATCATGCGTTTGTTGTCAATCTGAGCGACCTGAACATCACTGATCTTCCACAAGCACTCTCTCAACTTCGACATCTCAAGTACTTGAACCTTTGCGGAAACTGGGAATTATTCTCTAATCCACAATCTATGGAGCAACTCGAATCATTGAGTGGATGTTTCTCGAGTTTGGAGTATCTCGATCTCTCTTCGACCAATCTCCCATCAGCTCCTTCGTGGCTCTTCCAACTTCCATCACTCACGTACCTCAACATCAACGATAATCGATTGAACCAACTGTCGATTGAACAACCCAAGTGCTTGAAGCTCGAGTGCTTGTACATTCACATCAACCAACTCACTGCCTTGCCATCCGAGATTCAATCCTTGACCAACCTCAAGGAGTTGAATGTTTCCGACAACCAACTCACTGACTTGCCATCATCGATTCAATCCTTGACCAACCTCAAGGAGTTGAATGTTTCCAACAACAAACTCACTCACTTGCCATCATCGATTCAATCCTTGACCAACCTCGAGATGTTGGATATCTCCAACAACCAACTCACTCACTTGCCATCATCGATTCAATCCTTGACCAACCTCAAGGTGTTGGATATCTCCAACAACCAACTCACTGACTTGCCATCGGAGATTCAATCCTTGACCAACCTGTTGATGTTGAATAATGCCAACAACCAACTCATTGACTTGCCATCATCGATTCAATCCTTGACCAACCTCGAGAGGTTGAATATCTCCAACAACCAACTCACTGACTTGCCATCATCGATTCAATCCTTGACCAACCTCAACGAGTTGGACATCTCGAACAACCAACTCACTCACTTGCCATCCGAGATTCAATTCTTGACCAACCTCAACGAGTTATACATTTCCAACAACCAACTCACTGACTTGCCATCGGAGATTCCATCCTTGACCAACCTTGGGGTATTGTATATCTCCAACAACCAACTCACTGACCTGCCATCATCGATTCAATCCTTGACCAACCTCGAGAGGTTGAATATCTCCAACAACCAACTCACTGACTTGCCATCATCGATTCAATCCTTGACCAACCTCTTGATGTTGAATATCTCCAACAACCAACTCACTGACTTGCCATCATCGATTCAATCCTTGACCAACCTCTTGATGTTGAATATCTCCAACAACCAACTCACTGACCTGCCGTCATCGATTCAATCCTTGACCAACCTCGAGAAGTTGAATATCTCCAACAACCAACTCACTGACTTGCCATCATCGATTCAATCCTTGACCAACCTCTTGATGTTGAATATTTCCAACAACCAACTCACTCACTTGCCATCATCGATTCAATCCTTGACCAACCTCTTGATGTTGAATATCTCCAACAACCAACTCACTCACTTGCCATCATCGATTCAATCCTTGACCAACCTCGAGAGGTTGAATATTTCCAACAACCAACTCACTCACTTGCCATCATCGATTCAATCCTTGACCAACCTCGAGATGTTGAATATCTCCAACAACCAACTCACTCACTTGCCATCATCGATTCAATCCTTGACCAACCTGTTGAAGTTGGACATTTCCAACAACCAACTCACTGACTTGCCATCATCGATTCAATCCTTGACCAACCTCGAGAGGTTGAATATCTCCAACAACCAACTCACTGACTTGCCATCATCGATTCAATCCTTGACCAACCTCTTGAAGTTGGATATCTACAACAACCAACTCACTGACTTGCCATCATCGATTCAATCCTTGACCAACCTGTTGGAGTTGGACATTTCCAACAACCAACTCACTCACTTGCCATCATCGATTCGATTCTTGACCAACCTCTGGAAGTTGGACATCCAAGACAACAAGTTCGACATACCTCTCCAAGAACCTGACCTCGTCGATTCATTCCAACCCTCCAATCATCTCGTCTACTCTTATGATGCACAACAAATAGTGGCGTTTGCCGATGAATGGAGCCGAGGTCGAGTTCGCCTCAACCGATTCAAAGTGGCATTGGTTGGAGATGGAGCTGCTGGCAAGACCTCCCTCCGAATGCACCTCTTCAAGTCGTCTTCGTCCTCACCCAACCAACCAAACCAACCATCATCCACTCGACGAACGACATGGATTCAACGACACGAATGGCAACCTCATCAAGTGAGCGATTGGATGTTCGATGTGTGGGACTTTCCAGGACAAGCACAACACTATGCCACTCACAACCTGTTCTTGTCCGACTGGCAGTGTGTCTTCGTGATCGTGTGCGACGTTTCTCTCTCGAACTGGGAGTCTCGACTCGAGTACTGGGTGTCGTTTCTTCGATGCAAGAGCTCGTCGGTCATTGATCGATATCATCCTCATCACTTGATCGATGAC
>Ga0209935_1002455_pt1 | contig 22673 bp, 17 predicted proteins | sample ThiBio_1000_plan_2_FD_183958 | JGI IMG/M metagenome (GOLD analysis project Ga0209935, IMG submission 183958) | Wastewater bioreactor microbial communities from Cape Town, South Africa - Thiocy_cont_1000_plan (SPAdes) | ecosystem: Engineered > Bioreactor > Thiocyanate-remediating >...
AGAGAGAGAAATTTTACTTGTCGAATCATTTCTGCAACATTCTCTTCACCATTTCCTGTTGAAGGAATTGGACGAGCTAATTTCTTTGAACGTAAAGACATTTTCACGTTTGTTTATCTACAAAAACATTCTGTTGTTGCTTTGCTTTCGAATGAATTTCTTTTTTTTTTATGAAAAAAGAAAATTTATAAAAAATAAAATGAGAATGTTTTCTGTTTCTAATTAATATAAATATTATTCGTCGATAGAATTGGTGAAGTTAATTGCGATGGATTTGAAGTAAAATCTGTTAGAAAAGCATCGAATTCATCGATATTCGTGATTTTAGGTAATGAAGGAGAATAATCTGTTAAAAATAATTGATCAAATGAATTCTGTTGACTCGATGTTGTTGTTGTTGTTGTTAGTGGAGATAATGATGAATCATTATTGTCAAGTAGAAATTGTAAAAAGACTTGATCATTTGTTAATGGAACAGTAAAATCTTGATTGAGAAAATCAACTGGAATCGAATCGAGAATTTCATCTAATTCTTTTGAAAATGATTCCATTTGTTCATCTTCGTTGATTTTCAATGTAGAAATTAAATCATTATTGAATACTTCACTTTCACACGGTTTCTCAAGTAACAATTCTATAGAAAAGAAGAAAAAAAAGGAAGAATGTATATGTGTGTGTGTTTTTTTCTTTCTTTCATTCTGTTCGTAAAGAGAGAAGAGAAAAGGAAAAAAAAAGGTCCTACCCAGATTTGAACTGGGGCTCCTGGATTCAGAGTCCAATGTCCTAACCGCTAGACCATAGGACCATTACAAAGATTGAGTCGATGACAAATGTGAATGTTATTCTTACCTTGTTGTTGAATTTGTTGTTGAGTTTGTTTGATTCGTTGAATTAATGTTGTTTTATTTGAATGTGACGATGGAATTTGATATTGTTTACATAAATCTCTTAGTTCGATTTTGGTCATTTGTTCAAGAGGTTTTTCATTTTTGTCGTCTTGTTTTTCATCGGTTAACTCGAGAAGAAGTTGTTGTTGAGCCAAACGAATTTGATGTGTATTCGATGATGATTTTAAACCATCCATTTTCGTTATTTTAGGTTTACATGACGATGGAGGACCTGTATATTCATGAAAGATCAATGGACGACTGGCAATTGTTGTTGTTTTTTTAAATGGAATTGATCCATCTAAAAGAGAGAAATAGATGATTTCAAATTGAATTGAATTCGAAGAAAGTAAACCTTGAATAGCTTGTTCGATTTGTGAATGTTGAGTTGTATCAATATGAAGAATATGATTTTGAATGAGATCTAACGGACCGGGTCGATTCAAAAGATGTGTATTTAATTCATCGGCAAGACGAGCTCGTTTTAATTTTTGTTCAGCATTTTGTAAACTTGGTGCACATTGTGAATCATGTAGAATTCCTTTCGAGATCAATTCATCACGATCAGGACGATGGGATAACTTTTCATTTAAGATTTCTGAACAATTCAATCTTGAATTTGTTGTATGTACATCTTCGAATTTACGTTTTAAATTCGTATTCGACATTGTCTTTTGTTTTACAATTTCAAAATAAAATTATTATATGAATTTCATGTAAATCTCGTTTAATGCGTCATCGTTTACCTTTTCTTCACATGAATCATCAGAATCGACAAACTCTGGAGGAGGAACGATATTAACCAATATGTTATCACATTATTATCACATAGATGCCACTCAATACAACCGAATGTTTTATTACAATCAAAGCAACAACAACAACAACAAACACATGAAAAGCATTCATTTATTCATTACGAAGATTTATTATTATTATTATTATTATTATTGTTATTCGATTGTTTATTTGAAAAGAAGAAAGTTTTCTTGAAAATAATTTGAAATTGTTTTTGATAAGTTGGCGATGGTAAAACGAAAAGACAAAAGATGAATATCGATGGGAAAAATGAAAATTGATAAGCAAGAAGATATAACCAAAAGTAGCTCGATGATTTTTGACAATTCAATGTAAACGAAAGAATCAATCGAGGAAATGATAAAATTAAAATCAGAATTGGACTTATGACTAAATATTTGTGTTGATTCAATTTCATTTTCAATTGATTTTGAATTTGTTTCGATTTTTGAATTAAAAGTTTTTGTTTTGTTGTTCCAACAATGATAAAAAGTGACGAAAATAAATTCAATATAAACGGAGAAAAATTATGAAAAAATTCTAAAAATGAATTATAATTGTACAACAATGTCGAATAATAGATTCCACACCAAGTTCGTTTCTCATTTTCATCATAATAAACATTCAAATAGAATAATTGAGGACAAATCAACACGAAATTAACCAAACAAACAATTAAACAGACAATTTTAGCTAATTTTCGACTGAGAATTTTATTAAATGAAATTCCTTTGAAGACGGTAAATGCTCGTTCACATCCAATGCAAACATTCAGCCAATTGTTGATGTAAACTAATAATTTTAATAATGGTTCGATTAAGAAACAATTCGAATAAATCAAAAATTTTTGTCCGAAAAAGATTTTCGATGACGAAATTAAAAAAACATATTTCAAAAGAAATAAAATGTTAATCAGCAATGAAATAATCGAACAAACCAACAGATAAATTCCTGAGCCAACTTCTTGCGAACTTTTCTGTTTGAAAACAACGATCGAAATCATCGAATTGAACAAACCAATTAAAAAGAAAACAATTGTTAACAAACAACTCAATTGAATTGTCAACGGTTGATGGAAAAGATGTTCATTTAATTTAATTTGATAAGTTAAAATTTCATCCAATGTTAAACCTAAACCTTTACCATAGAATTGGCATTGAGAACCGAAAAAACAATCTCGACAAACACAAATCTTTCGCGATGGACAAACGGGATCATCTTGAAAACATTGACCACCATTTAAACATTCTCGTTGCAATTTACATTCTAAATTCTCCTTTTGATTGAATTCAAAACAATTGGCAAACGAATCTTTTGTACAAATACATAAATGATGTTCATCGTAAAAACATTCGATATCTTTCAAACAAATTAAATGATAAGATTTCATTCGTTCGAATTGAGATTGACCAGTGAAATTCATCAATGAATTCACCGGGAAACATTCTCTCGATGGATTGATCTTCGTTGAAACATAATCATTTACACGATGATCAACGAACGATAAATAATAACGATCGTTTAATTTTACTAAAACGATTTCATGATGAACTCGAACGAGAAAACGAACTTGAAATTGAAAAAGTGTTAATTTTTCAATGAGAATCGTCATTTCAGGATCACGACCAGTTCGTAAACGAAAGAAATAAGCTAAAATATACGAAGATATATGTAGATCTTCGATTTCAATATGAAATTCATATTTTTTAAATTGACATCTCGATCCATAATATTCATTTGGACAAATACATTTGTATTTATTTCCAAGAGAATTTTGAAGATCTCGTCGAATACATTCACCTTCATTCAAACAATAATCTTTGGGACATTCCAATGACAAAGAACAACGACGACCAAATCGACCAAATCGACAAATACATTCACTTCGATCGTTTGTTAAATAATAAATCAACGAACCATTCGAACATTTTCCTGTTTTCGTTGGATCAACAACTTGTAAATCACAATGAATTCCTTTCCAACCAGGAAAACAACGACAAAATGATTCATTTCGATTTTGATATTGAAAACATTGACCGTGAAAACATCGATGCAAACATTGCGACGAAATTGATGGAGAATTTTCATTGATATAAACAATCGAACCGAGACGATTCACGGGCAGAAATGAAAATGGATTTGCAACAAACCAACTTCCACGATACGAAAGTAAACGTTTTTCATAAACATCAATGCGAACATAAAATCGATGAGATCGATTCTTTGGTCGATCGTCAAATAATAAATAACGATTGATTTTTATTGAACAAGTTTCACTGGAAATGTAAACATATTCAACCAATGAATTCAATTTCTCTTCTTCGTTCAAATTCGAATTTATCAAGAGAATAACAACCGTGTAAATCTCATTGATTTTAGCTCGAATCAATTGTAATGAAAGACTAACACGTTCATTTTGAAATTGACATCGATCACCATAATAACTCGGAGGACAAAGACAAACTTTGTTCTTTTCAATAACATCGTTTCGTCGTAGGACAACACCGAGACCACGATTACAAAACCAAGGCCAAGAGTTATTAGTCGTTGTCGAATGATTCTTTTCGAGAATTTCTTTTGATTGAATTGTTTGATTGATATTGGAACTTTTGAAAGTCTTTTTCGGATATGAATTTGTTGTTTTCAATGAAAACGAATCGATTTGTTTGTCGAAATTGTCAAATAAATAACAAAATGTTTTTTCGATAGTTGTTTGCTGAGTGATTGACTTCGAACAAATTAATTTCGTTTGATTTTCACAGAAAAGTTCATCATCTCGATTTGGACATGACGAGATTCCATTACAAATGTCATTCAACGATAAACAAGTGTCACTGTCTTGACAATGAAATAATTTGTCACTCGACGGATAAACTCTTTTACAAAATCCAATTTCATCTGTTCCACCTAAACAATCGATTTGCTGATTATTCATTAAATTCGATGGTAAACAAATCAACGAATGATTGACAATTGACAAACACGGATGACTATTCAATGGACAAATCACTTTCTCCGAACATTCAAATTCATCGACACCATTCGAACAACTCCAAACGCTGTCACATTCCGAATAAAGATTTCGACAAGGCCAATTCGTACAATTCGATTCATCAGTTAACAATTCATTCGTTATCGAATCTTTGTAAAGATATTCTTCTAAACCATTGCAAAGACTTCGAAAAGGAATTTTCGTTGGAAAATAATTTCGATTGATTTGACATTCATCGGTCGTATGTAAAAGAGAATAACATTTTCTATCATTTAAACATTGAACATGATTTTTATTATTAATTAAACAACTTAATTCGCCATCTTCATCATCATTTAAATAACAATCGCTATTTTCATCTAAAATTCGAGATTTTGATATTAATTTCGACGAATTTTCACATCGATACAATGAAGAAACATTTTCATAATCTTTTAAATTAGTTAAGAATTGAACATTGGTAAAACAAGATCGAAAATAAATATCAATCGATAACATAATATCAATCCAATCGTTTCCACTTATTTCAGATATAATTTCACTTTGATTTCGATTTAAACAACTCAAATTCTTGTAAATCAAATCGGCTTTTAAATGTTCACAAAATGTTTGATTAAAACAAATATAATCAGGATAAATCAATGGATGTTCATCGGTTTTCATTGAAATATTTTCATATAACAAATAAATATGATTGAAATCAATTGGAATCGATGGAAACATGAAGAGATCTTCACAATATTCAATTGAATTTCCATTTAAAATCGATTGACAATCCAGCGAATGAACAAGTTTAGTTAAACAAATCATAAAAATAAAACAATGATGATTCAATTGATTTTGTTGAGAAATTGAATCGATGAGATGTCGATGTCTTCCATTGTGACATTGATCGAATTTTTGAACACATTGTCCATCTCCGCATGGATAATCGAACCAATTCGTTCGACATGAATGTTCTTCACAACGAAAACGAGGATCACGATAACAATTCGATGGATAAATTACATTCGAAACTTCATCCGAACGATCAAGACAATCAGCTTCACCAAAACCATTCTCCCAAAATTGTTCAGGAATACATAAACCATTGTGACAACGATATTCATTCGATGAACATTCATTCATTTCCATTAGAAAACAATCTTTTTCATCTAAACCATCGTTTAAACAATCGACATAACCATTGCAAATCTCACGCCAATCTAAACAATTCAATTCACTACCTTTCCAACATTTCAAATGAACATAACAAGTTAAATCAACGAGTTCATCATTTGACGAATCTTTCCATGATAAACGACTGGAAAATTCATGTTCAACTATTTCATCGAACGACATTTGTTCGTCAATTAAAAATGAATATTGACATTCGTGACCAAACCAAGGTTTACTACAATTCAATAACTCGACTTCTGATAAAGAATTTGTTTGTTCATTTAAATAAAATTCATATTCTTCAATTAATTCGATTGGAATTGACCAAGATAACAGATGTTCACTACTGATATTCGACATTTTTAATTCTTCAAAAGTCAACTTCCATTGATTTTGTCTATTATTTAAATTTCTAAAATAGACTTTGCCTTGATTTGTTGGTCGAATACAATAATCAATGACATCATTGATAATATTGGCTAATTGTTGATAAACAAATGTTTCACTACTTACTTCATACGATAAACAATCAAATTCAAATTGATTTCTATCAAATAATATCAATTGATTCTCTGTTAGATTTATAGAAAAAAGAACAGTTAGTAGAAGTAACAAAAGTAGTCTTAACATTGATCGGATCGTTTTATCAAATGACATTTTCTCTTTTTCAAAATCGATAGAACACACGTTCAAAAGGTTAGTCTAATATTTAATTCACATTAGCTCATTTCCTTTTTTTTCTTTTAACAAACGTCAAGGTAAATTTCAGCTCAAAGAGATTATTTATTAAATGATTAAATTTGTGTAATGTTCAAAATAACGCGAGCAATTTTTTTCAGTGGTTTCGATCTTAATTGTGAAATTGGAAATCTTGATTTTGAGATTGGCGATCCAAAACAAGTACAGTCTCGATGTGGACCTGTCCAACTAATTCTACAATAACCAGTTAGATAACCCACGTAACGACAATGACGTTGACAAAGAATTTCATTTCGACGATCTGTTTCATCACAAAGGTGATTACGTATTTCACGTACTAATTCGTCCATTTCAGCCCAAGCTAAAAAATCAAATTTTCTTTTCGTTTTTTTTTGTCTTAGTAAAGTGAAGAGATTCATACAAGCACCAAATATATCTGAGAAATCTCTCTGTGCGCTCACTCCAATGCTCATGATAATTAACACTATAACAATAAATAGAACCAAAACTTTCATCTTTTCACTGAACACTAAAATCAATAAAATAGAATCGAAATGTGATGTCAATTCGTATGATACCTTTCTCTGGATTATAAATAAACAAGATACTGTTGACAGATTTTGATTATGATGAGAGCATTTCCCCAAAATGAACGAGTATATAAATCAAATGATCGAGACCAAACAGTTTCTGTTAAACTCCCACGTAGGAATGAAATAGATTTTGTCGATTACCTTGATTAACCACATTGGTTTCGTGGGTGTATCATTCACACTAGTTTTTTTTTCCAATAAATAATATACAATGTGTTCTTTTTCTCTACTCCCCGGCTGACATGGAAAACAATTGTTTGACATAAGAAAAGGAAAGAAGATTTATCAGATGATCATGTTTTAGTAAAACGTCGACTAACGCCCCTTCTATTAGTTTACCATCTCTGCTAATATTTAATAAAAAAAACTTATCTAAAAGAATCATTTTTGAGATTATTTTGTAATTGTAGATCTATTCCTGACAAGAATTATTTTCTAATCAATGTAAAGGACAAGAAATTCAAATGTTCTAAGTCATGTTCTCTTTTACAAATCATCACAATTAAATTTACTTTATTTATTTTCAAAAAAACAGAAAAATTCAATGTTCTATTCGTTCAAATTCTTCGTTTTCTCACACGTTGAATAAAAATCGGCGATCGAACTGGTTGTTTCAATGTTCGTTGATCGAATTGATTCGATCCATTTAAATATCCTGATAAAATCGATAGAAGTAAAACAACAATTGTTTCAAGTAAAATTCCAACAACAAACAAAGCAAAACCAGCACCCGTGTATTTTAAAACTGAACCAGCAACAACCAAACAACTTATGCCAAATATAATGCTTAGCAACGCAATTATTGGTGCAATATAAAGTACATGAGCTCGTAGAACAACGAAACCAATTGACAATGAACTGATAATGGAAAAGAAAATAAATAAAATAGAAATTATCGATAGAATAGCACTACTACGTAATCGATAATAGTCATCTAAGAGAATTTGATAAATGGGTTGATCGTATGTTAAATATAATGATGAACCACTCGTTGGATTTATACATCCAGATATATACGATGTTTGATTTAAGATTGAACTCAAATAAGATGTTGTTGAACATGTAAATGAATTATACGATGTACATTTATAAGAATTACTCAACCAATCTAATGTTGCATTAGGTAAAAAACAAGAATAAAATAGATTTGCTTCGGCATATAAAATTGTTTGATTAGCATTTTTGCCTTGATACCACGATGGTAAACCAACACCAACACAACAAAATATTAAACTTATGAATCCAATTAAACTTGAAACGACGCCAACAATATTAGTCAAACGATTTCGATTACGTGTTACCATTCTATTCAATTTTTTTTCAATTCACAGTCATTAACAAAGAAAAATAACATTTTTATAGGCTGACTCGTTTTTCTATTCTTAAAATTGAAAAAGAAAAACAATTTGAAGTTATTTATCTAAATAAAATGTTTTTTTTTATTTATCTTTAATAAAAAATGTAATAACATATAAAAATTCTTTTCGTAGCGATGAAATCAATTTTGTTAAAATTGTTGGTTGAGTTTGTTCAATGATTGAAAATTGTCTTGCTCGATAACATTCTTTTAAAATCAATTCCAATCCAATCAAAAGATTTTTCTCGAAGAAAAGATTTTCTCCAATTGAATTTGTTAATTGTTGATAAACTTGTTTATTTTGAACAACCGATCGACCACATTGAATTAACGATGAATGATATTTATTTAAACTAAATGACATCGTTTCATTCGAATTCATTTCCAACGAAATCGAACGTTTGCCAAAGAATTCTGTTAAAAGAATAAAGAAAATTAAAATCGAAAGTAAACAACATGTTGAACAACATAACAATGTTCGACGACGAGATTCGCGTTTGCCAATCTCCGATATACGACAGACATTTGACATTTATTTTCTTTTTTCAATATTTACATTTTTACAAGACACAAACAAAAAATTGCGCCAAATTTTCTTCGACATTTCGTTAATTTATTCTGTTTAATTGAATTAACCTTCAAATTTACCAAGGAGATTTTTTGTCTTTGAAAAAAAAACATTTGAATCGAATGATTTAAATCGTTAATCCATTTAAAACAAAGCACAAAAAAGAAAAATGTCGTTTGCCTTGATATTTATTGTTTTGACAATAATTTCCTTCGACATATTCTCGAAAAAGGTTATTCAAAATCTGTCTCGTCTCTTTTCTCGTTTTCTTAATCAATCGACGACTTTCACATTACTTCAAATCTCTCATGTTTAACAAAATCGTAATTCAATTCAATTTATTTTCTTCGATTCATATTTATTTTCTCTTGTCTAGTTCAAAAGAAACAAAAATGAACAAAAAATCAATATAACTCAACAACAAGAGGTTTTATTAATTCAATTACATTGTTTCTTTCGAATTTATTTCATTTTCATTTTCAGGAAAAAGACGCTCATGAATGGGATCGACCGATTGAATTTGTTTTTTCGTTGATTTCGAATTCAGTTGGTCTTGGTAATGTTTGGAGATTTCCTTATTTAGCTGCAAAAAATGGTGGTGGTTCGTATCTCTTTACTCGATAGTTTCTATTTTTTTAAAAAGAGAATTATTGAATTGAATAGGTGCATTTCTGATTCCATATTTTACAATATATTTTCTAATTGGTGCACCTCTTTATTATCTCGAACTGGCTCTTGGACAATTTTCGAGTCGAGGACCAGGCACAGCATTTATTTTTGCAAAGGGTTGGCAAGGTGTTGGATTTGCTATGATCATAAATACGATCTTTTGTATGTTATATTACAATGTGATCATTAGTTGGGCTTTGTTTTATTTTGTTTCATCATTTCGAAAGAATCTTCTATGGTCAAAATGTGAATATTGGTGGAATGATGATAGATGTTTTGTTCCTGGTGCAAAAGATTCGTCTTATTCTGTAAATGGAATCACATATAATTGTACAGAAACACAATATCAAAATATTTCGGATTATTTTTGTATTCCAACGAATCAAACTTCGAATCGTGTCACAGCAACAGAACAATTCTTTTAGTAAATACAAACAAATCGAATCATTTTTCGTTTTCAATTTAAGTTTGTTTTTAAGTAAATTATTATTGGGAAAAAGTGAAAGTTTTGAAGATTTTGGAACACCTCAATTGTTTCCAGCTCTTTCATTACTTGGAGCTTGGTTCATAGTTGGTGCTTGTATTATTCGTGGTGTCAAATCATCAGGAAAAGTACGTTTTCATCTTTACATTTTTAGTTTGAATATGTTTAACAAATTGAATAGGTCGCCTATTTTACAGCTCTTTTCCCGTATGTTGTTCTTCTTATATTTATTATTCAAAGTTCAAGATTAAGCGGAGCAGTTGATGGAATTAAATATTATATAATTCCCAAATGGGAACTAGTTACTAAGTTTGAAGTAATTCATTTTTGTTTGTCTAATTAATTCTTTGAAATATCTCAAATTAGACTTGGCAAGCAGCAGCTTCTCAAGTATTTTTCTCACTTGGTATTAGTTTTGGTTCTTTAATAGCTTATTCAGCTTCAAATAAATTCCACAATAACTTTTTTCGTCAAATGTGTATTGTTGTATCATGTGATTGTTTTACTGGTGTTTTTGCTGGTTTTGCTGTTTTTGCAACAATTGGTTATTTAGCAAAAGAATTAAATGAACCTGTTGCAAAATATGCTGAATCATCAGGTCCAGGATTAGCATTTATCACCTATCCAGAAGCAATATCTCATATGCCTGCAAGTCCATTCTTTGCAATCATGTTTTTCTTGATGTTATTAGCATTGGGTCTTGGTTCACAAGTAAATAAAAACAATAAAAGTTGAATCGAATAATTGAATTGTGTTTAGTTTGCATTGACTGATGTTCCAATATCAGCGATCATAGAATTATTTCCTCGATTGAACATCAATCGTGCAGTAGCAGTCATCTTTACTTGTATTGTTTCATTTTTAATAAGTTTACCATTTACTTGTCCAGTTTGTATTTTCTATTTCTTGAAATGTAAAATAATAAATCTATTGTAGGGTGGAATTTATCTATTTGAAATGTTAAGTGAATATGCTGCAAATCTTTCTCTAATTGTCGTTGGTTTTTTTGAAGTGTATACAATTGTTTATATTTATGGTAAGAAGAAAGATTTTGTAAATGATTGAAGTCGGAATAATGTTGTTGTAAAGGTTTCAATCGTTTTTTGAACGATGTAAAAATGATGTTGGGAAAACGTGCAGGTGAATATTATTTATTTGTAACATGGTGTATCGTGTCTCCGATACTCATATTGGTAAATTAAAAAATGAATTAAATTGAAAATAAAATGTAAATTTGATAAAATTAGATAATAACATTTTCGAATTTGTTAAATGTGAAAACTTTATCGAATAACGGCGGTGGTGGATTTGCTCCTTATGTTTATCCTCGATGGAGTACGATCGTTGGTTGGTGTATTCTTATTTGTTGTATAATACCAATTCCATTGGTTTTCATTGTTAATTATTTTCGTGAATATTTTTTACTTCGTCGTCAAGCAAATGCTGGATTGGATAAACCTCGATATTTACAAGCAATAACAGAAAATAATTCTCCTCGATACGATTGGGGTCCGAAGAAAAAACAGAATCAATTTGGTTTATATGAACATTTACAAAGAAATCAATCGAATGATGAATTAGTGACAAAATCAACACGATCATTCGAAAAGAATACTTATTTTAATGAAACTATTTTATTAGATGACAATGGACAAGACATTTTAGTTGAACGATTTTAATCGAATTACTTTGAGTAGTGTTTTGGTTTCTCTTCATTTAGAATAAATTTTAGTAGATGAAAAACAAATTGAGTTAATAATCGGGAATCGAGTCATTAAAAAAGATTATCGTTGTTTTTTTCACGATTAGTTTTCGGAAATAAGAGAATGTCATTCAACTAAGAAAACAAATTGTTGAAATATGTCATGGGATATGAAATTAACAGAGACTGAATTAGAAGATTTATATGCATGGATTGATGAAATTCCTTTATCAAGACCAAAGAAAAAGATTGAACGAGATTTTGCTGATGGTAATTCTCATTTCAATAGACATTGTTTCATTTGATTTAAAAGTCAATTGTTTAGGTATTTTAACTGCAGAACTTGTTAAACATTATTTACCTGATTTAATTAATTTAAATAATTATGTGTTGAGTAGTTCTGTTAGTCAAAAGAAAGTCAATTGGAAATTATTAAATCGAAAACCTTTTGCTAAATTAGGACTCAATCTATCGGAAACTATTATTCAACAACTTTCCGATGGAAAAGCGGGAACAATTGAAATTCTTCTTTTTAAATTAAGAAAAAAAATTGATCAAGAAATTGAAATTCGACACAAAATCAAATCGAAACCAATTGTTTCATCATCATCGCCACAACAATCTTCGATTTCTTTAGATAATATAACGTCGAATATTCATATCGATAATCCTAAACCAATTCTTTCAATAACAAATCGATCATTTCGAGCAAAGAAATCAGTTCCAACTTTATCAGAAAAATGGGTTTCACGTCTTTGGTATGAAGAATTAAATCAACAATGTTTACAATATCAACAACAAATTCAAATACTTGAAGCTAAAATACGTCGATTAGAACAATCCATTCAAGTCAAAGATTTACAATTCAGTGAACTTTCAACGATTATTCAAGATTATCAACTTATCAAACCAAATTTTACCAATACGAATAAATCAAAGAAAAAATAAACATCATCATCTTCTTTTCTTTTCTTTTGTCTTTTGTCTTTTGTTTTTCTCCTGGATTCGTCTAGTCCAACATAAACATTCACATATATGTTCTACACCATCATCTTTTATTTCAAATAAATCTTCTTCAATGACATTCATTCCAGTAGGATTTCAACAATTCCAATCGTTTCATCATTAGATTTTGTTTCGATTTAGTTTCGAAGACAAAATCGTCTCATTCAAACAACCAAAAATACAAATCAAAATCATCATGAATGGGATCGACCGATTGAATTTGTTTTTTCGTTGATTTCGAATTCAGTTGGTCTTGGTAATGTTTGGAGATTTCCTTATTTAGCTGCAAAAAATGGTGGTGGTTCGTATCTCTTTACTCGATAGTTTCTATTTTTTTAAAAAGAGAATTATTGAATTGAATAGGTGCATTTCTGATTCCATATTTTACAATATATTTTCTAATTGGTGCACCTCTTTATTATCTCGAACTGGCTCTTGGACAATTTTCGAGTCGAGGACCAGGCACAGCATTTATTTTTGCAAAGGGTTGGCAAGGTGTTGGATTTGCTATGATCATAAATACGATCTTTTGTATGTTATATTACAATGTGATCATTAGTTGGGCTTTGTTTTATTTTGTTTCATCATTTCGAAAGAATCTTCTATGGTCAAAATGTGAATATTGGTGGAATGATGATAGATGTTTTGTTCCTGGTGCAAAAGATTCGTCTTATTCTGTAAATGGAATCACATATAATTGTACAGAAACACAATATCAAAATATTTCGGATTATTTTTGTATTCCAACGAATCAAACTTCGAATCGTGTCACAGCAACAGAACAATTCTTTTAGTAAATACAAACAAATCGAATCATTTTTCGTTTTCAATTTAAGTTTGTTTTTAAGTAAATTATTATTGGGAAAAAGTGAAAGTTTTGAAGATTTTGGAACACCTCAATTGTTTCCAGCTCTTTCATTACTTGGAGCTTGGTTCATAGTTGGTGCTTGTATTATTCGTGGTGTCAAATCATCAGGAAAAGTACGTTTTCATCTTTACATTTTTAGTTTGAATATGTTTAACAAATTGAATAGGTCGCCTATTTTACAGCTCTTTTCCCGTATGTTGTTCTTCTTATATTTATTATTCAAAGTTCAAGATTAAGCGGAGCAGTTGATGGAATTAAATATTATATAATTCCCAAATGGGAACTAGTTACTAAGTTTGAAGTAATTCATTTTTGTTTGTCTAATTAATTCTTTGAAATATCTCAAATTAGACTTGGCAAGCAGCAGCTTCTCAAGTATTTTTCTCACTTGGTATTAGTTTTGGTTCTTTAATAGCTTATTCAGCTTCAAATAAATTCCACAATAACTTTTTTCGTCAAATGTGTATTGTTGTATCATGTGATTGTTTTACTGGTGTTTTTGCTGGTTTTGCTGTTTTTGCAACAATTGGTTATTTAGCAAAAGAATTAAATGAACCTGTTGCAAAATATGCTGAATCATCAGGTCCAGGATTAGCATTTATCACCTATCCAGAAGCAATATCTCATATGCCTGCAAGTCCATTCTTTGCAATCATGTTTTTCTTGATGTTATTAGCATTGGGTCTTGGTTCACAAGTAAATAAAAACAATAAAAGTTGAATCGAATAATTGAATTGTGTTTAGTTTGCATTGACTGATGTTCCAATATCAGCGATCATAGAATTATTTCCTCGATTGAACATCAATCGTGCAGTAGCAGTCATCTTTACTTGTATTGTTTCATTTTTAATAAGTTTACCATTTACTTGTCCAGTTTGTATTTTCTATTTCTTGAAATGTAAAATAATAAATCTATTGTAGGGTGGAATTTATCTATTTGAAATGTTAAGTGAATATGCTGCAAATCTTTCTCTAATTGTCGTTGGTTTTTTTGAAGTGTATACAATTGTTTATATTTATGGTAAGAAGAAAGATTTTGTAAATGATTGAAGTTGAAATAATGTTGTTGTAAAGGTTTCAATCGTTTTTTGAACGATGTAAAAATGATGTTGGGAAAACGTGCAGGTGAATATTATTTATTTGTAACATGGTGTATCGTGTCTCCAATACTTCTATTGGTAAATTGAATAAGATTGAAGAAAATAAAATGAAATAAAATTGTAGATAATAGTTATTTCGAAATTAATGAATTGGGATGTATTAAAAGTGAAAGGACATGATAGAATGAATGATTATATTTATCCGAGTTGGAGTAATTATGTTGGTTGGTTAATATTAATATTTAGTTTGTTACCAATTCCATTAGTTTATTTAATAAATTATTTAAAAGAATATCGTTCAATGAAAAGTGAAAATGATGATGAAATGGCATGTTACTTGAAATCATTTAAAGAAATAAATTTGCCACGAGATGATTGGGGTCCATTGAAAAGTGTGAATCAGTATGGTTTATATTGTCATTTAAATCAAGTAAAATCTTGTGATGAAAATGATTTTGAAGTGAGTCGAACATCATTGGTAACAAGACGAAGTAGTCTGAGTGATCAATCACCTTAAATTGAAAATCAATTCGAATTTTGTTTTTATTTTATTTTTATTTTGAAGTTTTGTTTCTTTTTTTTTTGTGTAATAAAATTTAGAAAATGAGAGTTTACGAACGAAAACGAAAAAAAGATTGAATTTGAATAGTTGAATGAAGAAGAGAAAACGAAAGTCTTGTTTAGAAAATGTTATTGAGAAACAATTTTAATCGTTGATTGTAAACAATTTAAAAATTGAATAAATTGTTCAACTGTGAGAGTTGATAAATCTTTCGAGTGAAGAAAACGTTGAACTTTTGATCTATGTAAACCGGTTTGTTTTGTTAATAAATGGACGATATCTTGAGTTTTGGATTTTGCTTTGACAAGTGTTTTGACTTGTTCGATGACTTCATTATATGGATGAATAATAACACTCGTTTTCGCATGAACTAAAGCAGATTTATGTTTCTTATTATGTGAAACTTCACTTTTTTTGTTCGACTGTTTACGTGTTTGAATGACTCGATCGTTATTATTGTCACTATCATCATCATCATCATCATCATCATCATCATCATCATCATCATCATCATCATCATCGTCATCATCTTCTGCGTCATCAGTATCAACATCAACAATTTGATTCATTGATCTTCTTCGTTGTTTCGTTGGTTTATCTTTGGAGAAACTCATTTTATTTCTTCGAATTCGAATATTAAGTCGTTGTGCTGAATGTTTATTGGTAATAGTTGGTGTATCATCATCAGTATCTTGTTCGTCATCATCTGATTGATCTTTATCATTAATTGAATGTTTGTCTTTATTATTTGGTTCGTTGTCATCGTCATTCGATGAAAGAGATGAATTGAAATTATTATCGAGTTGTTCGTTTTGTTCGTTTAATTTTTGTTCATTTCTTGCAATCGTTTGACGAACTCGATTGTTTGAAGTTAATAATCTTGGAATCCAAATATCACGTTCTCTCCACATAAAATAAATTAAAAGAAGAAAACCAACGATCATCAACGGTTTTGTTAAATCGACCGTTTTGATCCACGATTGTTTCTTCAATTGAATTGATTTTCGATCAAGATTTTCCTTGAAAAGAGAAAAAAAAAACAAAAAATGAAAAACGAAAAACAAAAGGAAATATTTGCATCGAACCAATTTGTCTAAAGTTCGTCGTTCTTTTTTCTTTTTAACTCTTTCTGAAAGTTGATAATCCGAAACGGATCCTTCAGGATCATTGACACTATCCATCGATGCCGAAGTTAACAGAGGATTTCGTTTACCATCATTAACTTGTAATGTATTCGAACTTTTTGTTGTTAATGAGTCATCGTCTTCAGAATTAAATGAAAGTTCTTTTAATAAACGATTCGATTTTATATCTTCAGTTTTAACATCATCAACTACATGTTCAGTCATTTTAAATATCTAAACAAACAAACAAACGCAAACAAAACCTATCGAATATCAACAATCGTTAACTGCTTTTCGAAATGCAAATCATATTGAAAACAATCCTTACGTGTTTTTTTTCTATTTGTTTACGCTTCATCGATTCAAGTAGAGACTGTCTCTTCTCTTATTTCGATAAGAAATATTACCTTTTCATCAAGGTCATTTCAAAAACACATTTGCAATTAGGTTCGTTTTTTCTCTCTACAAAATAAAGCAAATCACACCGAAAAAATCATCGTTCTCTTCTTCGTTTTGAAAATGATTGATTATCCTGAATGTTTCCGAGATATTTTAGATTTATCCTATTCAATCAAATGAACTCTTCTTCCTCTTTCCTTCGCGAGAAAAAAAAAGAAGATTGTCAATGTAAATCTTTCGTTTGAATGTGCACAAATGATCTATCGACGAGATATGTTAAGTAGTTATTTGAAACAATTGTTCTTACAAAAAGAATGGACAAGTGATTTTCTTGAATATTTATCTCGAATCGGAAGAATGCATACCAATCAAATGGGATCAACATCGATTAATGTCGATTTTATTCATATCAATGCGACTTTAGCTCATATTGAAAATGCTCTTATCGAAATTGTTCTTTCACACGACAACTTCGATCAAAATACAAAAAAACAAACACTTATCCCGATTAATAAAGTTTTTCGAATTCAAACTGATTTATTTCTTATGCATTATCTTCAACCTTTACAACAACTGAAATACAACAATTGTACTTGTTGTTAAACAAAATCAATCAACGGATTCTACACATTTGATTCATTGTCTAGTTTTTCTGTCAATAAACACTTTCCGGACAAACAAGATTCGATTTTATTTTATCTCATGACATTGAGCCGAAGAAAAAACAAATTTGATTTTGTTATTTAGTTTTGTTTGCCATTGATTGAGATTTAAAACAAAAAGAGAGTAAATCCTTTGATAAAAAAAATCTATGGATTTTATTTTGTTGTTTGACAAAGATTAAAAGAGAAAAAAGAAAAGCAAAACAGAGATGTTAAACTATGAAAGTGTTAGTTCGTTATCGAAATTATTCGAACGAAAAAATCATTTGATTTTATTTTTAATTATTATTTCAATTTGCATCAGTTTATTAATCACAACAATCACATTTGCTGTTCTTTGGAATCATTCAAAATCAAATAGAAAATCATTGGAATATGCCGATGAACATGGTTTAATTGGATTTCGCCCATTACTTCCCAATGATGGCAAATATATTCAATGGACGATTTTACAATTAAATGATGTTTATGAAATTCTTCCATTGGATCAAGGACGAAAAGGTGGATTAGCTCGTGTAGCTCATATTCGTCAACGTCTTTTAAAAGAAAATGCGAATACATTAACAATCTTAGCTGGTGATTTCCTTTCACCATCAGCATTGAGTCAATCGACAGTTAACGGAAGTCTTATTAATGGAAAACAAATGATTGATGTTTTCAATAGTTTAGGTTTGGATTTTGTTACATTTGGAAATCATGAATTTGATTTAAATGAAAATGATTTAATTCAACGAATGAATGAATCGAAATTTACTTGGATTTGTTCGAATTTATTTCATAAGAAAACTAATCAAACATTTTATTCAACAATTCAATATAAATTAATTTCAATTGAAAATCAAGTCAACGTTCTTTTCATTGGTTTAACCATTGATGTCGACAAATCCTATATCAATATTATCAATCAAACATCACTTGTTCAATATGTTCAACAGTTTCTTCAAACTCTCGAACATCTTCAATACGATGTTCTCATTGCAATTACACATTTAGATTTACAAACTGATATTTCACTTGCAGAAAATATTCAACGAATTGATTTCATTTTAGGTGGACATGAACATGAAAATTATTATTTAACACGAGGACAAAAACCAATTCCAATTGCTAAAGCTGATGGAAATGCTTTTTCAGTTTATATTCATCGATGTGCATTTCATTTAGATTCAAAACATTTACGTACATTTAGTACGTTAACTAAAATTACAGATCAATTTCAAGATGAATCAAATACTTTTCAAATAGCTAATTCGTGGTTTAATCAAGGAATTCAAGGTTTTCAACAAATGGGATTTCAACCCAAAGAAATTGTTTCTTGTTTACCTTCGAATATTCAATTAGATGGACGATCAACTTCAGTGAGAAATATTCAAACTAATTTAGCTCAATATGCTTGTCAAAGTCTTTTGAATTCAACTGCAACTGATCAAACAAATCTTGCGATTTATAATAGTGGTGCAATTAGAATTGATGATATTCTCAGAGGACAAATTAATCAATATGATATTTTACGTGTTTTCCCTTTTCCAGATACGATCTATTCTCTATCTGTTCCAGGACATTTAATTATTCAACGTCTAACTGAAAGTATGAGATTGAAAGGTAGTGGAGCATTTCTTCAATTCTGTACAAGTCAAACTTTCGATCAATCAAATACTTCGACTATTCAACCAAATTTGAATTATACTCTTGCAACAATTACATTTATTAAAAATACTTTATTCGATACTTCATCTGTTACTTTTATTCAACAATTTAATTTAACTCAAACACAAGCATTCATCAATTATTTAAAAATTATCTATCCGCCTTGTTAACATCTCCAGTTTTCTTTGTTTTTCTTTTTCACATTTGAGATATATGCTTATCATATGATCTTTCTACTCTCAACTCAAATTATAATAATACCTAAACACTTTTCCAATCTTTTATTAAGCAAAATCAAGATACCAAAGATTATTTTCTCTAATTATCCATGAAAATGAAAAGCTGAATTAGAATATAAAAAATGAAAATTGTTTTTTTTTAATCTATTAAAAGAATCGGTAGTAAATAGTAGCGATGATGCCAACGACAAGATAACCAACAAGAGATTGTTGTCGAAATGTTGTTGCACCATTACATAAGTCTGAATTACAACAACAGACAGTGCCGGTAACACCTTGCTCAGTTACCTCTCCGCAACCATTTTCACCTGATGGACATTTTTCGACTGGACCATACCCACGTACAATTGTAGTAACGCCATCTTGTGTACTTTTACCTTTCTTTAAAAATCAGAAGAATTCAAATAGAATCAATACTATGAAAATGATTTAACTGGTCTTACCATGCATACATATCCGGCAGCATCTTGTTTAGTTATTCCATTTGAATCGAATGGATCATTACATCCAGATTGTAGTACATTTGTACACGAGTAACATTGATATGTACTAACCGTGCTAATGCATCCTATCAAGAAAGTTTATAAAATAACGTGAATATATCGCGAATTGACTTACCGAGAACGAGTAAAACAATAAACCAGCTTTGCATTTTTCTTTATGTTGTGCTTTGAATAAATGTGAAGAGGTTCGTTTGAGTATTTATACAAAACCGTTTTGTAGACAAAGCAATAAAAGTTACTGATATAGTCGTACTCGGAAGAGCGAAATTACAGTTGATCTACATATCTAAATATTTACGAGAGAATATTTCGAATTGCTCAATTGTGATTTGATTTCGATATTTCTTGTTTAGATAGAAATCATCCATTTTCTGATTGTGTATGACATACGAGATAAACATGGAACAAAAGTTTGTCGTTATTCTTAACTAACGATCGGTTTGTTTCTCAAAAGAGAATTTTCAGACATCTAAATAAATTTGTATGTACAACAGTATTTGTGGAGAAACAAAAACGAATAGTCCATTTGTTCTACATCCCGTTGGTTTTTTCACCGTATAGTAAAAAAATTATAAGTAGACTCGTAAATCACAGAAAAGAATTTATAATGTTAATCGGTTTTATGGGGGCCTCTTTTCATCCGATCAATATCGTAAATTATTTTAGATATACATAAGAAATCCTTCGAAAGACTTTACGAATACAATAAATTTCGAGCAACAAATATTTTTCGAACTTGATACTCCCACATTCCTTAGATAAAAGTTAAAGAAAACGACGTTTATTATATTCAGAAACGACCATTCTTGACGATACCATTAGTTGAATTGTACTCGAGACAGGATTATATGTTCATTTCACAAAGATCACTATGAAACAAATGTTTATAGAAATTTTCGTGTCTGTCTGTCTGTAAATTATTCTTCAGCAAAATTTACTATGATCGAGGGTTCGTCTCAAACATATCAGTATCATAGAAACAACATCGGTTTCCATAGAATGTTTCACAATCTTATGAATCTCTGTAGAACAGTTTGAAAAGAGAACTGTTACATGGGAAAGCGAAAACTTTTTATAAGTAACGATGACCCTCACCAATTTTACACGAATCAACAATGGTTTTATCTACAATTTTGTCTATCAAATAAAACAATTGATTAATGTCAACATCTATGTGAAGAGTTCAATCATTTTTATTCAATCGAATAACCATTTGTTTAATTTCCTCAAGCTTGACATGTCTGATTATTTTGTCATATCCGTAGAGAATTAAAATCATAATAACACATACCACTAGTATTTTTATTTTAATTCAATGTAACGAAAAAAACTTGTAGAACCTTTTATAAAATCAAGTCAGCATTTTATTGAATAACATTTAAAATACTAACAAGGATTATTTTCTCTAATTATCCATGATAATGAAAAGCTGAATTAGAATATAAAAAATGAAAATCGTTTTTTTTAAATCTATTAAAAGAATCGGTAATAAATAGTAGCGACGATGCCAACGACAAGATAACCAACAAGAGATTGTTGTCGAAATGTTGTTGCACCATTACATAAGTCTGAATTACAACAACAGACAGTGCCTTTGATAGTGCCAACAGTTGCCTCTCCGCAACCATTTTCACCTGATGGACATGAATCAACTTTAGATGTTGAACGTAAAACTTCAGTTTGACCATCTTTTGTACCTTTAACTTTCTTTAAAAATCAAAAGAATTCAAATAGAATCAATACTATGAAAAGGATTGAACTAGTCTTACCATGCATACGTATGCGCCAGCAGCATCTTGTTTATCTATTCCGTTTGAATCGAATGGATCATTACATTTACCGTCTATCGTACTCATACACGAGTAGCATTGATATGTACTAGCCGTGCTAATACATCCTACGAACAAAAATTTATAAAATAACACAAATGTATCTCGAATTGACTTACCTAGAATGACTAAAACGATGAACCAACTTTGCATTTGTCTTTATTTTGTGTCTTAAATAAATGTGAAGAGATTCTTTTGAGTATTTATACAAAACATCTTTGGAGATAAAACAGTAAAAGATACTGATACATTCATATTCGAAAGAACGAAATTACAACATATCTCTATATCTAAATATTTACATTGATAAACGAATTGACCTTGTTTTTTATTTACAGAAATTTAAGTAAAAAAAAAAGATACTTAGGGAATGTGGTCACTATTGAGATTTATACTACCGAAAAAGAAACGAAGATCGAAAAACAGAATGATGAAATAAACAGACAAATATTCGCATATAATCCATCTTTATTTAATAATTTAATAATGGTGTGTAACGAATGAAACCAAAAGAACAACCTCGAATATTTCACGAAACAAAATGTTTTCCTAAGTTGTTTTTTGTGTTGTTTGAGAATGGCATTAATTTGAATATGTCCTATGTATGAAAATTAATGCATAATCAATTCAACAAAATAGTTATTCACATTGATTTCATTTCTTTGTGTTAGATATGTAGATAAATAAGTCCATCATCATTCGAACTTTCTATCACGATTTTAGATAAGCGAAACACAAACTAAGCTATGTCACTATTCGCAAATATCTATATATTTTTATTTTCATTCGATTTAACGGAAAAAAAAACTTGTAGAATCTTTTATAAAA
>Ga0209935_1002457_pt1 | contig 22634 bp, 33 predicted proteins | sample ThiBio_1000_plan_2_FD_183958 | JGI IMG/M metagenome (GOLD analysis project Ga0209935, IMG submission 183958) | Wastewater bioreactor microbial communities from Cape Town, South Africa - Thiocy_cont_1000_plan (SPAdes) | ecosystem: Engineered > Bioreactor > Thiocyanate-remediating >...
GGGACACGGCTCGAATTGGGGTGTGAGCTGATACGACGGACCACTTCCGGTAATGCAGCACTCTGCTTGGAGCCCCGGGCCTCCGTTAGAGCTCGAAGCCCTGGGCTCCTGTACTCCTCTCTCCAGCCCAGTACTGCCTGCCACCTGGCTATCTATTTCAATCACTGCCTATGGGCTGAAGGACGCGTTCGCCAATCTTCCCTCCCACCACGACGACATCCATTTGCAGCAAGGCAGGCAGGTGCGTGGGTGCCTCGATTTACCACGAGCCAGAGAGCGACCGGTCCTCCGCCGTGGTGTTAGCCGACACTGCCGCCAACCTTCGCGCGCGGCTCGGTGCTTTCGCCAGCGAGATTGGTCGCGCTCGCTCTCGCGTGAGAGGAGCGCTGCTGCGTCTTGGCAGACGCGAATCGATCCGTTTGCAAGCGCGACTTGGACGTTGTTGGAGCGCGACTTGCTTTGGTATGGTGCAGTTAGGGCACTCTCGCCCGCAGATACTGCTTGCTCGACCACCAGGCTCCTTGCAAGATTGGTGATTGCAGCACTCACGCCAGAGTAGTGACTGATCAATTTGGGTGTGGCGTTGGCGTTGCTGCTGCTGTGGAAACGCCAGGGAAGCACCGAGGTTCCACGTAGCACACACAGCACATACGATGGGCGAGTGCCACACGCTCCCACACGATCGACGCAAGCGCCGCAAGGCGTTTCTCGTCACGTCGGTATATCGTGTGACGGCGACCGTGATGGTGTTGCTCGCTCTCGGCGTCGGCGTGGCGTTGTCGCTCATCTTCTGGCACGTGGCCGAGCAGCAACAGTACCGCGTGCTCGACGGCCTCTTTCAGATCCAAGCGAGCAACAGCACAGCGTCGATCGTTCAGGAGATCCAGCGCATCAACCACTTCCTCGTCGGTCTGAGCATCGTGTTCCAGGTGACGGGCTACGAGCTCAATCCCTATCAATTCCTGCTATACTCCACTCCGTTCCTGCAGCGCTGGAACGATGCTCGCTCCATCTTCTACTCGCCGGTCGTCACACTCGCCGAGCGGCCGTACTTTGAGGAGGACATCTCGAACGAGCACGGGCAGCCGATCGAAATCTGGCAGGTCATCAACGACTCGATCGCACGAGCGCCCGACCGTCCCGAGTACCTGCCGGTCAGTATCATCTTTCCGGCCGACAATGCCACCAACGAGCTGCTCGGCCTCGACGTCTGGGCCGTCGGCCTCATGCCCCTCACGAGCCTCGCGGCACAGGCCGACAACGTCACCTGCACGAGCCGCTCGCGTCTCAGCCCAAACACCACGATTAGCATCTTCCACACGATCGACAGCGATCCGACCTCGCAGCAGTACGGCACCATATGCGCCATGCCCATCTTCTTCAAAGGGCCCGTCGGCGCGCCTGTAGGCTTCCTCTACGTCTATGCGCCGGTGCCAGTGATCGTGTGCTCGGTCGTCAACTGCAACGACACGACGCTCGAGATCTTTATGTTTGACACCAGCGCTCCTCCGGGCAATCAGTATCTCTTCCAACTGGTACGGGAGTATCTCGCTCGCCTGCATATCCAAGAGACCTCTTGAGTGACGCGCTCTCTCTCTCGCTCGATTTTTGGTGTTGGCCCGTGGTAGGCGTACGGCTCTCCGGGAGGCGTCGTGTGGGAGACCTTGCCCACGAACAAGACCTTGCAAGAGCGAGCCCAGCAAGGCCTCGTGTACATGGTGGCGGTCGACTTTGGCAGCCGCAACTGGGTGATCGTCTGCTTGGCCACGGAAGACTTTGGCACCTCCGAGTATGTGCATTCGATCGTCGCTTCTGCACACTGCTGTGGCACTGACTCTGACGCGCTGTTGTCTTTAATGTCGCTGCGCCACCGCAGTGACACGGCAACGATTTTGCTGGCTGTCGGAATCGTCGTGAGTGTCGTCATCAGTATCATACTGCTAGTGCTGTTCGTGACCATCGACTGGAATCGACGCTTGGCAATGCGTGCCAATGCCTCGGCGAAGCAGCATGAGCTCGAGAAACTCAACGCCCAAGCAGCCGACCGAGCCAAGTCCGAGTTCCTCGCCAACATGTCGCACGAGATCCGCACTCCCGTCAACGGCATCATCAACACCACCGACCTCCTGCTCGAAAATCCCGACACGCTCACAAAGTCCGAGTTGATTGAGCAGCTCGAGCTGATGCGCTCGTGCGGCGACGCACTCCTGTCGCTGGTGAATGACGTACTTGACTTTAGTAAGATCGAGGCCAACAAACTGCAGTCCGAGAAGGTTCGGGAGAGTTCCGCTTGCAAGTGCCTCGCTATCGGGCTCCTGCTATCAATCGATCAAATTGACACTTGCGTGCCCGTGTATGTGGGTGTGTGGTTGATTTCTGCAGAGCCTAATCATTACCGAGCCGTTCATCGATTCCACCATGGCGCTCGTGCTGACGAAAGCACGCCAAAAATCGATCTTACTCTCGTACTCGATCGCCGCTGCGACACCGCGGTCGTTCATCAGCGACGAGACACGCTTGCGCCAAATCCTCGGGAACCTGCTGTCGAACGCCATCAAGTTTACGCCGATCTCGGGCAGAATCTCGGTCGACATTCACTACCGCACTCGCTCGCAGCCGACATTCGGGCAAGTCGAACCGCCACACAAGCAGCAACGCTCATCGCAAGAGCTCGAGTTGGTGGTCGACATGGAGTACGCCGGCGAGCATGGAGACGACGAGCACCATTCGTTCTCCGACGATGCCGGGCACGGAGAGTTGGTGTTCAGCGTCACCGACACGGGAATCGGCATTGCGAAGGAGAAGCAGGGCGAGATCTTCCACTCGTTCACGCAAGCCGACTCGTCCACGACGAGGCTCTATGGCGGCACGGGTCTCGGGCTGGCAATCTCACTCAAGTTGGTCGAGCTGCTCGGAGGCAAGATCTGGGTCGACAGCGAAGTCGGCCGTGGATCGACCTTTGGCTTCTTCGTCGAGGTCTCGATCCCGAGCGCCGACGAGTTTCTACAGGCGAACCTCACCGACCAATCCGAGATCGCGATGCTGCGACAGCGATTCCCGAGGCGCGTCGAAAGGGCCTGCCAGCTTTCCAAGCCACGGTTGGATGAAGCCGCGCCGAACTCGATTCCCGAGGCGCACGGCTATGAGTTACATCTATCCGGCGACGAGAGCTCCGGCTCGTCGTCGTCAGTCGATGACGAGCTCGCCGTGCTCGGTACCTCCTCGGCCACCCAGGCAGCTCCGCCGAAATCCTCCATCCCGTCAGTGAGCGACACCACTTCAACAACAACAACAGCAGCAGCAGCAGCAGCATCATCATCATCAATGCCATTCGTGCCTCGCGTGGCGATCGAGTGCCTTGAGTTCGATTCCGGTGGCTCCTCACACGCTTCGCCGGCCTCGCCGGCCTCACCCACGTCACAATGCGCTTCGCCGCCTCTGCTGGCGCTCACACCAGCGGCCAATGGCTCGCTTCCCGGCTCACCGAGTCTGGTGCCGAGCGGCCAGCGTATCGGCTTGCAGGCGTCCTTCGTCCTGAACCCTTCGCAAGCCGCGGTGGGGCACGTTGGATCGGTGCTGTTGGTCGAGGACAACCTCATGAACCAGAAGGTGGCAGTGCGGCTTCTCAACTCGCTCGGGCACACGACAGCCGTGGCGAACAATGGTCTGGAAGCCGTGAACGTACGTTGTCGATTCTTTCCGTTGGTGTGGTGGCACGATATTCACGAGCAGCGTGGTATGCGCGTGGATGGAACAGATCTCGAAGCAACAGCAATTCGATGTCATTCTGATGGACTGCCACATGCCGGTGATGGACGGTCTCGAGGCCACCAAGCAGATCCGCAAGGACCCGAGCAATCCCAACCGCACGACTCCCATCATCGCCTTGACGGCGAACGCCATCGAGACCAACCGTGGGTTGTGCGAGGAGAGTGGCATGGACGGCTTCCTGACGAAGCCGATTCGCAAGCAGGAGCTCGGAGATGCGATCCAAGCTCGGCTTGTGGTAGCGAACCTGCACCAGCAGGCTTGAGTGTTCCGTGTCCTTGTATTGTACCATGTTGCTTTGTATCTATCCGATATCAGTGTTGAATACCGAGTGTATACCTGTTGCTGTTGTTTGCTTGTTTGGTTGGTTGGTTTGTTGTTGGTTTGTTTGTTGATTTGTTGAAGAGAATCCTCGTAAAGAACAGCAACTCCACCTGATCGTTGTTGATTGCTTCCTTGCTGACGTGCGCATCTCCCGCTCTCGCTCACTCTCACTCCACATGATGGCTGCACGCCGAAGAGTGGCTCTCCTTCGAATCGATGATCCCTACGTTCAACAAGCACTCCAAGAAGCCTTTGCTCGCTACGCCTCACACTGGAAGGTTATTGTGCGCGGCGACAACGATACCGACAACAACGCCGATCTCACTGGCGTCGATCTCCAATGGGACGAGTACGAGCGCATCGATTGGGACCGCGTCGACGCTCGCAAGATGGTCGCCAACTGGTATACCGAACGCAAGGGCATGATACGCAAGGCGCAGCTCACGTACAACATCAACCGCCTCACGAGCAAGCGCGGCAGCGACTCGACGCTCGCCAAGCACTATCCGCAGACCTTCTTCTTCGAGCTGTATCATCCGGACGAGGTCGACGAGCTGTTGATATGCGAGCTGCCCGAGATCAAGCAGCTCGATGAGTTGCCCGAGCACGAGCGCCAAGTATGGATCTTGAAGCCATCGATCACGAACCAAGCTGCCGACGTACACGTGTTCGATTCGACCGCTGCCTTCCGCAGGTACTCACTCGCACTCGTTCGCATCATGCTCACACACTGCTGATCGATCCATCGCGTCGCTCGATCCTATATCGACCATTTAGTATCCTCGAACGACCAGAGGTCGAAGATATTCGCCAGTGGGTCGTGCAGCGCTACATCGATCGGCCGCTGCTGATCGACGGCCGCAAGTTCCATGTTCGCGTCTACGTGGTTGCGATCGGCACGCTGCAAGTCTACGTGTTCCATCGCGCGCTGGCGCTCTTCTCACTGCATCCGTACTCGCCCACCGAGCTCCAGAACCTGTACGCACACATCACCAACACGTGCTACCAGAAGCAAGGCTCGACCGACGACGAGCCGTTCGACGAGGAGCGAGCCGTGTGGTTGTTCGACGAGATGTGCGAGCACGCTGCTGCCTTGCTCGTGGCTGAAGGTCGCTCGCCCGACGAGCTGGCCGCCATGCTCTGGCGTCAGATCGACGCCATCGTGCGTGAGACCTTCGAGGCTTGCATCCGCGAGGCAGGCTACACGCCGCTCTGCAACGCGTTCGAGTTCTACGGCTTCGACTTTATCATCGACGAAGAGCTGCACGTGTGGTTGCTCGAGGTCAACGCCGGACCTGACATGGGTCAGACCGGCGAGCGTCTGCGCAATGCCGTCGTACAGCCATTGGTCAATGGCGCCGTGTCGCTGGTGCTCGAGCACTTATTCCCTGATGACGATATCGAACCGACCCACGACGACGATGCAGCCAACTCGTCGTTGTTCGAGTGTGTACTATCCGATGGCTCAGCGCACTCGCGATAGCATAATACGAGACTACAATACGATCATATATCTATTCAACAGTAGTTAGGCCAATCACTCATCGATGAGTTGGATGTTGAATTGGATGTTGGATTGGCTTGATACGTGAGATGCTCTCGTGTCTCAGCTTCAGTTGTTCGCTTGCTTCCTGCTGCACGCATCACTCGCATCTCTCACTCGCATCTCTCACTCGAGCCACCGTGACCATATGGCCTATCTACTCACACGCCTCGCTACACAACATGGTCGAGCGCTAGTTACACGCGTCGCACTGAATAACACCTCCTCGCTCTCGACCAACTGCGCTCCGTTGCGTACGAGTCGATTCCTCGTGAGCTCGAGCAGCAGCACCTCGACTCGCTCGACCACCATCGCTATCAAGAACACCTCGGTGCTGGGAGCTCCTGTCGCTTCGTTCCATGCGTCGAGTGGGCTACTGTTCGCGCGAGCGCCATCGACGCCAGACGGTCGATCCAGTGATCGTTCTCGTCGTTCACAGCGCAACAGCAACGACAACGCTACTGACCATCGACGCGATATGCCAAGAAGGCCAGCGAACAACAACACCACCACGCAGCAGCACCACCGACGACCATCACAGGGCAGCAGCTCGAACGACACTGTGCGGAACAATGACATGACTCGCGCCCCCAAGGAGACCACCGTCTTGGAACGTGAGCTCTCTCCAGGCATCAAGGCGATGCTCGCGCGACAAGAGCAGTCATTCGCGCGCGACCGTGAGATCATGGATCATATGCTCAAGATCATCGAGGACGAGAAGGCCGAGGATGTCGACGTGATCGACGTATCGAGTCGATGTGATTGGTGCAACATCATGGTGATCATGAGTGGTCGCGGTCAGCGACACATGCGTGCCATCGCCGATCGAATCGCACACGAGGTTTGTGTTCGCAAGCTCTCACGAGTTAGCTCGCTAGCTAGCAACTCCATCCGAATCCATATGAGCGCCTCGAGTGGATGGATGGATGGTTGAGCTGATTGATTGGTTGGTTGGATCATCTCGCACAGTTGGATGAGGCCAAGCAACTGGAACGCAAGGTACACTCGGTCGAAGGCCGCGACACCGACGACTGGATGGTGGTCGACGGCGGCTCGGTGTGCTACCACGTCTTCAGCGCGACCGGCCGTAGGCGCTACGATCTCGCTGGTCTATGGCGTGCTCGGCTCGCGCGTGAGTTCACCGAAGAGGATCGAGCGTTGTACATGAGCGACCTCTCGAACGACGAGTTGTACTACCGCGCTCTGCGCGACCAAGAGTCGCAGGGCAATCCCGCCACAGCCGAGGACGACATCGCCTCGGGCCACATTGACGATCCTACCATCATCGAGGATGATTGGAACCTCGATGATGACGACGGCGGCGGCCACACTGGCGCTACCGAGTACGATGGCGCCTTGCCGTTCCTGGAGGAGGAGGCTGAGGTCGTCGGCGGTAGCAGCAGCAAGAAGCAGCACAAGGCTCGCGCTCCCAAGGCCAAGAAGCACCGCAGCCTCGAGAGCGAGATCGAGGAGCTGCAACGCTCTGCCAAGGATACCGGCCTCGCCGACGATGACTTCTTTGCGAGCTTCGGTGAGCACGACTTCTTTGAACTCGCTGCTGATGATGACGACGACGACAACGAGGCGACCTCGAAGCCAGCTCGCCGCAAGCATCGCGGAAAGGCCGCCACCAACAAGTCCCTGCGCAAGCCGTCTGCCAAGCGAGCGATCGAATTCGACGACGACGACGACGACGACGATGACTATGATGATGACGACGATGATGACGACGACGACGTTCAGTTCATCGTGTTGGACGAGCAGCCGTTCAAGGAAGCACCCAAGAGGCGCCAGCGCAAGGTTGATCTCGATCTCGCCGCTGTCGAACTCGATGCTGATGGTGCGAGCAGCAGCGTGCAACGTGTGCCACGCGGCAGCACGAGCAAGCCCCGAGGCCGCCCACGAAAGCCCAAGACTATCGATGCGACCAGCCGGCCAGTAACGTCCGATGAGTAGTAGATTGCACTCGAGCCCAATTTACTGAGCCGGTCGATCGACCACCACGGTCTTGCGAATAATGAATTGTGTACCGCATTGCTCTCGCTTGTACGATGCTACACGTGTAATACAGTCGCATGGTTGGCAGGAGAATGCTCGGCCTCCTCGCCGTTCGCAAACGGCTGTAGAGTGAGAGCTGCGTGAGTACTCGAGCTACCACCGCCGTCAAGCAGCACCACCCGTACCTTGTGTGTTTCGGGTTCAATGAGTCCGGCAGCTTGGATGTGCGCTTCGCACCAAAATGGCCGCCGTACTACGATTGCTTGCCACGCCGTGCGGGAATAAAACTCTTGCCCCGCCTCAGTGGACTCCTCGACGTATTGATACACGGTGTCTCCTTCTTCCTTCTATTCCACGGTAGCACGAAACGTGAGCACACGAATGAGAGAGAGAGAGAGAGCTGCCACGCACCACGAGTAACATGTTCTTCCATGACAGCATTCCCTTACTGATCAAATCCACGACCACGTCGGCCGATAGTGAATCCATATCTTCCTTATCCAACAGTCCCGAAAAGTACTCAATCACCTAGTGATAGTGATAGTGATGGGTCAGGATGAGCATACTCTGGGAAGGAGGTCTATCGAGTGAGGCATGCATACGACGTGAATGTTACGCGACAGGGCCGAGAAACGAGGATCGGCCAAGTAACGCGTGAACAGCGGCTTGTTGTACAAGAGTGCGTAGATCAAGCGGTGCTTGTGGTTGATGCCGTTGCAGATACTTTGGTGCAGGGCCTCGATCAGGTACTGCATGAACTCGGCATACATGCACGCCTCGGGCGTGTTGATGTAGATCACGCCGCCAGCGCGCTGCAATGCCGAATTGTAACGCTTCGACGTGGCCTCGAACAATCGCACGAATCGTTGCGCCGTGTACGAGTGCATGTCTTCGCAGTGTGGAAAGACGTTCACGAGCGTCGCCAAGCACAGTCGCTGCAGCTCGAGATCCTGCCATCAGTGCCACCAGTTGCGCATCAGCACCAGCTGCCCCATGACGGAATTGCGAGCATCTCTATGTACGCAGCTCGTACGCGGTGCTTGGTCATGTTCCAGAGTGCCACGCGAGTCAGCGCGATGGCAATCAAGTCCGCGAGCGAGATCAATGTCAAGAGCTGCTCAAAGATCCAAGGAACCGTCGGCAGAATCTACCACCCCAAAACACGAGAGAGAGAGAGAGAGAGACGAGTCAATCGCAAGGGCGTGGCTGGATGAAATGAAGCACCTCCATGTACCAGTTGCGTTGTTGTGCGAGCAAACGAAGTGTCGGACGTCAGCGTAATGAGCGAGATCAATAGGGTATAGGCAGTTGATGGCTGAAGCAGAGACACTTCGTAGATAGTTTGCAGCATCGGCAGCAGCTATCGGTCGAGAGTTGACATAATCAGAATCAGGGCAGCGATTGTTGGGAGGTGGGTATCAACGCTAGCGTACAAGAGTATCAATGTCAGAGCGGGAGAATAGATACAAGCGGAATGCCTTATTGCCATAGACCAGGTCGCGTAATAACAATGCACACAATGGATGTCGAATGTTCCTGCCGTATCAAACGCCCATCGATCAGACCAGGTCGATCTATGGATACAATCGTGCTTTGTGTCGTACTTGGCAAGTGCATCAAATAAACCAGCAAACGAGATTCGCCAAGGCCGATGGACGGGCAATGCGCTATTGTCCGTACTCGCGTTTGTTTGTTGCTGTTCTTTGTCGATAACTGCATCGATGTGCGCATGCACGTCAGCGACACGACACTTGGCGAGGAGGGCGCACAGGAGGAACGTACATTCCGAATCCTGAAATTCATAGAGCGCTTTCAAAAAGACGCTGGGTCCGTCGTTGTGTGGGTGGTGTGCCAAACAAGCAGCGAGAAACAAGGCGGAGCTCGAAGCACTTTCGAACCCCAGCATGCCTGGCGGCACAACTGAGCCCGTGGTGGTCGGAGTGTCAGCAACCCGGCCTCGACTTGGCGACGCCGGGAACAACAGGCGCAACGGGAACAGCAAGACCGTCGCTAGCGATACCGCCATAACCACCAGCGATGAGTGCGATCCAACGTGCGAACGTAGCGCTTGCAAAGACTCGCGTATGCCGTACATGCAGCGGTGCCAATCGACGAGAGGTACGAGTCGTTCGGTGTCACGAGATAGTATCGATGAATGCTGTGCGGAGGCGCCTTCATCCAGTGCTGCAGCAACGAGCCCATGACGATGCCGGCCGTGGTCGACGCCAGGGCAGTGTTCTTGGCGTGGAGCATCATGGATTCGTGCAGCGGCGCCGTGAGGATTGGAGCTGATCCGAGCGGCAGCAGGACCTTGCTCGATGTGAGAAGCAACAGCAGATCGAGCACCTCCTCGAACACGAGCAGTGGATGCTTGGAGGGTCGGTTCAAGTAGTTGGGCTGCTGCGTCACTCTGCAAGCGATACCATCAATGTCAGCTCGAAGGCGCGAGCTTGAGGTTGCTGCGTCACTGACAGCAGACGCCAGCAGACGCAACATACAATGTCACTCGAGCAACGATAAAGTCGAACAGTGCTGCGACGAGGAACGGTGCTTGATTGCTTGACGACGCTGGCGACGACGAGCTGCTGCCACCAGACGTCGACGACGACGGCGTGATGGCGATCGAGGCGAGCAGCTCCTCGAGGCTCGCGGGAGACGACGACGTGCCGCCGATGCCGGATGCCAGAGGGCCCGAGTTCGGCAGCGACAGATGCAGCAGCAACAGCGCCGGATCGTGCTCGATGAAGTACTGCATGAAGAGCCTCACGAGGAAGAGTGCCTTGACGAGTCGACCTGACTGTCGCTCGCTGGCCGAGTCCTCCTCGTTGTTGGTGCTGGCGTGGAGTTGTTGCTCGTGTTGCAGCAGCTCGATCGTGTGTCGCACCAAGCGAGAGAAGTTGCGCGTCGTGATGTCGTTCTCGCCTATCAACGAGCGAGTGAGCGAGTGAATGAGCGAGCTGCCATGGTTCTATCATCATCATCGATACGTACGGAAGATGTCGCCCATCTTGGTGAGGAACTCGAGGTGCGCCGGCGACAAGCAACACGAAGGATACTCGAACGAATCGAAGAGTTCGTTCCACAATGCCTCGCGCGTCACGGGTGATCGAGATACCAACGCTGCGATGCATACGTTATCGGAGAGTGACTCCATCGATTGTGATGGAGCCACGCCCATGATCGCGATCGATGGTGCGTGAGTGTGTGAGTGTGAGTGGGGTGTGACGTGGAGCGGGCGAGGAGACGAAAGACGGTGAAAAAGTGATCGATGCGACGATGATGAAATATCTATCGCTCTCGAGATATTTTCGCTTTCGAGATCGATCTCCCTCATTTGCTTGCTCTCCTCGCCACGCACGCATCACTCTCACAAGCTCTGAGAGAGGGGGAGGGAGAGTGAGAGAGAGAGAGAGAGAGAGCCTACTCACTCATGGCTCTCGTGGCGGATGCAAAACTCGAAGCTTACTCGAGTCATCTGGAGGTTCACGCTGATGTGAGCGGAGTATCGAGCGACGGTAGTGTCGCATGGGCGGCTTCGGGTAACGAGTTGCGACTCGTCGATAGTCGCTCGGGCGAGCTTCTCGCTCTATGGCGCTTCTGCACAAACGATGGCGGTGCTGCTGAGGTACGCTCACGTTACACTCGTATCAGAAACGATCGAGTTTGGGATCGAGGGGTTGACGAGATGAGTCGTCGTGTGGTGTGTAGAGCATCGTTGTCGCGAGCGAGATCGAGGTGCTCCAGTATCGCTGGCTCGTCGTCGGCACGCATGTCACGAGTGGCTCGCGTGTCCGCTTGATCTGTCTCGCAACAAGTACCATCGTGTGTCACTTCTGCCTACCGCTCAAGATGACGTCGATCTGTGCCGTACAAGCGTCTCTTGCACTGTGGCAAGGCCAACAACAACAGCAGCAGCAGCGATCACTTGCAAGCGACATGGATCTCGATGAGGAGGCGCTCGATGAGCAACTGCTCGGCACCTCGAACAACACCGCCGTGCATGTTACTGCGATTGGTTCGATCTCTGGCTCGCTCCTGCTCGTCGATCTCTTGTCTGCTGTCAAGGTATCCGTCGTTGCCTCATGACAGACAGCGTGTGCAACACGATACTCACTCATCGTCATGTGTGCGTGCGACCAACTCGCCAACATCAGCGAGGCACCGGAGCCGTAGAATGCGACACCTACTATCGCTTCCTCTCGGCTACGCAAGCTGACGATACCTTTGCGTACATGATGCCTGATTCTGCTGAAACCACTCACTATCCTGCTCGCGCCGTCTCGGTACGATGAAGAAGCTACTCGTTGGCTGCCATCCAACCAACTCATCCAACGATTTGGTTCTCTCTCGCGCGCGTTTCTCTCGCGTTTCTCGACTGCATGATGAGTAGATCACGAGCCTTGAGTATCTGGCGGAAGAGCAACTGCTCCTTGTTGGCTACAACTTTGCTGCCTTTCAAGTTTGGAATCTGATGAACGGCGAGCTCGTGTACTCCAGTAGGATACCAGACGGAGTGAGGATCGACCGACAGATTGGTAGCGTATTCGATGCTTGTCTGATTGCACGACAACGCATTATCGTTTCTCACTACCATCCTGCGGATCTCAGTTCGTCAGCTGGCGTACCAATCGCTCGGGCAAGGCCAGCACCGCTATGGCGTATGGATCAGCGTCGGACCGAATCCGTACGTAGCACGACACGATCGCACAGGTTCGCGGCATGGCCTTTCGCGAGTCATGCGATTCATTCGACGCCGTTGCTTGGTGGCGTAGATCGAAATCGCGAGGCGGCCCAGTGAGTGCAGATGCCGTTCATGTCGATGCCGTCGTGCTATCGCGCGACGCTGGCACGCAAGCAATCACCGTGCAAACCGGCTGGCGCGCCAAGGCCACCGAGCTGTTCGAGAGCGACGGCCGACAGCACATTGGCGTGCTGCACATGCAGCGTATCGTCGTCTCGGAGATCGTCGACGCCATGGCCATCATGTGGCAAGTGCAGCCGCGCCTCGATCAGCCCACGATACGCATCGTGATGGCCGTCTACGAGGCCGGCTTGTTCCAACAGCAGGAGCCTCGAAGGCCGTATCGTTTCGAGTGCAAATGCACGGCACCGAGCTCTGCTGCGACCGCGTCGCCAATCTCGGCCGCCGTGGTGGATCGCGTATCGCTCGTCGACTACCGCCTGCTGCAACTGCGCGAGCTGCACCACGACGACGAGCTCGACCGCCGAACGGCAGAAGCCGCCTCGTCGGTCGTTCCGTGCTACGACGTGCCGCCGTTCGGCTTTCGCGCGTACGCCGCATGGCCGGGAAACGGCGTGCTAGCGATCTCGGTCACTCCACCGCAGCTGGCCGAAATCACACGCTTGACACAACTTGGACCCAAGGCACTCGGCGACTGCAATGATCTCCTGCGGCAATGGCGTGCTCTCGGCTGGCAGCTCGGGCCCCAAGCAGCGTCGTCATCGTCTTCAGCCACCGAGCAGGTGCTCACGGCGCTGCTGCTGCACGGGCTCTCGGGCTTGATTTGCTCGTGCGTCTCGGAGGAGCCGCCACGATTCGACTTGCGCCTGGTGGTCAACTGGGTGCGCCCTCGGTTCGAGCAGCTCCACGAGAGCGTCATGCGGCGCGTCTTTACTGCCGGTCAGCACGAGCAGTACCACCAACACCACCAGCAGCACCTGGCCAGCTGGCTTGCCAAGGTCGAAACGCTCCTGTGCGACCTGTCCGATATTTTGCAGTCGCTTCTGGCATGCGACACGACGCAGCAGGGCCACAGCGAGCTCCGAGACCTGGTCGCCAAGGTCAGCAGCGAGTCGGCGCTCGTTTACACGCTGGGCTGGCTCCATGGTGCACGACTCTGGGACGCGATCCACGATGACTTTGACGACACTCTCGTCGCTCGCTACAACTCGCTCCGAGCTTTCCGTGCCGAGTGCTCGAGTCGCTCGCCAGTTGCTTACCTACACGACGAGAACGACGAGCACGACGATCGCCATTCGCTGCTCGTCGACCTGCTTGTCGCTCAAGCCTTCCCGGAGAGCACGCGAGCACCGCGGTATCCCGAACGCGGCATCTTTGCCCGAACGCTGAAGCTGCTCAGCATGCCAATCGAACCCACGTCCGTCGTCAGCCCGCTCCTCACCTACCTCGTGATCGAGTTGCTGGCTCGCGACAATCGCCTTGGCGACCTCGATCAGTACCGACACAAGCTGCAACTACCCGAAAACCACGTCCGACTGCCGCTGGCCTATTGGCTTCTCGACAACTCGCTGGTGCCCGAGTCCGACTGGGCACGCAACAACGTCACCACTGCCGTGCAGCTCCTACTCAAGTGCCACAAGGCCGAGCCGAGCACGCTCGTATGCTCGGGTACAACGCTGCGACTGCTGCTCGATACACTGCACTACAAGCAAGCGCTCGACTTCCTCACGTGCATCACGCCGGACTTGACCGACGACACGATCCACGTCGTGATGCACGTGTACTTGAAGAACAACTGCCCACAAGCAGCGCTACAATTTCTGGTGTGTTTGCCTTGCGGTATTCGCTCATATGTACCCAACACTAACTCTCCCTCTCTCGCGTGTGGACTCAGCGATCACATGCTCGAAACAACCAACCACTCTTCCGCACACTCCTCGAGCAGCTCTTTGCGTATTACTTGGAGAGTACGCATTCGCTTGCAAGTCTTGGACCTATGCTCGAGTCAACACACTAATCACGAGCGCTCTTGCACACACAATCACGCGCATGCGCATCATATCACAGCCAAGCAAATGGGCTTGCTCATCGCACAGCCGCTCGATGACACAGAGCACGAGTGCTTCGTCAGCTTTTGTAAGGCGCAGCCAACTGGGGATCCGTCCAGCATCGATTGGCTCGTGCTGTACTATCTCCAGCGCTGCGACTATCGCAGTGCCTTCGCCACACACGAGCAGGAGCTCTCCGACCGAATGCACCGCGCCATACCAAGTGATTCTTCGCGGCTGGCCGCCTACAACCCATCGATCGCCAAGGCGCGCACGACGATCGTCGACCACTACAAGGCGCTCTTGCCCGAATGCTACCTCGCCGCCGGAGGCCCCATCGCCACGCCAGCTTCCTCCGTCACCGCCAAGTCGTCGTCGGCGGCTCCCGCGGCTGCTGCTGCTGCTGCGCGCCGCGTAGCTGTACCGGCAGCTTCGGTGCCAGTCATCGGCCGCCCAGCAACACTTGCCACGCGCTCGCAAGGTAAGACTCGCGTACCTGCCGCAACGCACCGTGTATTTGAGTACCGTTAAAGAGTATGGCTCTTGAGCATATCACCCAGTAAAGTAGACGTCGACGGCAAGTCATGGTATGCAATCAATCCATCCAAGCGATCGGGGCGAGGTGCTGTTCTTGTACTGCTCGCGTTGCTGTTCCGTCTCATTCGCTTGCTGCTCCTCCCTCGCGCACGCGCACCTCTCCCTCTCCCCTCCTTCCTTCAATCCAATCCAATCCAAATGGACGGTGCGAGATTCCTCGTTCCCTCTTCGTTCCAAAGCACGATTCGTGCTTGGTTGCAGGTTCGCATCTTGCTTGATATCACGCAAGCCATCGTCTTCGTGTAGAGTGCTGATGAACCGAATCAAACGTGCGCGAGCAGGAGGACATTCCATCGTTCGACTACAGTGGCTTCGTGGTCGGCAGCGAGAACGAGGTCGCCATCTTGTACGGAAAGGCTGAGGGCGTACTCGCTGGCGTGCCGTTCGTCGACATGGTGTTCCGCGAAGTCGGTTGTACGATCGAGTGGCTGCTTGCAGAAGGCACGCACTTTGTGCCGCGTGGCGGAGGCCGCGCAGGCGCCGTGCATGTGGCTCGAGTCACCGGACCGGCCAACGCCATCTTGATGGGAGAGCGCGTGGCGCTCAACATCTTGTGTCGTTCATGTGGCATTGCGCTGCGTGCTCGTCGCGCTCGCGAGATTGCCGGCCGCAAGGGCTGGAAGGGCCGCGTGGCCGCCACCAGGAAGACCACACCTGGCTTCCGCCTGGTGGAAAAGTACGCCGTGCTGGTGGGTGGCTGCGATGGACACAGGTATCGTACTGGAGCGAGACCGAGCTTGGGCCCTTGAGCGAGATCGCTCACTTACTCACTCACTCACGCGCGCGTGCGACGCAGAATGGACCTGTCGTCGATGGTGATGCTGAAGGACAACGCGATCGTGTCGTGCGGCTCGATCACCAACGCGGTCGCCAAAGCTCGATCAGCCGCCGTACGTTCTCGCTCTCGCTTGTGCTGCGTGCACTGATGCGCCAGCGAGATGCTGACTCTCGTTGTGCTCAGGGATTCTCGTTGAAGATCGAGGTCGAATGCCAAAACCTCGACGATGCTGTCGAGGCCATCAAGGCCGGCGCCGACGTCGTGATGCTTGACAACATGCCACCAGCTGCGCTCGACGCCGCAGCGCGAGATTTACGCACTATCGTGCAGCCGTCCCTCGACACACCGACGAACTTCTTGATTGAGGCTTCGGGTGGCATCACGCTCGAGACGCTCGGCGAGTACATGTCGGATTGGGTCGACGTCATCTCGCTCGGCTCGCTCACGCAGGGCGTACCGCACGTCGATCTGAGCCTCAAGATCCAAGCCTCCGAGTGACCGACGGCGCATCGCGCGATCCATGTAATGTAACATAAATATCGAATGCGAACGCGAGTGGCAGAGAGCCATTCGGAGCACATCGAAGTCATGGTACAAGATATGTGTGTTTGAGACTGGTCGAGCAGCAATGGATAACATACATTGTAGCGAATATGAAATGAAAGCACCAAGAGAGAGTGATAGCAAGAGAGATAGAGGAGATAGCGAGAGAGAGAGAGAGAGAGAGATATTGATCAATGTGCATGAGAATGGTCGCTTCGAATGGTGGACTTGCTCAGTGGTGGTGACCACTCTCGTGCTGCTCGGAATGATGGCCACTCAGGTCCTCGAGATCTTGATAGCGGTTGGCACCGCCGCTGACGTCTCGCAGCTCGGTGTTGGCGATGAGCTTCTCCTTGGCCGTAACCTTCGAGAACCAACGCAGCGGGCCTGCGAATAGCCACACGGGCAAGACGAGCAAGAAGTACAACGAGATGACGAGCATGATGGCGGCCCACAGCGTCAATCCCAGTTGCTCGTCGGTGACGACGTTGACGATCGCAACGGCGATCGCGATCAAGACTCCAAGCACCTGTCAGGTGGACGACGATTGACGCGACAACCAGTGGTGGCGTTAGATAGGAAGCACTGCAAGCGCGGTGGACATTGAGTGCGTACCACAAAGATGGCGAGGCAAATGTTGATGGTCTTCTTCCACTTGACGACGAACGGGATCCAGCGTCGCTTCTGCTTCTTGGCGCGCGTGCTTTGTCGATAGCGAACCATGGCGCGCACGGCAGCATTCTCCTTGGCACGTCGCTTCTCGAACAGTTTGGCGGCCGCCATGATGACGCGCGACTTCCTGTTACCCGGTGTCTCGACCTTGGTCTCGGAAGCGTAGCCAAACACTCGGAGCACTTCGTCGAGCGGGAAGCGCAACGTGACCGACGTCAAGAATTGCGGGAACATTTGCAACGCCGTAGCCAACGTTGCAATCTGGCAGGAACCAATCCTGCATGTCAGTCGTGCAACGAGAAGTATCGATGGAGCTCTGCCATACGTACAGGCAAGAGGATCATCTCGAACGAGAGCAACACGATGAATGAGTTCGATGGCTCCCAGCGGCACCACATCTTGTCCGGGAACACGACGGCCACTGACGAGACGCCGATCTGGATGAAGATGACGAGCTTCAGAATGTAGAGCTCCCACGGCAGCGGGGCGATCAAGCGCCAGTTGCGCTTCCAGTCCGACTGCTGCTTGTAGTGCATCGGCGGGATCTGGTTGGCAGGAATGGCGCGAGTACGCGGGTCGATCTGGTCCTCGTGCACGATCATATCACCTCGTGGAGTCGTGCACCACTTGATCCACTGAGGAACCTTGCGCGCGTACACGTATCGATTCATCACGAATGCGCCAATGAACGTCACCATGTACGTGAAGACCGCTGTCGGCACCAAGAGGCCACACGGTCAGTACTCGGCGTGCAACACCATTGTCGTGCGGCTTGTCGTGTTCGATGAACGAGCGCGTACCAACGAGCAAGAGAATGTCGCCCAGTTGTCCTCCGATCAACGAGACATACATGTACGCTCCACCAACAGCCAGCACCACGACAAGCCAGCTCTACTCGTTCGCGCGTGCATGGTAAGCGTGTGTTGCTTGATTCCATCGCATCCTGTGTTGGCAACGCACCTGCCAGTCAATGTGCAGAAAGTGCAACAGTTGCTTCCATGACACGATCACCAGGTACTCGTTGTACGGAAAGTCTGCAAACATCGATTCATCATCGATTCGTTGGCCGTGTGCTGGGATCAATCAATCAAATCGAGGAGATAGCGAGCATACCATCCTCGGCACCGTTGGGCGTCGATGCATCCTGCACCGTCAGCGAGACGGTACCACTCGCAGTCACGGTACTCGCGTATTCGCTGTTGGCAGTAGTCGAGTGTGCGGCGCCCTCATGCTCTTCGTAGTCGTCATGAGCATCATTGATCACGCTCGCTCGAATAGCCTCCTGGACGTGCTCGGCCTCGTGCTCGTCGACCACCGGAGTGGCGACCACGTCGTAGTCGTCGCGGCCGTCATCGGTCTCGGAACCGTGCTCGTGCTCGTGTTCGTGTTCGTCGTGATGACCCGACGACTCCATACTCTCGGTGATCAACGGTGCATGCTCGTCCGAGTTCGAGACCAAGGTTGCACGGCGGAGATGCAGCTGGATGAAGGTGTTGCGAGCTCGATGGTAGTTGTAGTACTGGCTCGTGCCGTTGTTGGTCAGGAAGTTGAGCAAGCAGAAGTATCGACTGAATCGATCGTTCTTGATGCCTCTGCCGTCTGTGGTACCACCAAATCGGTGTGAGAGAGAAGACCACTCTACAATCAATGCGCCAGGAGTCTAAGATCCACGAACCTCGACAAGCTTCCGCCATCGAGAAGAACAAGAACAACAGCTCGGTGTGCGCGAACAAACACATGGCCACTCCAATCCATAGTATCATCCAAATGAACAACAGCATATGGCAGTCCTCGATCAACTGTAGCAAGCAAGTAGCATCAGCATCATCATCAGTACGTGGCTCAATCGCGCCACACGAACGAGCAAGGATATCCTCGTAAGTACCGAGAGAACATCGTGATACTGTGGAGCGAATGTGTACACGATCTTGGCCAGCAGGAAGAGCGCGAACGACAACAAGCCAAGCACCGTGATCTCGTGTAGAATGTTCGTGACGACTCGATTCAACAGGAAGGAGCCTTGTACTCCCTGTGAGCAGCATCGAGATCAGCAATCGATACAGCAACCTCAAGATTGATATCGATAGATAGATCAAAGAGGTACTTCCACGTACGTGTTGGATCATGTGGAGCAGCTTCTCGAGCACGAGCGACAGCACGGCGATGCCAGCGATGGTGCCGAGCGCGATGGCGCCGATGACGACGGTCTCTTCGAGCTGGCAGCTCTCGCCGCCGCCACCATCACCACCATGGCCATCCGGCGGTGGCGGTGGACTATTCACTACGGCACGTATCATACGTGAGGCGACGTCGTTGAGAGTCGCCGCCATGAGTGAGCGTGAGTGTGTGGTGTGCGCGGCGCGAGGGAGCGAGCAGACTGATCGATCGAGGTCGCGCACAGAGACACACACTCGCTCACTCACCCGTCCATCGCGCAGGCCACGTCGGGATCACGATCGGGAATGGCAAGCCAACAACATCTAGTAGCTCCTTGGAAGGAGTTTGTTGGTGGCACGATCGGTGGCGTGGCCGGTGTGTTGGTCGGACATCCGTTCGATACCATCAAGGTTCGATTGCAGGCGCAGACGCCCGAGCAGCGACGCTACCATGGCGTGCTGCACTGCTTCGCTCAGATCCGTGCTTCGGAAGGGGTATGAATCCTTCCATCATCCAGCATGCAACGAGAGACATGGCGGGAGTGGCGTGATGTTGATCAGTTCATCGGGTCGATGTGCGATCGATGAGCTCTCGAGAGTAATATGCTCGAACCTGTGTGTGTCTGTGTGTGCTCGATACGTCGCAATGTCGCATGGTCGTGCTCTCTCTCTAGCTACGTGGCTTCTACAAGGGCGTCTCGCCGCCATTGCTAACCGATGCCTTGATCAACTCGATACTATTCGGCGTGTATGGCATCTCGTTGCGCGGTTTGATTGCCATGTCGTCGGCGAGGAGCACGCTCGATCAGACGCATCATGATGATGGCAAGCGTGCCGCTCCCTCCGTGTGGCAGGTGTATGTCGCAGGCTGCTCGGCGTCGCTGCCTGCAGCGTTGGTCATGTCGCCGGTCGAGATGGTCAAGTCTCGATTGCAGATGCAATGCAGCAGCACGAGTGGCGCTCCCAGGTACACGGGCGTGTTCGACTGCCTGCGCAAGACCTGGAGCCACTCGGGACTCCGAGGCATCTACTGCGGCCTCGGCGCCACGTACATTCGAGACATACCGTCGTTCGGCATCTACTTTGTCGTCTACGATCAATCCAAGAAGCTGGCGACCGAGCTCAGTAGCACGATCGACCCCGTGACCAACGAGCGAGTACTTGCGCCATGGATGTCGGCCGTGGCCGGCGGTCTCACGGGCACCATCTGCTGGGCGTCGTCGTATCCTGCCGACGTCATCAAGACGCGTCTTCAAGTGCAAGAGCTCGAACCACGCGCCGAGCACGACTCCGCCGCCGCCAACCTCCATCGACGTCGATACACTGGCTTCTGGGACTGCGCCAAGCGAAGCTACCAAGCCGAAGGCGTCGGCGTCTTCTTCCAAGGCCTGACGCCGACCTTGGTGCGCGCCTTCCCGGTCAACGCGGCGCTGTTCCTGGCCTACGAGGTCGCGATGGCGATTTTGAACTGAGCCACTCCCTGGCGAGACTGTGACTCGCCTCCTCACCAGCACACACACCGAGACATCATCGAGAGATCATCGAGAGAACTGCGAACCGAGAGCTCGAGCATCCAACGACAACGACCACCACACCGATCATGTTTGAATACAACTGTACTTTAACGACCGAGGTTCGCGAGTGGATGCATTGATCGATTCGATTCGATTCGATTCGATTCGATGGGTCATTTCTGATTGAGCTTGGGCTTGGGCGTATCATCGGATGGGCCTCACTGCGATGCCGAGAGCAAAATGTCGGTGGCCATCGATGCATCGCCACGAGACGCAATGAGTGCATCACGAGATTCCTCGACCGAGAAGCCCATCGCTACCAATTGATCGATGCTCTCTTGGTTCGGAACTGCTATTGCTTCGGTCTACCATCAAGCCAAGCAAGTGAATCTCTCGCTCAGTTAGTGAGGCGAGAGCGCCACGATGAGCAGTAACAGCAGCGAACCTGAACAGGAGCATAGATGGGCGGAACCAATGGCGGAGCGAACGAAGCAGCGGCGACAGCCGTAGCAGCGGCGGCAGTGGCACGAGGCACCGTGGAAGGTGATCGAATGGCAGATGCAGAGCCCGACGGAGGAGCATGAGCATTGTCGGCAGCATGGTGTGCGGGCTCGATCAGTGGCAGCAGATGCTGCGTGCACCAGTTCGTGAGTGCTTGCGGAAAGTGTACGCTGCGCACGTTGATCAAGTCCGATTGATAGATGGCGCCGCCGGTGACGCCGGCTATCGCGAACAAGAGCGCCGACGGGAAGTTCATCAAGATCAACTGCGCTCCGGCAAGGTACGTGAAGGCCTTGTCGGAGAGCCACAGCGAGAACAGACGCACGCGCTGCGTCGGTGGTATCGAGCGCAGGTACAGATAGAAGCTCGCAAAGATCAACGCGTACGGTCCACTCGCGCGGTTGGTATTACGAAGCACGGCGAAGAATACGAGCTGTATCAGTGTCGCAAGCATGCTCACTAACACGGCGAACATCTGACGCACGGCAACACCGATTGTGTCAGAGATCGAGCGAGCGCGAGTGCGATCGATCGATGATGCAAGATGGATACCGCATATTTGGAAGAGCCCATTCGCCGTTCAAAGACTCGAAAGTGATATAGCAAGAACAATCCAAACACCGCCTCGCTGGTTGATGAGAAGAACAGATGTTGCGAGACCAGCCGCCATAGCTGCCAGTTGGGAAAGAGCAGCGGCACGGCGACCGGCAACGACAGTCGATGGAGCCACGAGCTCGCCACGGTCGACAGCAGAAACGAGCCCACTCCGACTCCAATCACAATACACTTACTCACGGGAGCGTTCTCTATGGGAGTTTGTTGTTGTTTGTTGTTGTTGAATGATCGAATGATGAGATCAGGTGCTGTTCTCGTGAGATATCATCGTATGCGAAGGAAGGAAGCAAGGTCGTACCAAAGCCGCTGGGACCTCCGACTTGTGTCTGCATCATCTTGGCAGAATCAATAGTTATAACTTACACACACACGCACACACTCAGTCACTCACTCGTTCAGCGCCTTCTCAAGTACCAAACCCCCAACCCAAAGCAATCCGAGCAAGCAATCGAGCCGCGAGCAGTGGGTGCGAGAGCGAGCGAGTGATGAAGCGACTGAGCGCGATCGATCTCACTCACTCGCTCGTCCACCCCAAAGCACGCGCATCATCGAGCAACAACAACATCATATGCCTCTCTCAACAAGCAACCCTGGTAGCAGAAGTAACCCCACGACCACCACTACCAGTACCAACACAACGACTATCACCGTCATGTCTCGTTCGATTCTCGTATCGCTCTTGCTGTTGTTGTTATGTGCGTCGTCGTCGGTCGTCGCGCTGGATGATGGCAGCGGCTTGAGTCTCGATAGCGTGCGCTCGTCGGCAGTGCTCGAGCTTCGAAGCACGGCACCCGAGCTCTCGCTCATCATGACCAACACGCTCAACTCCTCGATGATCGCCTTCGATGTGCGGTTGCTTCTTGCCGACTCGGCCG
>Ga0209935_1002459_pt1 | contig 22627 bp, 19 predicted proteins | sample ThiBio_1000_plan_2_FD_183958 | JGI IMG/M metagenome (GOLD analysis project Ga0209935, IMG submission 183958) | Wastewater bioreactor microbial communities from Cape Town, South Africa - Thiocy_cont_1000_plan (SPAdes) | ecosystem: Engineered > Bioreactor > Thiocyanate-remediating >...
CTATCTATCTATCTATCTATCTATCTATCTATCTATCTATCTATCTATCTATCTATCTATCTATCTATCTATCTATCTATCTATCTATCTATCTATCTATCTATCTATCTATCTATCGTGATCTATCTATCTTTCTATCTATCTATCTATCTATCTATCTATCTATCGTGATCTATCTATCGTGATCTATCTATCGTGATCTATCTATCTATCTATCTATCTATCTATCAATCTATCTATCTATCTATTTCTCGTTACCAATCAGGCACTGGTACTTCAGCGCGAGCGCTTGATGCTCAACGACTCCATTCTTTGGAACGAGAGCTCCATCAAGAGCGAAAAGCTCGAGCTGATCTTGAGCAACACCTCAACCAAGAGCGACAAGCTCGAATCGCTGCCGAAGACTCCCTCCGCCACGAGCGAGCTCAAGGTACTTCCCGATGCATGACGGCCTCTTGTTCCCATCTCTCTCGTTTGTTCTCTCCACTGAAACAAGATGTTTGGTTCTCGCAATCACATCGACAGTCATGAGGCTGTTCGTGCGATGCCTGCCTCAGCCCGATCCAATCGAGATCCAATGTCACGCGAGCAACAGTGTCGGCCACATCAAAGCCTCGTTGGCTCATCGCCTGAGCTGCTCGATCTCGAGCCTGAGGCTGGTGTTCGGAGGTCGAGAGCTCGATCAAGACTTCCAGCCTCTCACCGAGATCGGCATCAACAACGAGTCATCATTGAGCGCCGTCTTGTCTCCAGGTTCGTCAATCCATCTCTCTCACTCTCACTCTCGGTCTCGCAATCTCTCGACATCAACAGCTGATTTGATTGGGCCATCACGATTGCATTGCGAATCAAGATCATCCGCCGTCTGGCGATGGCCATCAACAACAAGAGATCAACGATCGATGGATGATCCCACTCGATCACTTGACGATCGACGAAAGCTCGCATCTCGGATCAGGAGCTCTCGGCGAAGTGAAGAGAGCCACATGGAACAACTCGATCCCTGTGGCAGCCAAGCGATTGTTCTTCATGTCCACCGATGCAGCAGCTCTTCAAGCCATGGGAGGAGCTCTCGACACTGCAAGTCGAGAGGCAGTGCTCCGAGGATTCATCAAGGAATGCTCGATCAACTCGTCGATCCGACATCCGAACATTGTGATGTTCCTCGGCGTGGGAGTCGATCGATCATCGAACGACTCACCTCGATTCTTGGTGCTCGAGCTCATGGATCGAGGATCTCTCCACGACGAGATCTATCCTCGAGGAGCGATTCCTCGAGAAGGGCCGCCAATGACACTCGATCGAATCGCATCGATCTTGCTCGATGTGAGTCGGGCGCTGGTTTACTTGCATCACTCTCGCACGCCGTCGATCTTGCATCTGGACTTGAAGCCCAAGAACGTGTTGATCGATGCTCACGGACGAGCGAAGATCGGAGATCTCGGCGAGGCTCATGTGATTCAAGCCACTCGGCGAGCCACTCGCACTTTGTCGGCGTACGGCGTCGGCACGCCGTTGTACATGGCTCCCGAGATGGCGATCGATGGAGCAGAACGAGGAACATCGGCGGACATGTTCAGTCTCGGAGTGATGGCATGCGAGATGTCGTCAGGCCGGCCTCCGAATCCAGGAGCGCAGCTTGCGCGAGTGGATGGCGTGTTGCGAGGAGTCTCCGAGAGGCAGAGGCGAGAGGCCGACATGAGGGCGATGCGACACTCGGAGATTCGAGAGCTCGTGGATCACTTGATCGTCGACGAGGAGGATCGACGATGGGATGCGAGACAAGTGCAATCGTTCATCGAGTCGATCGGTCGAGGAGGAGGTCGTTGAGGAAGGAGGCCGATGATCGAGGTATCGAGGTGAGAGTGAGAGTGAGCTCGTGATGCTCTGCTCTTCTGTCTCGTTGTTGATGTCGTGCTGTTTCAGACAGGGAGGGATTGCTGCACAGGGACCATGGCTCGAGCGAGAGGAACAATCGAAGCTCAACGACAGGAGGAAGTCAGTGCTCAAAGGCAGGAGCGTACTCGCAGTCGCCGACAATCGACCACTGTGTCTCTCTCCCGTTGTAATGGTCTCGGCTGCCGATCTCGACCTCATCATTGTATCATGCACAAGTCCAGAATCACGATGAATGAAGGAGTTTGGTGGATTGTAAGTCACGATCTTGAGTGGCAGAGGAGCAAGTAGCGTCACTCGAAGGAGGGAAGGAACAGAACCCGATCGAGGCTTCGAGGTCGAGTCGTTGTCTCTTGTCCCTGCCGCTGCTGCATCTCTCACTCTCTGCTCTCACTCGGAGACACTCCTCTCTGTCTATATTCCGTGCAGCGCAAGGTCGTCCGCCCCGGCAACACTACGGTGATACATATGGACAACGCCTATTGCTACCTTACTGCACTACAGTTTTCAACAACGTGTGTCTGTATTATTTATGTGCGCATTATTGCATCTCCTTGACGATACGCAACAAGTGTGCCAGATGCTTCATGCTAACATTCGACAGGCGAATCTCAATCGAATCATCGATGGCTTCGATCATAGAGTTAATGTCGGTGTCGGGTTGCAGGTGTCGTCGGTCTTCGGAGCTTGCCACCGAGGCTTGGAGCTGCTTCAGCGCATCGAGGAAGGCCTTCTTGACGGTGACCTCTGTGCGCGAGAGTTTTTGTCGAAGGTTCGACTCGATCGTGGGGTGCAACTCGACCAAGTATTCCGGTGGTAGGAGAACGGTGCCGGTCGTTGCGGTATCGATGGCATCCACTAACGAGAAGAGGTGCATCAGTTGCACTTCGGGCCTACTGGCAAACACTTGGGCGAGCTCGCTCGGTACGTGATCCTTGGTGAGAATGCCGTCTTGTTCCATCTCCTCGATAAAGGCGCTGACGCTCCTCCTGCGAGTAGAGGAGAGTTGCAATGGCTCGCCTTGCGCGTGTAGCCGCATCCTAACCGATATCGCCAGTAGTACGTTCCGTGCATTGTCGACCATTCGTAGCTGCTCGAGCTCCCGGATGATCTCCTCGAGAGTACTTGGCGGAAGCGGCTCGCCTCGCCACAGGCGTGCTTGAGAGTGGATCTTGGCTTGCTCGCCATCGAGAAACACAAAGTCGCCAAACCGCAGCCGCAATCGCGTGGCAGTGCGTGCGCCAGGAACTCCACAAAGTATTTCACTCGCAAATTGCTCAAGCACCGAGAGAGTGTCGGCGTCGATCGAGTGGTTCGAGATGAAGGCCTCAATATCGCTCTCGGAGCGGCTTGGTATCCACGAGGTACAAAACTCGCTCTCGAGCGCATTGGTCGAGCATCGGATATCAACCACGAGCTCTGTAGCAGGCACTCCGGCTTGCTTCATCTTTTCCACCAAGATCTCTAGCAACGTGGCCACACGTGGAAAGAGTCGCATCGCTGCCCATTGATCGGATTCCGTTGCTCCACTCGAGAGAATAAGCCAAGTCATGGGACTGTCATGCCGAATTTCGGTCGGTAACGGAGCATCGGTACTGGCATCGCGCTGCAGCTGCAACTCTCGTGCTGCCTTGTCGTAGGCCGACCACAACTCACAAAACGATACCCAGCACTCTTCGACCAGTTCGATCGATTGCGTGGCCTCGCGAAGCTGAGTCAGCGCATCTGCGACAGTCAGCGCTGAGGCTTGCTCTAGCTTCAGTTTGCCTTGGAACTGGTCAAACACAAGCGCTGCAAATTGTAGCGCCTTTGGCAAGTGGCGCAGACAGTCCAAGATCGCCACAACTGACGGTTCGACCAGCAACGAGGAGCACGGAGCCTGGTTCTTGCGCTCGGGTTCACGTTCGAGCATCAATCCAACAGTGCGGCGTGTACTCAGTACTTGTGGCTGGTCTATCCAAGAACTTGAGGTGCTCAGTACTTCGAGCAGCTCGGCTGCCTCTTGTTGCGCCTTGGTAAGCATTTGCTCGATTGCTCGTGCAGTCTCGTTTGACGATACGAACTCACCCAAGGCACGTTCGAATGCCTCGCGAGTTCCAATAGCCCTAAACTCGGCTGCCGGTGCGAGTAACGGCTGCACTTGATCGAGTCGAACTGGGCTGGTCAAAACCTCCGCAAGATGGTTCAAGAACGCATGGATGACGCGATATCGATCCAATACATTGGTGATAAGTCCTCCTGCTGTCATTGTAGCAGGGGCAAGGAGCTCAGCCAGTACTTGTACGTTCGAACGAATCTCTCGCCACAGTTGGGCGCATAGCTCGTGTGGCAAACCCATCATGCGGCCGTACGCACTCCGTGTCGCCTGTTGAATGGCTTGCGCACGGATACCAACCGAATGCGCCTCCTCGGTGAGCAACGCCAACAGCACGGACATGGCCATGAACAATCGGCAGGCTCGAGTTGTCTTGGGAGTTAACTTTCGCACAGCGAACGATACTTCGGTGGTAGATTCGCTACAGAGCACGAAGCCTTTGGGGTCCATGACATCAGCATCCTGAACGCCACGCACTCCTGCTCTCACACCGTGACCGCCAACACCTAGTGGAGTATGGCAACTTTGGCAAATAGTATGCGGCGTGACCATGCCACAGTCGCCAACATTTGCAAATGCACCACAGGTGCATTTGTACCATCGATTTCGTTCGCTCTGAGAGGGGCCTCTGAATTGATGCTCCTCTACGCCCGGCAACCAGAGTTCGTTAATGTCTGGTTGCTGTCGGAGGGCGACCGCTCGGAACAACAATAATGGTTCTTGCTGCACAAGGGCCCAAAAGTGCAGCAGGAGACGAGCGAGATGTGCATCCTCTCCAGGAGCAATGCGTTGTAGTAATTGAGAGCTGGTTCCAAGGAACGAGCTTGGAATAGGAGGCTGCTGCTCCAAAGATCCAAGACCTTCGAGCGTTGCTGAATACCGAGCAAGGTCGGGAGCGGTTGGCATGCAAGCGAATCCTAGAGCATACGGAGAGTCCTTGCGACGATATGCTTCGAGGAGGCGATGCTCGCGGAATACTGCTGGGAGCCGCTGGTGACCAACAACCGCTCCCAAGCGGTCTCGATCACGACCTTGCCCGGTGGCTAGGCGTAGACAGGGCAACAGCCGTAATTGGACGGCATCATCCTCGTAATCAGCTTGCTCATCCAAGAAACTCAAGAGTTCGACAATGTTCTCAGTAGAGGAATGCTGGAGAGCATGTCGCAATCGAGCCACCCGATGTACACGAGCCATGTTCCACTTTCGGTTCCTCAGCTCAAGATCTCCGACTTCATGCAGCGACTCCACTCCTTCCATGTGACCGTCATTCGATTGGCTTTGACAGATGTGGATGAGCGCTCGAATGAATTGGGCAATGTTGGGCTGACTCTCAATTCTTCCAGTGCTTGCGGTTGCTAGCAACGCGTCGATGGTACTCGTGGAATCCATCAACTCTCTCGCCAATGTTACCATAAACCTCCATGAGACGATGACCAAGTGGTGTCGGAGCAATTGGCCCATTAGATGTTCGCGTTTCTGGGGCTTCGCAGCAAAGTACAGCAAGAACACTCGCTCGAGACGCAGCATGAACTGCTTGTATGCGCAATGCACACGATCGAGGTGCTCGGCGTTCGGGGGAATGAGATGTGTCGCATGCAATGCTCCATCGTCGGTTAAGGGGTGCTGGCAGCTGGGACAGTCTGAGCGGCCCTTAAGCGCATTGACTGGTACGATCGATGAGTCTCTCGGACAAATCAGTAGTTGATGAGCGAGCTCTTCCGTGGTTTCAATCCGACCCACTGTGAGCAACAGGTCCGGGTGCATGCTCTTGGCAGTGAACGGATGGGCGCATTGCTCGTACACCAGCGGAACCAACTTTTCGAGTAGGTCGGACGGGCCCACTGGGAAGCGGGCGTGAAACTGCTCGATGGAATCGTTCGAGGCCGATAGCTCACACGCGATGCGAACAACCAGCCACAGGTCGCCGCCCGAGGAGGTGGCAAGAAAGCGCTCCGCTTGTGCACGAGATACCAACGCCTGTACGATCTTGATGTACGTTGCTCGCTCGTTCCAGAGCCCCTTCAAGTATTGCAGAAGCTCCTGTGCGATGCTGTCACACAAATCTTGCCAGTTCCACTCTGAACGAGCTTGGAGTCGTTGCCACCATCGAAAAGAGCCTCGCAAGTTCTCAGGTACGATGCTCTCAACGACTCCAACCGCCGTCAGTGCAGCCAATATGTCAGAACTATCGCTACTCCAGTCGGTCCAGGCTTGCTCAGGATTGGACGAGAGCAACAGATTAACACCGGCACAAGTGGCGAGAGGTAGACGAGTAATGATTGAGCGCATCCCAGGTGGAGCGACTGCCGAAAGCCAATCTCGGTAGTATGCCTCCCGGACTGTTTGATCGTCAATGTGCGACACGAGTACTACGATCGAGGCGATCAAGTCGTTCGGTACGCGCTCTGAAGTGAGCGAGGAAAGTAACCGGCCAAAGACCGCTCGATGCAAGCCAAATCCTCGAGGGAGTTGAAATAGTGGCGCTCCAACGCCGGAGATCCACCACTCGGGTGGGATGTGCTGCAATACTTTGATCCAAATCGCCATGTCTCGCTCAGTTCGGAGGCAATGAATGTCGCTCACGACTATCATTCGGAGGATCGGAGACTCGACCTTGGAACGGAAAGCATGCCAGAGCGCATCGCCGAGTGGTGCATTTTGTTCCATGTCGTTTGCGAGGCTTAGTGGATCCCACACGTTGTACTCGACGTTCATTGGATCGCTCAATGCCTCGACCACAGACTGCCGTATTTGATCGAGAATAGTGTCACCAAAGCGAGGCGATGACAAGGCTTTGCGAACTGCGTTGAGGTACGCCCCGTCAGAGATCGAGGCGGCGGCCAGTGCTCCAGAGAGTTGCGCCGATGCACTCGGGCCCAAAATGTACATTACCAGTGTTTGGAACTGGTTTCGTGTGAGAGACTCGAGCACGCTGGAGATTTGGGGCAGCGTAGGCCGAAGCAACGCTCGTAACGGTGGCCGTGTGTGAAGCACCTCGTTGCGCGTCAGTTGTTCGACAAATACATATTTCCAACGATGGCTGAATGCAAAGCACCACTGCTCGCTGGTCGGTCGCGCCGGAAGATGTACGATCATCATCACACGGCAACGACGCTTCGAAAACGAGTGGATGCGCTGAACGATGGCATGTTGCGCATATTGAAACACGCCTAACGGCTGGTGTGCATCGTGGCGGAGTACCAAGCAAAAGCGTTGGTCGGCGACGTTGGCCTCCGAGAGTTGGCTCTCGAGAGCACGAACAAAGTGCAACTCGCTGGTGATCTCAAAGAGCTGCATCTCATTCAACCGGTTACACTCGGGTCCAAAGTCACTTGCATCAAGCCTGGTATATCGCAAGCTGTGCGTCATGACGACCGTCAGGTACGTAGGAAATTGCGCCACTACTTCAGAGAGCGTATGCAATAGACTGGCGGTGGCGTAGTCAACAAAGTGTCGCTCGAGTAAGGCACGATTGGCACTCGTGCGGCGGAAGAGCGCCATAGGATTTGCAACGTATTTCGCTTCGCGGATTGCTTGTTCGGTCGCTTCAACAATCGAGCTCGACGAGACGCTGATGGTACGAGCAAGTGACGCAAGTAGCTCTTCATGTCCACCAAAGAAAAGTTGCGCCACATCGCCGCGTTCCAACAGTGGATCTGTTTGCAAGCTGGCAAGTATGAGCTCCTGATCTGTTGTGAGCAAGTCCTTGAATTGTATGAGGTGCTTCTCGAAGCGAGACAAGACTGCAGGAGAGGTTTGCTTCGGATCGATCGCCGTATCGCGGTCGACCACCGCGATGATGCGAAATGGGCCTCTCGGTAGTGCAATAGAACGAATCGATGTGCCAAGCGCAATCTGCGTCATGACTGTATCGTTGTCTGCAAAATACTGTTGGTTCAGCACCATGTAGAGCGCCTCGTACAGTTGCTCGGCGTTGCATAGCACAAGGATGCCTCCTGTGCGGAGAGCGTACTCGACTTGGCGAAGCTTGTTCGTGACCAACAGAACCTCGAGATCGTCCGAGAATGGTGAGCCAAACAAGACGTTGAACGGCACACTGGGAAAGCGCTCCTCGACCAGTTGGGCGATGAGCTCGAGCCCAAACATGCCCTTGCTGAGCACCATCAAGTGGCGTGCAATGTGTACGGCATTCTTGTCGTTCGAATCCGTGATGTTGTTTGCGATCATTTCGAGTGTATCGATCTTGCTCTGTTGCTGGAGCTGCAGGTGTTCGTTCAGCTGCTGCCTCAAGTCTGGGTGACCACTGAGGTTGCGCAACAATGCCGTTCGAACTTGCTCTTCGTTGTGTGGCGGAAGACTTGCAAAGTGCTTGACTGCAAAGAAGAAGTCTCGCATCGACGTGAAGAACGACCCGAGCACCGGCATGCGATCCAGCATACGGAAGGCCTCAGTAATCGCCCTCAAATTAGTTTCCGGAACGACGGATTTTGAAGGTTGCAGAGTTTTGAAGAGTTCTACGGCGCATCGATTGAGGTCATCCGAGTCTCCGGCCGTGCGTTGCACCACGATCCCTCGACTAACTTGCGCGGCGTCGATACTCCAATTCGAGAGCGCAACCACCGAAAATGTACCAGACGATTGCTTCTCCGGGCTCATGATGGAAGCAGATTCTCCTGCACCAAGGCTGTGGCGCTCGAGGATCGCATGCAAGACTTTGATCGGTCGGTCGGGAGAGAGATCTGCGAGGCCCAATTCATCGAGCACGACCAAGGCGCGGTTGTCTGGATTTTGTGCCAATTTTGCGGCCGAATCGAACACTGCTGTGAAACCAAGCGAAGTCGACAGAGGTGAGCATTGATGGTAGTGCTCAAGGATAGCCGGGAGGTTGCCAAGCTCCTTTCGCAGCGCAGACTGGCTGGGTGAGAGAGCGAGCTTCAGGATCTCGACTGACAGCGACTTTGATGTTCCAGGCCGACCAACAATGATGCAAAACGTTCCGGTAAGCACACAAACGTAAAGTGCAAATAGGTTCTCGCATAGTGCGTCATTCAGTGCCACGACACCGGCTCCGATTGTGGCGCTCCGCGAGATTCGTGAAAACAAGCGTTCTGTGATTTGTGCTGCCGCCTTCCTCAAGGCTTGTGCAACCAGAATCGCTTGTGTACATTTTGCGAGGAATCTCTCTCGCTGCTGGGAGGGGAACCGAAATGCATATACGAGATAGATCGTGAGGTACTCTCGGTCCTTGTCACTCGGGCAGAGTATGCGACCGGCCGGCGTGCCATTGAACCACTGGAAGATTGTGATCGCCCGAGTTGCATCTCGCATCGAGACGGCACTGCGAGGATCGTCGCTGAGCTCTCGTACAGCACAATGGCACTTGATCAAGATTGTAGCGAGATGTGGAAATTGAGCCTGCTGGCAGAGCTGCTTCAGGTACTCGGCTTCGGCTGCAGGCTCCAAATGACCAAAGTCGTACGCGTGGTCAAAGAAGGCCAGCGGGATGCGGTTCACTCGGTACACAAGGCTGCCGACACCAGCTTGTCCAGAGTGGTTGTTGTTTTGTTGTTGCTGGAATTGCTGCCGGACGAGACCGACCGTGGCTCGGGTTGAATCATTTCGTTGACAACGATAGGGGTTCACTGCTGCCAGAATGTGGACCTTGTCCTGCAATCGAACTCCATTCATGTGTCGATCGAGCATCAACTCCTTTGTGAATGCAATCACATCCGGGTCGGCTGTGTTCATCTCATCGAGAAAGATGAACACGCTGTCGGAGCTTCGATCGGCTTGGCGCTCGGCGACGAGTTGCTCGATCTCTCTCACGGTCGTTCCGCTATTCACATTGATCACGTCGAACCGATGGTGCAACAAGGTGTCGAACAAAAACCGAAGCAGTGCGGTCTTGCCTGCGCCAGCCTCTCCAAACAAAACGACTGGTAGACCGCAGCGTATGCGATACAGTATAAAGATCATCTTGGCGAGGTTGTCGAGTGTCACAATGTAGTTGGAATAGAATGCTGCCTCTCCGAGCAGAATCCGCAAGCTCTCGGCTGCTTGCCTTCTGTGCGTTCCACTGTCGGCCAACTTTACACGTTCGTGCGATGACTCGGAACCGTCGAGCTGTAACAAGGAGCGTACGGCATTAATGAGGGCTGGATCAGCTGACGCCATATTTTGTCGCTGAATACCCGAGAGGGGCTGAAACGAGATGGACTGGCGCTCGAGGAAGGCATGCAAGCTCGAGTCGAACATTGCTCGTAATCTATCAGCCTTCGGGCCGATGATATTGATTCCCGACACGTAACCATCCGAGTCGACTGGCATCAACAACAAGGAGGTTTCGCGATCGGACCACTGCTCTCCGGTTTCATCGAATCCGATCGATTGAGCTCGCCGGAACGAGAAGCTGCGCCTCAAGGTTTGATTGGCCACTTGAATGAGGAGGTCAAACATGTTGAGCTGAAAGCGTTCGGCAGAGCCAGCTTGCTCTTCGCCAAACGCAATGGATGCCATGCTCGAAGTGAAGGGATACACACGCATTGCATTGACGTGGCAACTGAGAAAGCGCGCCATGTGTATCAAGGTAGTGAACGTTGGTAGTGCTTGATTGTCGGTGCCGGGTTGGAAGGCGCTTACGAGCAAGCGATAACCATTTTCGCTGGGTGGAAGCGGTATCGCATCAGGTACATTGCAAAACTGGTTCCAGGCCTCGGTAGATCTAGCCTCTCGAATGCGCAAGAACCTCACTGCTGTCTGAAGCGCGTCATCCAATACCGCTGGCCGAATGATCTCTCCGACAGTATTTGGCAACTGGATCATTTGGTACGAGAAAGCAGCCGAGGTGCAGTCGCATTGCATAACCTGCGAGGCGAACATCTGAAAGGCAAAATTGTGGGATGGAGCAGCAAGCTCCAAGGCAAGAGTATCTCGCGCTTGCAGCCTCCAAATACCTGCACGAGGCCTCTTGGGATCCAATAGCACGCCACGCAGCAACAACGGTATCAATACCTCTTCCAAGTGGCCGCTCGAACAAGATGGTACGTCCATGTGAAGCACTCGTGCAGTGTGGGAGTTGGCAGTCGCTCGGTCACATTGTTGCAACATGCCCAGCAAGGCGTCAAGCTGCAAATTGCGAAGGGAAATGCGGCAGTAATGCTTGCCAACACCCGAGGCCAGAATGGCGTGTGATTTTCCAGTCCCAGGTAGTTCCGATACATACATGCGGAGAGCCGATGCGAGTGTCAGGGAGCGCACGTATTCGAGCACGGCCGGCGGGACAGTTGGAAAATGTTGAACGCTCCCGCCGATCCCAAGGTGGATCGAGAGGCTACGCAGCTGCTGCTGCGCCGTGTTCGACACCACCAGTAGTAGGTTCGGGCTCTCGTGCTCTGTGCTCCGTGCGAGTGCCGCCTCGTGCAGACGTTTCAGCGCAGCAACTGAGAGCCGTTCAGCATGTGCAATAATGAACGTGTGGTATTCGAAGCGCTTGCGCGACGTTCGCCAGAGGTTCGCGAAGCGATCGATCTCGTCCGGCATAGTATCACGGCTAACAACAAGCAGCAGGCACGGGTCTATGGAGGCATTCAATAACATGTGCACTAGCAATGCCGCACCAGCAACTGATTCGCGGCCCGAATCCATGACGCGGATAGGAGCGTTGGAGTAAAGCCTCTCTACGAACGCTTGCACAGAATTGGGCAACAGTGGTTGGAATTCCTCATAGATACGCTCTTCCACTTGGGCGATAACCTCATCCAATTCTGTCAAGAACTCCACTAAAGCCTCGACAAGAACCGAGCCACTCGCGTCGATGAAGCTCGAGACACTTGAGGAGCGCCTCCAAAAGGCCAACTGTCGAGTCACTCGTTGCCTCTCGGTGTCGTCGATCTTGGGTAAAAAGGCACACAACCACTCGACTGCGTGATCGAGGGCTGGCTCGAGCACAATGTGCCAGAGGCTGCTTGGGTCCAATCGTGCAAGTCGAGGAAGCGCATCAAGGCTCTTGAGCACTTTGGACCACTGCTCTGCTTGATGTTGCAGTTCGGCCGACTTGTCGCAGAGAGCCTGCGCGATACAATCGATCGTGAACGAGAACCCCGCTGTAGCTGAGAAGGCAATGTACCGAGCTCGATAAAGAGCCTCAAAATGCTGCCAGAGCTCGAATGCATACATCAACGCGCCTTCGCGCTCAAGAAGTGTCTCGTCGGCAGCTGAGAAATCGGACTGACTTCCGCGGCCCATCTCCAGGATTTGGTACGCTTGCTTGAGCTGTGCAAGCGAGATTGATTCGTCCGAGTCATCGCGCAGTGCTTCGAAATGTGGCTCGGCCAGAACGGACAAACGGAATGCCCTCACATGTGCAACAGTTTGTAAGGCAGCTTGGTAGGGTGTGATGGTTGCGGCCTGACGAGCCGATTCGATGGAAGGTAAGATTCGAGTGAGAAACTCGGTATCGACGTCGAGTTGCACTCTACCCTGGAAGCGCTCACGAAATTGCCGATCTGCCTCTGCCACTCGCACGAAGAGGGCGATGTAGGTTTGATACGGAGTGTCAAGCACTTGGGCCAAGCGAGTGCGGAGCGATTGCAGCATGCCGTACGCTTCAGAGAGCGTGCCGCTAAGAATGCGCCCGATACTGTTCATTTGCTCGTCCGTAGTTGCCGTGAGCCACTTGAGGAGAGTGTCGTCGAAGGTGTTTCCGTCCTGAATCAGCAAACTCGCGATAAACCGAATTGGATTCAAGCTGGCCGGCTCCTCGGGCGACACCTGAAATCCAGCTCGGAGAGCAGCAAGTAAGCCGTCCCGCGAGTTAAATTCGTGCATTTTCATGGTGGCCCATTGTTGCGACAGCCTTTGGGCATCGCGTTGAAAGCCCAGCAGCTCGTCGGTGCTCTCCACCTGGAAATATTGCAAGGCTTGCACAAACCGTGGAACCAGTTCTCGCAGGTGCAGCAACAACTCGAGGTTATCGAGGACGTCATAAACACTCTGGCTTGAGAGTGAACGTGAGGTGCTCAAGTGAGCATGAACCAAAGCAGTGCGCTCGGTGGCGTAGAATCCTCGGTCAATGGCAGATTGCTGTTGCCTGCCGTTCCGAACGAGTTGTTCCAGCTCTTGTGGACTCAGTTGTCCAGTGCTGATGCTGGTAGCAAGCTGCAGCCACCGCGAGGCTGCCTCGTGAATGATTTCCTCGACGACTGCGAGATCTTGATGCGGAAGTTGCTCGTCATCCTCGCGCACAAGCGGTCTCCATACGTTTGCACCAAAGAGCGTCGACGCAGACACGCCCGAAAGCCATTCACAACACGCTACCGAGATTGGCCAGGCAGCCGATAAAGCATCCTTGAGGGGTAGGCTGTTGGAATCATTGGGAGATACCTGCTCGAGAAACGAGAAGATGGCATTCTCGTCGGCGAGATCTTTCAAGAATCGATCGTACACGGATGCAAGTAGTGCGTGACGGTGGTTCAACAGCACCAGATTGCGCCGCATCTCTGTGACAGCGCTCTGTGGTGTTCCACACAAGGCGAGAAAAGTAAGAACATGGTTGTCCTCGTTGAGGAGCCGCACTACTGCCCCAACTTGAATGCTCGAGTCGGCGATTTGCTCTCGCAGGCGGTCAAGGGATTCAAAGTGTTTCGACAACACAGAAAGGAACCTTGGGTCTTGTTGGTGCCGTGATATGTCAGAGACCAAGCTTTGCCAAGTCCTCTTGTTTGGCGCAATTTTTGCCAACTGCTCAAGAACTCCCAAGTTGGGGCCGAGCAGGAGCTGTGCAAGGTGCGAGAAAGAGGGGCTTGCAAGAAATTGTACGAGCTTCTGTTGGTGCAGTTGGTGCAATGCTCCAATCACTGGTTGTATATGATGACGGTGAAAGGTGGCTGCATTGCGAGAGCACAAAAGAACCTTGGCGCATTGTATGGTAGCGCGATCCAAGTACGCCCGAAATTCATCGGTTGTTGCGTCTCCAGTTGTAAGCTCGAGATTAGACAGCTGCTCGAGAAGATCGTTGGCATCCCGGTCGTAATGACTGGTTGTTTCGAACGCACTGACCAGCTTCTCCAGGGCAGGCATGACCGATGGAATCAAACGCGGTGCATCCTTGCAGATCCTGGAAAGAAGCGGTGCAAGTGAGAGTAACGAGCTAAGCGGTGAGCCACGAGTGAACTGGTTGCACAAAAGCGCCGACGTTCGATAGGCAAGTTGCGGGGCATCCTGAACAGTAAGAAGGGGATCGAGCACACCCTTGATCGCCTCTCTCATGCGGGTTGCGCTCGAGGAGTATTGTGGGATCCTGAGCATGAGTTCGATCGGATGAAACGCCCAGTCGGCGATGCGAGGGTCACTCTGATGGCCTTCGATGAGCTTCAGCATCAGTTGTACAGCGTCCCGCAACTGTGTGTGAGATGGGATCAACACTGTTGCGAGTTTGCTCCCGCACTCGAGTACTGCAGTTGCGGTTTCCAAATGGCCGAACAGGAGGTTCACGATTTTGCATGCTTTGTCGAGCTGCCGAGGCATCAACGATGGTACGCGGCCGGTACCTCGCACGAGAAGCAAGAGAAAGATTTCAACGAACTCAGGTCCGAGATTCGACAGGGAGCCGTACACCGCTTGCGATAGTGGCAGCGCCGACGCTGCGGAGCACATGGTCCATACTTGGGGAATGAACGATGCAAGTACTGGCGCCGAGTCTTGGAGAGACGCGAGGCGCTCCTTCAAAGCGATCGCATCGCCCACGTATGCGACCGAAAACAACAGCAGCCGCGCAAGCGTTTCGTCGCGCTCGTTCTCCACAATCGTGGGGTCGGTTTCAAGGAACTGCACGAAAGCAGCTCGTTTCTTATCGAGGTTTATCGTAGCGAACGATCGTGCCTCGGCCACGTAATGCGATGCGAACTCTGCGACGCGCGTGGGAGGAACGTGTTCGTCGCGCATACACGACCAGAGATACCGAAGGTGCAGCTCGCTCACGGCGTCAATCGAGAGTGGGCTCGCGCTTGATCCAAATGCATACCTTGCCAGTTCGACCACCACATTTGCCTCTGGCTTGCGAATTTTGAAGAAGGCAAGACTCTGCGTGGGCGAGAGCCTGCGGTTCTTACCGCTCTCCCATTCAAAGTCCGAGGTCTCCTCTTGGCTGTCTGCCTTGGTGACAAACTTGAACTCGATCGGGGTCGAGGACGCCAACAACTCGATAAAGCCGTGATACAATACGCAAGTAGGAGATGGCAAATGCTCCACTCGCGAGAGCCAGACCACAGTCTTCCAGTTCTTGCCGTGCGTTGGGTCCACCAACTCGACCCAGTCGCCCGTGACACCGACACGAAGAGCAGTCTCGGTGATGGGCACCGCCACGACGAGCTTGATGCGCGAGCGAGGCGGTGGAGGGGCAGGAGAAGGAGGGGCAGTATTCCCCTCTGACGTAGTGGCCATGGCTGGCGAAGGCGAGAGAAGAAGAGCAAGAACCCTGAGCTAGAGCAAGGCGAGGAGACAAAGAGGGATATTGTCGGACGTCCCACAAATAAACGTGCGCACGCAAGAAAGAACAGAACCGCACGCATTTGCTGCCCAAATGCCACCATCCCGCGCAGCAAGCACGCAAAGCTCCCATTGTTCGATTTGTAGTGCAACTAGAGGCTTAAATACCGTTAAGCTCTTCATTGTGTTTGATAGTTCTGCTGTGAGCTTATTTGGGCCCGTGGTTGCTTGATCGATCCCTTCTCGCCCTTCCATCTTTCCTTGTGTTGTGGCTTGCAGCGCCACGAACGTGCATCACTTGGCCTCAACTCCTCCCGAGATAATGCATTGCTCCAACTGCACAGCGATTTGTTGAAGGCAATATCGCCAACGAATCAAAGAAAATGCATCTGGATGCCGCGACACGACGCTTGCTTGACTCGTTCGAAGCAATGAGAGATTGAGAGAGAGAGAGAGAGAGAGAGAGAGAGAGAGAGAGAGAGCCTCCATCGCACATACCGTAATAATCAGCCACCAATCGGCGTGCTGTTGCGTTCGCAGTTTGGGCTCTTCAAGGCATACTTGGACAGTGAATGACGGAGTGAGTAAGCCAATATCAAGCAGCGAGCCATGCGCAACGTACCTGCTAGCGATAGTGCCCACTTGGGTGGTAGATTCACGCTCTGCGCAGTTGTGCCATGTCACCACCAAGAGCGAAGCTCCAAGCATCGACCAATCAAGAGCCATGCGAGCTGCGGTTGCTTCACAGGCGCTGGAGACACATGTCGTTGCCTCGATATGTCGTCGCCACGTCGCGGCTTTCGATCCATGCCTTGGTCTGAATCAATCAAGTTCTTGTGGTGAGTGCGTTTGCCAAGCCGTGATCAATCATATCCTCCTTCTGACACGCGCATGCGCTCACAGAGGTGGCACTACTGCCACAACACCTGCTGTGCTCATACGTCGCAATCAGACCACTGAACCTTGCCACTGTAATAGCGCCTTAATATCCTCGATCAATCCCGAGTCGAGTGCGCCGAGAGATATCTGGTGTTGTGTTCGACAAGCGTGTCCTCGGGGAGAGTGGGCGAAACTGGCCCAAGGCTCGAGCTGCGTGTGCTCTCTTGCACTCGACCGCGCAACAGAGGCAAAGCCACGTCCATCGCACAGGTACGAGCAGATATGGCGCTTCATAACGAGTTTTGGAGTTCTCTGCGATCCCCAGGCCTCGAGCACGCCATGCCGAGGCGTACGAAGCCAAGCCACATGTGTCTGGTGCGTGGGGGCGCGAGAGAGACGGAGGAACGAAAGGCGTTCCTCAAGATATGGTCGAATAATGTCGAGGTGAAGAGTAAATCTCTCTTGCTTGTCTCTGGGTCTCTCTCGATTTATCTGCTTGCACAATCAACGCGCAAGCGCGGTATGATTGAACCAAAATATGAGGAACGACTGCCGAGGAGGAGATACGCAGCAAGAAGCGCAGCGTGAAGCAACACGAGAGATCGAGGGTGGCTTGCTACCAAAATGCCACCATCTCGTGTAGCAAGGGACTCAAGCCCCCACTGCTTACGCCGGCCTACAAGGACTACGATAGCAACCATAAGCCCACGAGCGACCTTAAGGAGATACTTTCGTTGCTGTGGATATTCGCGCCGTGTGCGTACGTGGGCCGAATCGATCGAGATAAATGACTACATGGCGCAACACTTGCGATCATCAGATTGCCTCGTACGTCGTGTTGTTGGTGCAACGTGTGCGCCAGGCTCGAGCAGCGCAAAGATCACGAACAAGAGCTCGTTCGACAGCAGCGACCATGACGACTCGAGCGCCACCGATCGAATCATCGTCAAGGTCTCGACTGCTTGCTTGATTGACTCGGGTGCATACATGTCGATCAGGTGCCCATACGACTCAGTGTCCGTAAGCCATTGATTGGCTCCAATCACATGCACTTGATGGTCTGCCGAGAAGGCCATGAGACCTCGATGCTCGTCGAACGCAATGCTGTATGGGCACTCGCTGCCGCAATCGAACGATGAGATGTGATGGCCTTCGTGAGTGAACCGTGAAACGTGCTGGCCTCTGTGCGAGAATGCTTGCGATCGACGGTTCAAGTTGGCGACGATGATTCGGCCTTGGTTATCAACGCATACGCCAAAGGGGCTCTTGAACTGGCCTGCCTCTGAGCCTTGAGAGCCGAACTCGAACAAGAACGAGCCATCGATCGACGCAATACTTGCACGCGATGACCACTCCTTGGCTTCCTGAGACCGTTCGTGCTGACAAACCTGGCGATCGAATGGACGTCCGACGAGCGAAGGAGGCGTTCGAAGAGCTCGTGCTTCTCGGGCTCGGTTCGCTTGGAGCCGATGATACGCTCGGACGCGCGCGAGAGACCTCCGCGCACTTGCGTCTTGGCAACATTATCCAGGCCCGAGTACAAAGCCTCTAGCTCTCCAGTGATTCTTGGAATCTTACAAGCCGTCAACAGTTTGCGCTGTTCGATGGGTGAGTGCTTCGAGCAAGTCGTCGAGTACTACAGCAGCATTGACGGATCATCGTGGCAAGGCGCGAACGCACATCCTTCACGCTAAGCAGTTCAGATCGCTATGCCGCCAAGACCGCTGTTCGCCGCCGGCACCGCCATGTTAGACGTGTTGGAATGTCACTACCGCTATCGCAAGGGGGTAGCTCCACGACTCCAAACGAGACGCCCGTGTATGCAGATACGCAGCAGCAGCGCAGGAGCGAGGGACGCGGAGAATGCTACGTCACGGAACACAACACTCTGTAAGGGCGCTTTTGAGCCCCCAATGCCCTTGCCTACTCTTCCAGCTGTTGTTTCGTTCCCTTCGTGCTCGTTCGTCTTCTGCCCTTCGATCACACGCGCGCTCACTTGGTTGTGATGCTGCGTCGTGTTCTTGTCGTTGCTGGCCTTGCACAGCTCTCGCATGCCTCTGCCTTGCTCGCACGTTCCCAGTGCCGCCATCTTCTTCTCGCTTCTCGTTCGCATGCATCGCCTTCTCTCCTCGGCAAGCCCTGGTTGCACCACGGCGCCAAGCCGCTCCGTTGCCTCGCGGCTGCTCATTGCTTCTCGTCGAGCACCACTGTACGCGCCACACTTTCGCCATCAATCGATCAATCAATCATCCTGGAGATGCAAGTCTCTCACTGATGAATGTTATTATTGGCAGTCTCAGGGAGATTCGTTATCGTCATCATCGTCATCGAGTGGCTCTGTGAAGCCAGCAGCAACAGAAGCAACAGCAGCACCTGGTATGATGATGCTGATGGTGTTGGTTGCGCAACGCAGCTCGCTTACACTCCGTACCACGTCTCTGCCGCTTGTCTATGTCGACACGCTCCATGCCCGACCAGCTGAGAATGTGTCTTCTCCGCGCACAGCGAAATCTCGAAGAGCGAAAGCTCGATCGCGTGGACAACAAGTGACAGGTATTCCCAAGCTCCTGCATAGTGCTCGCACGCGTGCTCTTGCTCAGTCTGCTTTCGTATCTCAAGTAGAGTCGCCTCCAGCACCCTCAAGATCCTCAACACCCTCGAATGTAAAGAAATGGCTTGCTTGGTTTGGGAGAAACCAGCTGATGGCTTCCAAGGACGAGATAGCAGCACTCCAGCAGGCTTTTGGGGTTGCTGGCAATGTTCTACTTGCCTTAACCAAAGAGGACTGTAAGGACCTTTCCCCAAGATGGGGAATCATGATTTACAACGCCCTCCGTTCATCGCCAACAACGCCCACTGGTACGATGCCTCGTGTTCTTCCACTATCCATTAGCTCGCCTTCTCAATTGTGCTCGTCGATACGTCAAACAGAATTCTTTGCTCTCGCTCGCCGCGCTGTTTCAGCCCCTCTGCGACCTGATCGACGAAGCAATACGCTGGTGCTTGGGGTAGGTGCTCACTGAGAGTGTCAGCTTGCATGTATTCTCTTTGCTCACATTGTCGGTTGCTTTGCAGACGGCGCCCTATAGCGGCGCTGAGTCCCTCTCAAGAATACTTGAATCGACGTTGCTTGAGCGAGAGCAGTCGTTTGCCGAGGCTTGCCAGAATATTTTGCGCTATCACAAGTATTACGAGAGTCCGATCCCGTCCGACTCTGTCAGAGCACTCCCTCTGATACTAACAGCCGGCGCTCCAGGAGTGGGAAAGGTTCATTGCATCCTCCTTTATCGTTCTCACATCCCATTCAGGGCTTGTACGCTTCAGCTGACATCTGTTTATTTGGTGGTGCTTGTCGCAGACACGAATGCTGATCGAGATTGCCAAGCAGTGGCCTGATCAGTTGCGTACTCGCAAGATTGGAGACGCTACCTTGCATGATGCCGTACGAATTGTGCTCTCGTACGACAGTGGATACGAAACGTTTGTTCCTGATGATGGAAAGAGAGATCTCTTGTTGCGCATTCTCTTTGTGTACGTACCCTTGCCATTACCATCATCATCAGTAGCACAGCGGCGTGATTAGGCTCTCTCTGATATCACAAATGGTTCCATCTCGGGCTCTCTCTTGCGGTTGTACAGCTACCTCTATGGCTGCCAACCCGGCGGTTGGCCTGCCTTTGTGGAGAAGATGAAACCACACTTGGATATTCTCTCCGCCAGCTCTTTGGCCGACTTTATCTGTAAGGATTCCGGCAAGAGCACAATCTTCCTCGGAATTGACGAATCCTTGAAAGCCGAGCCCATCTTCCCATCGTTCATCAACGACATCACTGCATTGATCACGTCCAACACACGTGCTGTGCGAGTGATTCCGATTGCTTCGAGCCTGTCTCTCTCCCGTATCAGCACTTATTGGTGCTACAACACCAAGGACGACATAAGCACAACTTCGGGCCGCCAAGTAGGCGTCATTCCGCTGCCACCAATCGATCTCAAGCGACTACTCGACATCCTACCACCCGACTACTTCAAGTACTTTGACGAAGACGAGAAGGCGACTATCCACGACGCCTTGAAGTTTGCTGCTGGTCATCCTCGATCGGTGGAGATTGTATTCAACCACGTGGAAGAACACTCCCGAATGAGAGCGTCTTCTACCGATGCTACCTCATCCGGTCCATTCGAATCCTTTGCAACACTCGTACGCTTCCGAACCTTACACCTTCCTTTCACTCCTCGATCCACTCACTCAACTTGTTCATTCGTTCAATGTTTTGGTGTTTGAACCCATTCACAGTGCCGCGCTATCATTGAAGGCGCATGCCGAGGAGCTGCGGACTTGTTCGGTAAATCTCAGGAGTTAGCGGTCCTTTGTGCAATCGGCGCTGAGGTCCCGGCGAACGGGCTCATCGACGGCAAGTCGTTCTCACAAATCATGCGGTGCGATGGCTTCCGCTTCGTTGCAGCCGATCCGTCTCCTCGAAACGAAACGTATCGCTGCGGCGTGGTGCCTGCCGTACTCTTCAAGGTCGCACATCAGTCTGGGAGCGTGTCCAAGGACATTGGTAACTCCACTGTACCCGCTCTTGTGCGTACGCTTTTTGACACCGCTCGCCTATTGAACTCTCCGGGTGAGTTCGAGTCGTTTCTCCATGCGTACTTTACGCTCGCATGGGGACAACGCTCTCGAGACACTCTCCGCTCGGCGTTCCCCTGCCTCACGGCAGACACGCCTCTTCGACCGATCACGCAATACCGCACGGTCTCGCATGGAACTCTGGGCTCGGCGTTGTCGTTCAAGAATGGCGAGCCGTATGTCGTCACCTCCAAGGAGGGCGACGTGCTACGCATCAGTGCTGCCCCAACCTCGATTCACCTGTGCGGGACCGGTGATAATGCACAACCAGGCTTCGACATTATGATGTTTCAACCTCGAACGAGCGAGTCACCTGCCGCGTTGGTTCTGATCGAAGCCAAGTACTCTCGGGATACCATGGTTACTACTCGACTTGTGCCGAGTGATGTCAAGTCCAAGGTCGAGCAGTGCGTTGTTGAACTTGCTCCGTTCTTGCCAGGTATGCGTCTGAACACGTGAAACCACTCTTTAGCAACAACAACAGGAAGAATGGTTCCATTCCAAGAGCTAATCACCTCGAATGCAAGATATCGATGGACTGTTTGGCAAGTATGCCATTCGTAATGGTGTGCCGTACTACCCAATGACAGCCGAGGAACTCGCTGTGGCCAAAGACAAGAACGAGCTTGAGAAGAAGAAAAAGGAGAAGGTCGCACCGGTGACGTGGGAGGATCTTGCTGCCATAGGCTCGCAGGCAGCTGCCAGCAAGCAGCTTCCAGTGGAAGCGAGCAACATCTACTTGGTGTGTTGTTCGTGTCAACAATCGGCCGAAGGCATCAACAACACGTTGTTAGAGGACTACAAGGGCAACGTTGCTGTGTTGCGTGCACCCACTCTCCTGGACTTGATCGGCCCAACGTGGCAGTCGTTTCCATTGTTTCATGAGGTACACGCAAGGTCGATCGCCGTTTCTCTCCTAGCACCTTGTACTGACTGGTATTGTTACGTATGCAGCTGCACGAGCAGCTCCAGCAACAGCAGCAGCAGAAGGAGCAAGAGCTGCAACACCAGCACAAGAAAGAGCAGCAATGAGCTCGTGGTACTCTTCAACATCAAGAGCAAGCTCCTACACTATCGACCACTCAGCGAGTTATCCGTTTGATCATCATCAACAACAACATGATTTCACGTATAAATCCCTCTACAACAGACGCGACTGTACAGCGTGGGTGCAGAACTAGTGCAACGGAGAGGGCGAGGTATCTAGCTGCCACCCGACGCTCTCCTTCATTGAATGGTTGCGAGCACTCCACGATGTCGAATCGTTGTCTCGATCTCCACCTCATCATTGGATCATGCAACAAGTCCAGAATCACGATGAGGGAAGGCGAGGAAGCAGCAAGCCGTGGCGAGCGGCAGCTTGCTCGTGGCTCGCTGCCGCCGACCTCGCTGCTGCTGCTGCTGCTGCTCGTTGGCCTCCTCCGCTGCTTGTGCTTCTTCTTGCTCGTGCCCACGCCGCCGCCCTCCTTCTCGTTGTTGTTGTTGGTGTTGGTGCAGTGTGACGGCTCCATTGTGGGCCAAGAACGACGAGCCGCTCGCCGCAACGCCCACAACAACAGCAGCAGCAGCGACAGCGAGCAGGCAGCGAAGGAGCGACGAGGACGAAGAGCGACGAGTTGTGCGTCATATTCGGGGTACGCGGCGAGAGAGATACTCGCGTAGCTCAATGGCGGGCG
>Ga0209935_1002464_pt1 | contig 22608 bp, 28 predicted proteins | sample ThiBio_1000_plan_2_FD_183958 | JGI IMG/M metagenome (GOLD analysis project Ga0209935, IMG submission 183958) | Wastewater bioreactor microbial communities from Cape Town, South Africa - Thiocy_cont_1000_plan (SPAdes) | ecosystem: Engineered > Bioreactor > Thiocyanate-remediating >...
CGCGCGCGCCATGGGAGCCCGAGCGATGGCTCGCCGACTCGGATGCCTTGGCCTTCTACATCCTCGTGCAGCAGCTGCGTGCCTTCTCGCCGCTGGCGCCTTGGTTGAGGATGGTTCCGCTCGCGAACCAGATGCACGCCACGCCGTTCTGGTCCGAGCTCGAGCTCGCCGAGTTGCAGAACTCACCGCTCCGAGGTGCGACCATCTCGCGCCCGATCGCCTGCTGACTGACCGAGGCTTGCTCACACCGCCTTGCACGAGTCTACAGATGCCACGAATCAATACCGCCAGCTGATGCAGAAGCACTGGACCACGTATCAGAACGAGCTGCTGGTACACACGAGCACTGCGCTCGCGCTCGCGCTCGTGTCATCACGCGTCATCTGATCTCGTGTCACCACTCGCACTGGCATGATGAATTACACCAGCGTGGCCGCGAGCATGTGTTCCCGCCGAGCCACTTCAACTTTGAGAACTTCCTGTGGGCTCGCCAGCTGGTGCTTAGCCGCAGCTTCCAAGGCGGCAACGGCTTGCCGGTCATGCTGCCGTCTGCCGACATGTTCAACCACGCGTGCGATGGAGTACGCGAGGAGCTGAGCTCACATCTGCACGCACTGAAATCGGCACACACCACCTCCACGTTGCTGATCCGCTTGCGTTCGTGCGGTTGTAGGCGCCCATGATTTGGGATCATGCAGCTGGTTCGCTTCGAATCGTTGCCAACCGTGACTTGGAAGCCGGCGACGAGATCCTGGTGCAGTACTGGCCCACAACGCTCGGCGATTCCGAGACGCTGCTGCTCTACGGGTTCCTCGAGAAGGACAATGCGAACTGCACGCAAGGCCGCTCGCTCTCGGCTCAAGTCGCCGATGCGGACCTCATCCAGGCACAGGAGAACCTCGTTCCGCCCTATGAGCTGCCTGCCATCTGCCTGGCTCGCAAGGGCTTCCCGGCATCGGAGCGCGAGCTCGCCGCATCCGAGTCGTCGACTCTGCAGTCGCTCATTGACAAGGTTGGAGCGCTGCCGATCTCACCGTCTCGCGATGCGGCCATCACGATTCCCGAGCTCGCCAAAGCGGTGTGCAGCGAGCTTTCCATCCGACTGGAATCCAATCAGCTGCCGCATTTGTTATTGCTACGTGAGCGCCTTCTGGCCCTTCGTTGGAATGAGGTATAGCTTAGCAGCTGGATGCGGTATTCCTTTGAGAGATTGGCGCACTCACCACATCGAATCGACGTACGTCGCACAGCTCTCGCTAGCACCGCAGATTCTGTTGCAATTCGAAGAGGCTGTCAAGCAGCGGCAGGGACAAGAGTCTTTCCCTACCATCGTATCGGTCGCCAACGAGCTGCACGCTATTCGGTATGTGACACCTCCTCTCGCTTCTGGGCAATCGGATTTCTTCTGATCGAGCGAGGGATCCGACATACGTACAGCAACACCATCACGGTCATTCAAGCCATCATGGCCTCGTACTCGACCACCTACACGGAGGACACGGTGTTGCTGGCGCCTCCTGCGCACAACCTCTCGCATCGTCAGCGATTGGCCGTGACGTTGCGCAAGAACGAGAAGGCGGTGCTGCGCAACAATATGGGCCTTCTGCGCTGGCGCTGGACGTCGTTTCTGGCACAACCTGAGAATCCTTTGCCGCCCTCTCCGCAGTTCCTGCACGAATCGCCTTCACCGATCGAGAGCGTGCTAGTGCAGCCGAAGCATGATGCAGCTCTCGGAAGCTCGAGCGTCACTTCGAGCAAGGCAGCGCTGGCTGACAACACGGCTCGCGGCTCGAATGTCGATGTCGATGTCGAGGTCGAGGCTTCGGAAGCCGAGAAAGAGTCGAAATCGCATCCGCGAGTTGTGCAGGACTTGATCGTGAAGGCCATCCCGCCGTTCGATGAGGAGCCCTACTGGGAGGAGCCGGCTCTCGGCGGGGAGGTACGTGCGATTCGCTGCTCCTGCTGCATGGCGAGTGGCCTGCCTGAACTCGTTGTGCGTGGTGCAGGGCCTGCAAGGCAGGACCAAGATTGGCGTGGCGATTACGACCGTCACCAAGGAGCCAGTGACGTCGCTCGACGACTTGCCGTTGATCACGGTCTTCCTGCCAGCGTTCTTGTTGTCGCTGACCGAGTACGACATGCAGCACTACAACTACACGGTCTACATTGGTTTCGATGCCGGAGACCAGTTCTACGACGTCGATTCGAACCTCGAGGTGCTGCGGACGATCTTTGACCGCGTCACGAGCGCCTTCCCATCGGTCGAGTTGCAGATACTGCGAATGCGTGGCTCCGAGGGATCACCGCCGCGAGCTTGGAGCCAGCTGCTTAATTTCGGTAGGTGCACCGGTCAATGGTGGCGTTTGGTGCCGCGCACTCACTGCTCACAACTCTTGATTGTGTGCGTGTGTGCTGAACGACAGCCTACCACGACCACTGCGAGTACCTGTATCAACTCAACGACGATGCCAAGATCACGTCCAAGGGATGGACCAAGCCGTTCATTGCACAGTTGGAGTCCAACGGCGCCAAGAGCAGACTGCTCAAGAACTTTGGCGTCACCGGTCCGGTCGACCTCAACCGCCGCCTCCTGACTCAAGCGTTCGTTCATCGCCAGCACCTGCGCATCTTTCCCAACTTTTATCCCATCTGGTTCCGCAACTGGTACAACGATGATTGGCTGCAGCTGGTATATGCACCATTCAATCGACCTGTCTCCGGTACGCCACCCAATGAGTCACCGGCATTGCTGCGTGCTTCCCTGCCCTCCTTGCTTACCTGGAGCAATGGCGCGTGCCGACAGAGATGACGGTCATCAACACCAGCAAGCAGCCACGCTACAAGATTCATTACGAAGGATACGCTCGTCTCAACGAGGAGCTCGACGAAGGCTGTCATCGACTGAGGCGCTTCATCGAAGCCAAGCGGCAGATCGAGAGCGAAGCCGCTGGAGTACCGATCGACTCGGTGCACTGGGTGTGCCAACAAGTCGAGATCCTCCCGCCAAGACAGCCGGGATTCTCAGCTCCCCTGCGTCCGTACTTTCACGATGCTCCTTACGATCACCACGACGTTCCAAAGATGCGACTCAAGAAGCCAACGCCAACGCCAACACCAACGCCAACGCCAACGCCAACACCAACGCCAACACCAACGCCAACGCCAACACCGACACCAACACCAACACCAACACCAACACCAACGCCAACCGCGAATCCAACCAAGCATCAGGAGCAACGATCTGCTGCCGAACTCGCCAGAATAGCCGAGGAGGACCGCAAACGACGTGCTCGCCAAGATCCCACCGACCCTCTGACGGAAGTGCTGCTCGCGAAAGCCATCAACGATACGGTCGTGGTGTCGTTCACGAATTTGGCCTTCATGGACCTGTGCGCCAACTGGCTCGCATCGGTGCGCTTCCACAAGATTGAGAACTTTGTGGTGATTGCTCTCGACCAGCAAGCGTTCGAGTTGCTCAAGAACGACTCGGTGCCGGCCTTCTTCCACCCACGCTTCTCGACCGACGCCGAGAAGCAGTCATATCTCGAGGGCTCGTACAAGCAGCTGGTCAACCTCAAGACCTTTTACATGTACCAGATTCTGTCGCGAGGCTTCCACGTGCTGCTCTCGGACAACGACATTGTATTCGTCAAGGTGTGTGCCGGTGCCACAGTGACAAGCGTAGCAGCAGCATTGCAGTTTTGCCGCTCATACTAACGAGCCGCCTACGCCTGTGCTTGCGTGTCCAAGAACCCGTTCAACCACATTTCGATCGATGACGGATACGACCTGCAGATCCAGGATGACGGCATCGGGCTGGCGCAATCGCTCAACACCGGCTTCCAACTGATGCGCTCGACCGAGCAAACCATCGCCTTCTACGCCAAGGTGTACGAGACGACGCAAAGCACGACGATGCAGGACCAGAAGGCGTACAACTACGTGATGGCCAACTTCTTTGGCGGCTCGGGCTTCTCGTTCAAATGGCGCTTCCTCGATCGTATGAAGTTCCCGAACGGCTGGGTTCTCTCCAACTATCCTCCGGCGCGGCGGCCGAGCTCGCCAGTCATCGTGCACATGAACTGGATCACGGGCCACGACTCGAAGGTGCATCGGCTGCGCGAGAACATCTACTGGCTGATCGATCCACCGACCTACTACAATTTTGCCGGGCGTCTCTTCGTGACGTACTCGAACAACGACCCGAGCGTCCGTTCGCTCGAGCAGCAGACCGAGCTGCTGATCAATGCCATGGAGCTCGCTTGGGTCACGAAGCGCACGCTGATCCTGCCGCGCTTCCGCACCTTTGGCTGGGCGCCATTGCCCGACGTGCACCACTGCACGTTCGAGACACTCTACGAAGTCGATGAAGGTACGTGCAGTGCTTCCGGCCCGCATCGTCATCATCATCGGGCCACGCACTCATTCGTGCCTGCTGTAGTGAACGATGCGCTGCGTGAGCTGCTGCCCGACCTCTGGCACGACTTTTTCCGAGAGCACGCCTTCCTGCGAAACCCGGTGATGACGCAAGCCAACTCGCCGATCAAGGACGCGTTGCTGGTGGACCTCTCGCGCTGCAGGCACAACCCCAACGCCGTCACCGAGTACCCGACGCCCGAGAGCGCCTTCGATGCCGACGACAGCACTGGCGTGACGTTCTCGGGTGCGCGCGCCTCGCTCGAGAACGACGGCCCGATCGACGAGCTGCAGGTGATCGACAAACTCGTGAGGCCGTACGAGGAGCACGCGTTGTGGGTGCTGCCGCGCTTGCATGGCCACTTTGTCGGCGCCAGGAACCCGAGCTTCCGTGAGCGCCTACGGAAGGCACTTCGCTTGCGAACTGCACCCAACCTCCGAGCGCCGCCACTGCCACTGAGCGACGCTCACTCGAAGCCTCCTGCTGCTGCCGCTCCTGCCACTCCTGCCACCAAGGCTCCAGCAGCCACGGAGGTGAAGGCGCAGTCACAGCCACAAGCAACAGCCTCAGCGAACAAGCAAGAAACGACTTCGACCGTCATTGAGCTGATGTGATCGGATCGGATCGGATGATGATGGAGAATAATGATCATGCCAACGAATGTATGTATCAATAAATAAGAGCGAGACACTGCGAGTACCAGCTGAGGGAGGGAGGAGGTACGCAGTGACTCAGTGTGCTGCTACGGAAGCCGTCGTGGTGGTGGCTGTGTCGTCGTCGTCGTCGTCGTCGTCGTCGTCATCGTCCTCGTCACCAAACGCCTGGTGCACGGGAATACCCGAAGCAGCTTGCTCGGCCGCCTCGGCAGCGGCGAGCTCGGCCTCCCACAGCTCCTGCTGATGCTGCAACCACGTGACGGCGGCTCGCACCGACTTGAAGAAGCGCTCAGGTCCGAGAAGGTCGGCGATACCGGCCTTGGACAGCTTGAGGAAGTTCTCGGGGCGGAGTTGCGCGATGCACAACAAGACGTGTCGTCGATGGTAGTCCTCGATCAATTCACCAAGGATGATCAGTGCCCTGCCGCATCGCACGACGGCGGTATGAGTTGACGGTGTTACGCGGCACTCAGAAACCGCGGCACGTACATGGCATCGAGCGATGAAATGGTTCGTGCATCGATTACGACGCCGTAGATTGGTACTTGGTGCTTGGTCTGGGCGGTGGGATGCAACCGGTCGCCGAGCTTCTCAATGCGCAGGATGACGCTCGCGAGCTGTTCGACGTTGCCAAAGTACAAGCTCTCGTCGATTCGTACAACCAGAATGCCCTGTCGATGTCGAACCATGATCGAACCACGAACGAGGAGGGAGTGTGAGTGTGCGAAAGTGCTGCGGGAGCACGAGATGGCGTTGCTTGCGTACCGGAAGGGTTTGGAGCTCGTCGGGAGCTGTATGTAATGGCCGCCATCGGCCGTCCTTGGTTGTGCCGAGAATGTCGATGCTCGGCCGCGTGGTGTGCTTCATGACGAGAAAGAACGACATGCCCATGGCGACGACGATTCCCAGCTCGGGCCCCAAGAAGAACGTCGCCAGGAACGAGATGACGCTGAGCAGCATCTCCTTGTAGGCGCCGATGCGGTACTGGTAGGCAAAGTCGAACTCGATCAAGCGCGCCGCGGCCACGATCACGATGGCGGCGATGGCGGTCTTGGGCAGGTAGTAGAAGAGGCCCGTGAGGAACAGGATGCAGATCAGCACCAGCATCGAGGACACGAGCCCTGCCAGCTGCGTCGTGGCACCGGCGAGGTCCGAGACGACCGAGCGCGGCAGCGAGCCGTTGGTCGGATACGCCTGGAATATTGCCTGCCACATGCCATACGGTGCCGAGCACGAGATGAGTGAGTTACTCGATGGACAAGAAGGGGGTCTCTCGTGCCGATCGGCGCCGCTCGTACTCCGAAGAGGTTCGCCGAGCCGAGAGCCACGAGCTCGCGATTGGCCGAGATCTGGTAGCCATGCTTGCCACCGTATTTCTGTACGCCACCGCGAGCGACGAGTCGATCGGTGAGTGTCACCAATGATCGGAGCTGGCACCTGGATCACTGGAGTACCTTGGCGATCGAGAGTGACTCGACGAATCCAACGATGGCTATCAGAACCGCAGGAATGAACTGGAAGCGAGAGTGTGAGTGTGAGTTGCCAGGTGCTATTCGAATGGTGCGTGCGTACCAGTTGCCGCAACATGGTCATGTTGTAGATCATGGGAATGGTCGGCATCGGGAAGCCGCCGACAATGTGACCCAGGATCGCCACGTTGTCCTCGTAGAGGCCGGCAAAGTACGTGATCAGGATGCTGAAGACGACGATCAACAATGGCGTCGGAAACAGCACGGCCCACTTGTAGCTCGTGTGCTTGGCGACGAGAGCCTTGGTGAGGTCGACGCCGACGATCAGCACGAGGCAGAAGCTGCCGAGGATGACGGTCGGCACGTTGGAGCTGCCGAGGTTCTCGCACACGGCGATCAGCTTCTCCCACTCGTGCGCCGTGATGTTTGGAATGCCCAAGAACGAATCCACTGTGTCCCAGTCGCAAGAGAGACAGAGAGAGAGAGAGAGAGAGAGCATGTCATCACACAAGCTCCGCCGTAGTCACGAGAACAGGCTCGATATCGTACGCTGCTCGATGATGATGATCGTGGCCGATGCAGACACGAATCCTTCGAGAATCGGTCGCGAGAACAGTGAACCAAGGAAGCCGATGCGCGTCAGGCCCATGAGCAACGTGAAGATACCGACCCTGCACGCATACGCGTTACACCACGGGCGTGAGCTATCAAGCTTGATACTCAACTGTGGACCGTGGACGTCGCTTGGCAGCGTACAAGAGTGCCAGCAACGACGCTCTCTCGGCGGCCTCCTGCGCCGACGGTGGACCTTGATCGCTCGGAAACGTGATGGCGGCTCCGGTGAGCAGTGACACGACGCCTGTCGTTATCCATCTCTCTCCGATCAGGGCCACAGTAACGGGTATCGCACATCGAGTGAGGCATCCGACGAGCAACGAGCGAACGAACCTTCCGGGCCGATGGCGAGCTGGCGCGAGGTTCCCATGATGCCGTACACGATCAACGGCGTCTGGCGGGCGATACTCGCACATCGATCAGGAATCATCCAACCATAGCGAAGATGTGGATCGATCTCGATATCCGAGAATCAAGCGTACCAACGCTGAATAGAGGCCGATGATTGGCGGCACGTTGGCGAGCGAGGCGTAGGCTGCGTCGCACGAATGCATCATATCGAGATCGGCATCGACATTGATCGGTTCCATCGAATGAGGTTCGCTGTGCAACATTCAGCGAGCGAGCGAGCACACGGATGCCACACGTACCGAGGCCTTGTGGAATCAACATGACGGCCACAGTGATACCTGCTACGAGGTCACGAACTGGCGAGAGAGAGAGAGAGAGAGAGAGAGAGAGAGCCAGTGAGCGAGAGTGTCGGTGTGATGATGGATGATGCGCGGCAGGCGACGTACGGGTGTGCTGCGACCAAGAGTACTGCGGCAACCATGAGAGTATGGGAATGTAGTACGGTGCCTTGATCTTGATCTCGCTCGCGATACGTGAGAACACTACGCGCACGTGTGTATGCGTGTGAGCGTGGATGCGTGTGAGGTTTCGGCAGCACGATCAGCAGCCGATCGATTCCAACCGAACTAACGTTGAGATCGAGCTGCGTACGAGAAGGAAGCGAAGTGCCACGATGATCGTCGTTGTCATCGAGCGAAGAGGCGGGGCTGTCGGTGGTAGCGGAGGAGCCGGCCGTGTCGTCGCGTTGTACGTGGTGCCAGGCGCTGTCGAAGCCGTAGCTGGCGTCGTCGATGTCGGCCGAGAACGACGGCGTCTGCAGCGCGAGCTCATCGTCCGAGCTGGGATCGACGACGATCGAGTTCGAGTCAGGTTCGGTGTATCGAGTACGACGTAGTGCCAATGTTGACGAGTAGGAGCGTGAGAGTGGCGGTGGTATGAAGCCTCCTGATGATCTCGACGGCGATGGCGATGGCGATGCGGCGCCGAGGTCGGTGGCTCTGCGAGACGCCGATGAGACCAGTGGTTGGTTCTCATCGTCATCGTACTCGCCACTGATTGGTTCGAGCATTGGAGCGTCAATATGGCGTGGGGAGGCCATATTGTCGTGTGAGGTGGTGGTCGTGGTCGTGGTGTGAGGTGGCTGTTGTCGGACGGCAGGCAACGAGCGAATGACGTCGAGAGCGAGGCGGCGCTCGAGCTCCATTCGTTGGTTGGCGTCGTGTGCGTGGCGGCTGCGGGCTCGTGGCCGTCTATCTATCTATCTATCTATCTATCTCGAGCACATCATGGCTACCATCCATCGGATACAGCCATTGGTGTTGGCGGCAGGTTACGGCACACGACTGCAGCAGAGCATCGTCGATGCCGCTGCTCTCCATTCGCCGCTGCCGCAGCATCGACATCGACGACATCGACACGCCGATGCTCCGACCTCGCTCTTTGATCACATTCGATCGCTGCCCAAGGTACCTGGTTGCACGTGTGAGAACGAATCGTGTGTGGTCAGTCGTTTTGAGAGTATATTCGCGTGGCAGGCGCTGGTGCCGATCGGTGGACGCAGCGACGGTCGCTCGGTGCTGCTCGACGTGTGGCTGCACGAGTTCCAGCGAGCAACGGCGGCGGCTGCAGCTGCAGCACGAGCTCGCTGCCACGAGCAGGATGCCATGCAGATCGAAGTACTGCCTGTGGCGATCGTGGTGAACCACACGATGGCGCCGCACTTTAGACGTTGGGCGAGCGAGCGACGTCTGAATGCGCAATGGTTGCAGAGTGCCGACCTCGATGCTGCTGCTGCTGATGATGATGGTGATGGTGCCACACCATCGGCATCGCCCAGTGACGTGCAGGTCCTTCTGATCGACGATCGCTCGCTATCGAATGACGACCGACTCGGTGCCATTGGAGATCTTGCATTATCGATGCAACTGCTAGCGTACGTCGCTCGATTCAGCGCACTGCGCGCCGGCGCGCTGGCTCATGTCACGGCATCGTTCGTTGCGCAGAGAGCACTATGGAACAGCATGGCAGCACGTCGGTGGAGCTCCTCACTTTGTCGTGGTCGCTGGCGACACGCTCTTTGACTTTGCCAACACGACGGTCGAGCGCGACATCGACGATCGGCAGCGGTTCGACCTCACGCGCTTCATCGAGCTGCTGTCGACGCTCAATCGACGCGCGAGCGATGCCAATCTGCTCGTCACGTGCTACAACGTCGCATCCGACGATGAAGTTCGCCTGCGCGGCATCATCGAGCTGGCATCCGATGTGCCCGAGAGCGGTATCGCGGCATGGCGAGTGCGCTCGTTCCTCGAGAAGCCAGCACTCTCGTACGCTGCTGTCCGCTGCTGCTGCTATTCGCGCGCTCTCTCTCTCTCTCTCTCGCTCTCTCGTATGCGCTACTGAGGCTCGATCTGCTCTCGAATAGACAAACGACATCACGCACTGCTGTGCCTCCGGTTTATGGCATTCCTCGCGGAGCACTACCGCTGATCCAGCTCTTCATGCACGACCACCAGAGCCAAGGGTGTGCTCTCGCAGCGTACGACTCGCCCGGGCATCTGTTTCGCTGGATTCTCGGACCTGCCAGCTCGAACGCCGCGAGCCACACTGCCATCTACGCCACCAAGGTCACACGCCGATTCGACATTGGCAATTTGGATCAGTACAAGGTTCGTTGAGCGTTGCTCTGCGACAACGAGTGAGCGAGCGAGTGGCTACTTGCTGACTGTACGGCGCCGATCGCAGGAGGCACTGGCTGAGCATGGCTTGCGCTCAATCCCCTACGACCTCCTACACCTGGTGCCTGTCTACCGCAGCATAGCCCTGGGTAGGGCCTTTGCACGAGCAGGGTACTGCTGCAGAGCGAGATTCGCTGTGTGGTCGTGAGCGAACTGACACGAGCCCATCCCGACAGGCTCGCCGGCAATCCCAGCGATGGCTACTACGGAGCGACTGTCTCGTTCGTGATTCCTAACTTTCGCGCCGAGGTCATTGTGCATGGCATCGAGCATGCCGACCAGCGCAACGAGGAGGCACTACTGCTCGACACGACGATCTCTCATCAGGGGCGATCGCATCGCGTGCGTGTGTTCTGGAGCGACACGCTCGGCGGCCATGAGTCTCCGGCGCCTCCTGATGTCAGCGGCGAGCCTTGGGGCCTTGGCGCCAGGAGGCTCGTGCACGAAGCGTGCCGGCGCTTCTTTGCGCTGCTGGATGGCACACCGTCGGCCGACGCCGAGCTGCTGCAATACGATGCATGCCAGGCGACCACCGACTTGCAGATCGGCTACAACAGCGACATTCCTGTTCAGGGTACGCACCGCTTGCTATCGCTCGTACGCGCTCCAACTCACTCTGTGGTGTTGCCTGCTTGCCTGCCTGCCTGCAGTCGGGCTCGCAGGATCCTCTGCCATCGTCGTGGCGACGCTGCGTGCACTGGCGACGTTTACCGCACGGCCTGCAACCGGCGGGTGGGCGTTGCTGCAACAGCTGGTGCCACTCGAGCAGCAGCCGTCGCTCGCTCTCGAGATTGAGCGCACGGCGTTGAACATTGTCGCCGGCCTGCAAGATCGCGTGATCCAGTGCTACGAGGGCGTGGTGTTCATGGACTTTGACAAGGACTTGATGCTCGAGCACGGGTGCGGCAGGTACGAGAGGCTCGATGGCAGCGCGCTGCCGACCTTCTACCTGGCCTACGTTGGCGCCGGCGGGCTGCGCTCCGGTCGTGTGCACAGCAACTTGCGCGAGCGCTTCGAGAGTGGCGACAGCGACGTGCTCGCTGCCATGCGGCGCTTCGCCGAGTACGCACGATGCGTGCGCTCGTTGTTGCTTCGGCCGGCCGCGAGCGAGGAGCTCTCGCCACACGAGCGCACCACCCTCGCCGACGCGATGGATGGCAATTTTGACCTGCGGCGCCAGATACTCGGAGACGCGGTGATCGGCTCGGATTGCTTGCTGATGATCGAGATCGGACGGAGCCACGGCTTGGCGTGCAAGTTCACCGGCAGCGGAGGAGCGATCTTGTGTCTGCCGCGAGAGCCAGCGACCTTCGACGCGGCCAAGACGGCCGACGACTTCCGACAGCATGGCTTCTCGTTCACGGTCGTCGAGCGACACGCAACCTGGTCCTACTCCACTGCCACACGCACCGCGAGCACGCCGTCATCCTGACGGCCGGCAATGTAACCCGTAATATCAGCAACTGCGCGACTGTAACGTGTCTAATCCCTATCGATATGCCTCGCACGATCTCTTGCGGCTTGCGCGTGTGGTTGCTGACACGGTCCGTTCTATTGTAATCGAGCGAGGAGTGCGTCCAGGTCGGCGTCGCTCGCCAGCACTCCGACGGCGCGTGCGCTGTTGCCACCGCCTCGGCCATTGACGAGCTTGAACACCGACGCGAGGAGCTTGTTGGCGGGGGCGGCCTTCTCGGCCTCGCCCGACGGCGCCACGCACAGAATCTCCTTGCCGCGCACAAAGATGCGCGACACGCTGCGGTCGCCGTCAGCACGCACGAGCCGCTCGGCGATCTCGATCAGCTCCTTGGCGCCGGCGGAGCCAGAGGTGCCTGACGGCGAGCTCTTGTCGTGCAGCAGCGGCACGGTGTACAGCAGCAGCGCCGTCGGGTGGTCGGCGCCTTGCTCGGTGAGGTGCAGCAGGCGCGGCTTTGGCGTCGAGGCAACTGCCAGCGACACCGACATGGCCGCAAGGCGTTGTTCCGTGCCACGCAGCGACTCCGTCAAGGTCTTGATGCGCTCGACCACGGCCGGCGTCGTCTGGGCGTCGGCGCTGGTGGTCGGATCCAGCGGTCCCACGAGGCGTTCGATGGCTGCGAGCGTGTCGGAGCGAGAGCGCAGGTAGCTCTCAGCCGCGTCGCTCGTAAGCGCCTCGAGGCGGCGTGTTCCCGAACCGACTGAAGCCTGCGTGACGGCCGCCATGGTTAGAGACGAGCGGAATGCGACAACGAACGCGTGCGCCTACGTGCCTCTTTCAGTATCAAGAAGGGTCGCAAGGCAGCGGTCGAGCGCACGTGAGTGCCGCCACACAGTTCCATCGACGAGGCGGCGGCGGCGGCGGCGGCGGCGGTGGCCTCCCCAGCGACCGTGACGACGCGCACCTGGTCGGCGTAGGTCTCTCCGGCAAGACAGCAAGCGCCTTCGGCGATCGCCGTCGCCTGGTCCTTGATGGCGGTCGTGACGGGAAGGTCCTGCTCGATGATACGCTGCACCCAGGCTTCGGTGAGGCGCAACTCTGCGGGCGAGAGTGCCGCGAAGCATTGCGGGCCGGCGGGCGAGCCAGCGAGAGGCGCGAGCGTAAAGTCGAAGCGCAATCGGCGCTCGTTGACGTCGCTGCCGGCCTGCATGACGGTGGCATGGCGTGTGGTGGCCAGCACGTGGCGCAGTGCAGCATGCAGCAAGTGGGTGGCGGTATGGTTGCGCGAGCACGCATCGCGCACGTCGCGATCGACGATCGCACGCACGCTCTGCGCGCCGTCGGCACCGCGACACAGAAGCGCCAGCTCGTCGGCTCGAGCGTGGAGCTTGAGCACCGTGAACGTAAGGTCGCCGGTGGTCTCGGGCCAGCTGTCGAGCACTCGCACGCGCACGGGCGCCGTGGCGTCAGCGTCAGCGAGCTCGAGCCAACCAGCATCACCTCGTTGTCCACCGCCACGAGCGTAGAACGGACATGGCGAGATGGATACGAGTGCGTGCGTCGCGCCGGCATCGCTCGCTTGCTGCTCGGTGAACGGCACGGCGGCGAGTATCGAGGCGTTCGGCTCCTCGAGACGCTCGTAGCCCGAGAACACGGTGCCGCGAGCGTGGCGCGCGTCCGCGAGCTGGCTCAGCAGTGTGGCACGCGCCTCGCGCTCGTGAGACTCGATGGCACGCGAGGATGAGATACGGCCCGAGCGCGAGACGACCTTGTGCTGCTCCATCAGCTCGGCGACGCTGGCTTCGTCGAACGAGAGGCCGTGTTCGTCGGCGATCATGCGCGTAAAGTCGAGCGGCAAGCCGTGCGTGTGATAGAGTTGGAAGACGAACGACGGCGCCAGCATGCCAGGCGATGCCAGCGGCAGCGAGCGTGCATTCGTGTCGGCGAACTGCTCCTGCAACATGGCCGAGCCGTGCTGCATCGTGCTCAAGAACGAGTTCTCCTCGCTCGTCAGTGCGGCTTGAATCGCATCACCATGAAGTACGATGGCCGTGTACGTGGGGCCGAGTTGCGAGGCGATCACCGGGAACAGTTCGCTCAGGAATGGACCTATGCGACTCCAATGGTGATTGAGTCGGGGTTCTCTCGCACGCATACACTCTCTCACTCACTCACTCACTCACTCACTCGCTCGCTCGTTCTGACATACGTTGAATGCCAAGATAGAAGCCAGCCACTGATGCTCGACGTATCAAGCGACGCAAGAGATAACCTCGACCTTGGTTCGATGGCCGCACACCATCACTCAACAAGACGACGGCACAACGGGCGTGGTCGGCGATGACGCGCATTCGGCGCGAGTTGGCTTGCAGTCGACGCTCGTCGGGCGAGTTGCCGATCGGAGCGCTGGTGGGATCGGACTCGAAGCGATTCGAGTACTCGAGCAGATGATGCGGATGGCGCGAGGACGAGGTGCTGGCGTGCCGAGCGGCGACGGCCTGGATCTCGTGAATGATGACGCGCAGCGAGTCAATGTCGTAGTTGTTCGTGACGCCCTGCAGCACCGAGCACACGCGCTCCAAGCCGGCGCCCGTGTCGATGGTGGTGTGCGGCAGCGCGAGCAGGTCGCTCGGTGTCAGCACGTGTCCGGGTGCGATATCGCGCGCCAGCGCGTGTTGAATGAACACGAGGTTCCACAGCTCGACGCAACGCTCGTCCTCGGCCGGATTGGCGATGGCCGACGCGGCGATCGTCGGGTCCTTGATGTAGTAGATCTCGCTGCATTGGCCGACGGGCGAGCCACGCGCCAGCGCCATCTTCCACAGGTTGTCCTTGTCCGAGCACCGATACGCCGTCATGTCATGGTGGCGATGCCAGATCGACGCCGCCTCGTCGTCGGCATGGTGCACCGTCACCACGAGTCGCTCTCGCGGCAGCTGCAGCTCGCGCGTCAAGAAGCGCCACGCGTACTCGATGGCGTCGGCCTTCCAGTACGCCGAGCGGAGTCCAAAGTTACCGAGCATCTCGAAGAACGTATGGTGTCGCGGTGACTTGCCGACCTCATCGATATCGCACATGGTCTTACCGCCAGCGCGCACACACTTTTGTACGGTCACAATCTTGTTTGCTGATGATGATGATGCAGATACTGATGATGCAGCAGATGTCGATGGTGTTGATGATGCAGATGCAGATGAGCCGAGGATCGCGTCCTTGAACTGCACCATGCCAGCGACGGTGAATAGCAACGACTCATCGGTGGCTGACGGCACGACCGATGCCGACGGCAGGTGTGTATGGCCACATTGCTTGGTGAAGAAGTCGATGAAGCTCTGGCGCACGTCGGCTGTGCTGCGAGGCGCCGTGCCTCGCCGAGCCTCGAACGACGACGCCGACCACGAACGAACGGCGGCAGTTCGGTGCAGCCACAGCGATAGCAGGCCCGCTCTTGCACTGCCTTGTGTGAGTCTACGGTTGCAAGCACGCAGCATATAAACACTGAGATGGATGGATAGAGGTGAGGGAGATATGAGACAGCAGGCAGGCAGGCAGGCAGGCAGGCAGGCAGGTTGATGTGTTGCGAGCGTGGACGACGAGCGAATGACGTGTGGCGATCGAGCACCAGCGCACGCATTGTTGTCGTGGTCGTCGTGGTGGTCGTGGTGGTCGTGGGCGTGATGCAACACCATGAGAGTATCAGGAGATTACTCGCGATCGATAGCTGCCTCGCTGGCATCGACGACCGAGGAGGCGAGGCCGGAATGCCTCGGCCGCACGCGACTACGGTCGAGAGCTGCGGCGCTTGTTGGCTGGTGCTCGAGCGCTGGTACGCCGAGATGCGACATCACCAGCAACGACGAGAGGCCAGCGATGGCGTCGACACGCAGCTGTCTGCCGACGCCTGGCGGTGCTATGATGCCGAGCTGCTGTTCGACGATCAAGTCGCGGCGTGGAAGTTGCCGGAGCTCGCGCACGATCGAGGCGGCGGCCGCGTACTGCAGCCGAGTCGGCGCTGCGTGGCGCTGCGGTTCCGCACCGCGCATGCCGATGGCCGCAGCAAGCTGGTGCTGGTGTGCGTCGAGCCTGCGACATGCGCCACGAGCTTCGGGTGTGACATGGTGTCGGAGACGCCACGGCTCGACGAACGAGGGCGCCAGCTGATACGCGAGCGAGCCAGCGTGCAGCACTTGCTGGCGCACGCCGTTTGGTGAGCGAGCGTCGTGTGTCGTGTGTCGTGTGTATGATATGATAAACAACAGAACGTGTGTATTACAATGCCAACGAGCAGGCGTGCCCCCTACACCAGCATCAGTTGCAGCAACGATGCCGTACTATGACGATGATGACGACGACGACGATGAGGAGGAGGTACCAACAAACAAACAACAGCCTCAACACAGCGACGACGTCTCGCAACCAGCAGGAGCGAGAGGGCAGCAGAGCAGCAGCTCGAGGGAGGTTGGGAGGCTCTACGGGATGCGCTTACGGCAGACTGTTGATCTCGGCCACCAGGTCCTCGATGAGGCCAGCGCGCATGGCGGCCAGCTCCTCGCGGAAGTCGTTCAGCAAGCCCTCCTTGAAGGCCAGCAGCTGGCCGGCGTTCGGCACACCGCCTGCAGCGGCCGCAGCGGGGCTGCCGCCCTCGCCAGTGGCAACCTGCATTGTAGGGCGTTGCATGGTCAGCACAACAGCAACAACCAGCACGCCGCAAGGCAGCTGCAACGTACAGGGCGCTTCTTGACGCGGTTCGACAGCTCGCTGAGGAGGTCGCCACCGCCACCACCGCCTCCGGCAGGGCGAGGCTCGGCAGCCGACTTGAGGCCACCTCCGGCAGCCTTGGCGGCAATGGCGTCGGCCATCGACATGGGCTTGTTGCCACCGGCGGGGCCAGAGGGCGCAGGAGGGCCGCCAGAAGGAGGCGCAGGAGGACCGCCGCCAGACGGAGCGGCAGGCGCAGCGGGCGGCGTGGGCGCCGAGGGAGGAGGAGGCGGCGGCGGCGGGCCACCACCGGTCTTGGCGGGCGGGCCTCCGACAGCAGCACCGGCAGGCACCGAAGGCGCTGCGGCGGCAGGCTTCGGGGCCTCGGGAGGCGGCGGCGGGTCTGCACGCACACACACAAGCACCCTCGAGTGAGCAGAGGAGGTCACAGCTGCGGGAGCATGTGCTGCACCACGACATACTCTTGATCTCTTCGCGCGCAATCTCGAGCTGCGCCAGGATCATCTTGGCCTCGTCCTCTGCGGCGAAGTTGAAGCCCCAGATCCTGGGGCCGTCTTGGAAGTTGTGGAACATGTCGGTCGACTTGCTGTACTGGAAGTTGACGTCGAGCACCGCATCGACGATGCTCTGCACCGAACCAATGGCTTCAGCACGCCACGTCCGATCGACGACAAAATGGTGGCGACGATGACGCAAGCACGTACCTTGGCGGCGGTCTTGCCAACGAGGCGGTACGAGAACGGGTGCACGCACTTGACGAGCTCGAGCGAAACCATCGACGCATCGAACTGCTTCCATTGCTCGGCCTCGTACGTGTACACAGCGACGGTGGCCTTGCACACGGTGCGGAGGCTTCAGGCAGACAGGTCAGCGAGCCATCATCGCCACCCATCACCACACGACGAGCACGTAAAGGCGTACCCGCCACCAGCCTCGTACTCGCGCAGCACCTGCACGAGGTTCTTCTTCTTCTTCTTGTCGGCATACTCTGCCGGCGTCAGGCCCTTGGCGTTCTTGTGGCGCGGGTCGGCACCTGCCTCGAGCAGCGCCTTGCAGGCGTCGAGCGCGCCCGACTCGACGGCCATGTGCAGCGCCGCATTGCCCTTCTTGTCGGCAAGGTTGACATCGGCGCCCGCAGCGATGGCCTTCTTGATGCCGGGCACGTCGCCCTTGCTGCACGCCTTGTGCAAGTCCTTGTTCTGCTTCTTGTCCATGGTGCGTGCGTGTGTGAGAGAGAGAGGGTGGGTGCGAGTGTGGATAGCAGCGACACGCACGCACACACGCGATAGAGAGAGAGCGACGATCGAACAACAAGCGAGGAATGGCGCAGCCACCAGCGTAGCGCATCTACGGGCGCCCGGGGGACCTTACGAGGGCGCCATGATTCGTGCTGTAAAGCGGTGGCGAGCTTTATCTTACATCGCTGCTGCGATACCAATAACAAATAGAGTGCGCTCTCGACGAGGCTGAATAGATAGAGACTGAGAGAGAGAGAGAGAGAGAGAGAGAGAGAGAGAGAGTAGGGAGGGAGATAGTGATCACACTACGTGGTCGATCGCGATGACGACGAGGAGGTGGGCGAGGTCGTGGAGGTCGTCGTATTGCCGAGAAGTGCAAATATGCCCGCTGGCGGTGCGATGCTGTGTTTGCGTGACGCGCGGTCAGCGAGTGGCAGCAGTGGCAGCAGTGGCAGCAGGCATATTGACGTACAAGCACTCGTAGAACAAGTCGGACAACGTGCCCTCGGGCAGCAAGGCGGCGTCTCCTTGGTGCGAGCGCAAGATCGGTGGTGGAATCTGCAGCACGGCCAACAGCGGGTAGAACTGCGACAGGTTCGGCTGCTGCAACAGCCATTGCAGCCACGATTCGACGACATCGGTCGGCGGCGGCTCTTCGTGCGAGAACAACGACGACGACGTCGGCAGAATGATCGAGGCGCCTGAGCGTTCGGGATACGTGGCTTCGATCTGCGAGAAGAGCCATCGCAGGCGGCCGAGGTCAATGTACTGCGTCCAGTGCATGCCTCCTGTTCGCAGGCGCACGACGTATTCCTGCACCGTGGCACGTTGCGTCAGTGTACCTACACTCGTGCGGGGGCAGAGGCAGCGAGAGAACCACCAGCGGGACACCGGCAGGGCGACGACGTACCAATTCCGAGAGATGGTGAATGTGCGACCAACTGCGGCGCAACTTGGGCACGCGAACCAAAATCGCGTCCTGTACCACGGCGCAGCTGCTGGCCGGCAGCTTGTAGAGCGTCAGCACGGCGCGCAACTTGGTGTGCAGCACGCTCAGGCTGCGCAGCTGCACGTGGAGCTCCGAGTCGGCCGGTATCTCGATCGGCACGCTGCACGACACGCCGTGGCGGTTGCCGAGCTTGGCCTTGTTGGTCGACAGCGTGCTGCCGTCGGTGATCGAGCACACCGATGTGCGAATCGACGCCTGCTGCATGGCGCGCACCGAGCCTTGGATCTGGCCCACGAGGCAGTACGAGCCCTCGGGCAGTGCCATCACCTCGTGTAGCTCCTTGGCCGACACGTCGACCGTCTTGGAGAACATCTCGACTGCATCCTTGGGAAGGCCCTCGATCACCGCGGGGCCTCCTCCTGCCGCCGTTGCGCTGCCGCCGCCACCGCTGCTGCTACTACCGCTGCCACCAGCTGCCGATGATCCCGAGTTGCTTCCAGAGCCAGTGGCATTCGTCGAGGGCAGGTTTCTGGAGCGCAAAGTGACGAGTGAGTGAGTAAGAGTGCGAGTAAGAGTAAGGTGTTGGTGACACATACGGATAAACGGCCAATCCTGCATAAAGGAAGCAATCGTCGTCGAACCAATGGTAGCACGGTGCTATCCACTCGCTACCCGACGGATGCGTAATGTGGATCGAGTGCAGCCACCAGGTATCGGGTTGCAGCGACGACAGCACGACCAGAATCGGTACTCCGACGTCGATACACTGAATCTCGCACTCGATCACGCCCTTCATCGACATGTGGTCGCGCTTGTGCAGGCGCGTCACCAGGTGGTTGCCTTCAGAGTACGCTTGTGTGCCGTAGATCGACAGCAGTCCGATCAGCGGCGCCACAAAGTTCGACTACAGATGATGCAGAAACATAAATAGGAATGTAATTTCTAACGCGTTAATCACCAAGTTCGCGTGCGAAGCGAGAAGCGAGAAGCGAGATGGGAGAGCAGCAGCAGCAGCAGCAGCAGCAACATCATCAACATACCGGCGACTTGGGAATGATCAAGCGAATCGTATACGTAAGCAAGACCGTTTGGCCCGCCGCAGTGTCGCTACTGGTGTCAGGGTATTGGCGGCGTAGATCGTACACCTCTTGGTCGTGGCGGTGCTTGAGCTGGTTGGCCACGAACTGCCGTTGAATCTCCTCGGTCACCAGCGGGCCTTCGATGGCGCTGCTGCTGCTGGTGGTCGCCGTGGCAGCGACTGGCGGCGCCGCGGTACTGGAAACTTGACGCAGCGTCGAGATGTTGCTGCGCAGCGAAGGCGACGACTGTGCCTTGTGCAGCTTGTTGGATGGAGCATTCGCCGAGGCGGCCGAGCTCGAGGCATCTCCAGCTCCGCCTCGCTCGTTGCTGGTGCCTGTAGAGTCCGACGTGAGTACCGACGAGGCGTTCGGCGGTGACTCGGCGGCTTTGCTCATGGCATTGATGGCCATCGCGATGCTCACGGTCGAAGTGCGCGTTCGGTCATCATGCGGCGATGCTGTCGATGATGACGATGATGATGATTGCGAGTCGGCCTCCAGTTGTTGTTGGTGTTGTTGTTGTTGTTGTTGTTGTTGTTGTTGTTGTTGTTGTTGTTGTTGTTGTTGTTGCTGTTGTTGGAGCTCGTGATGCTGCTGAATGTGGTACATGAGATTCGAGCTGAAGGGCGTGGTGTACAGGCTCGTGGTGTAGTCGAGGAACGAGATGCCCGAATCGCGAAAGTTCGAGCCCATTCCGGCACCGAGCGGCGGCGACGTAGCGCCAACGCCACCGGCCGACGCGAAGCGCTGGTGGTGCATCGTGAACGAGCCGTAGCGCGAGATGGCAGGCTTCGGCCGCAGGCTCTCGAGCAGGTCGGTGCCGCGATGCTTGCACTCGCACACGCCCTTGATTCGATTGCGGTTGGCCAAACGCGCAATCAGTGGGATGCGGCTACGGAGCTCTTGGAACAAGACATCGGCGCGGTCCTCTCCCTTGTATTCGGGCACACACGCAAATACCAAGTGTAGCTGTGGCGCGTGCGTGCGTGCGTGCGTAGATTAGTGAGTGAGTGAGTGAGTCGACAAGCGAGAGCTACGGCGAGACGTACCGCCATCAAACCGCCGTATTTGAACATTTGATGCACGATTAACTTGTACTCGTGCAGCGTAAAGTGCTTGCGTATCAGCAAGCCGACCGCCATCGACTCGACGCCCAGCTCGCGCAACTCGCCATCCATCTTGGCCGTGTCCTCGCTAGTGGGCGTGTGAGTGAGTGAGCAATCGACGGCACGACTAACTCACGTTGCCGTACCGAATCGAGCGTATCAAGGTCATGGATCGTTGCGTGGCTTCGGTCTCGGACGAATCGCGCAACTGCCGCAAGAGCGCCGAGATGTTGCTCATAGTGTCGAGCATCTTGGCGTGCACGATGGCTGCCGCGTCGCTGACGGCCACCTTGCGACGCACCCACGGAAACAGCACACGATGCTCGAGCTCCTGGTGGCACCGAACCTGCACATAAGCCCAAACACACCACGCAGTAAGCCCCACATTGTTGCCAAGCGAACGATGCGAAACGAGGCGAAACGAGGCGACGTACCACAGCAGCCCAATCGCTCCACCACACCAAGATACTGCGCACCACTGGCTCGCGCGTACAGTCGGCGCCATCGATTGCCATCCGAAAGGCAGTCAGATCTACATTCAATAACAAGAAGAGTCAGACACAAGTGTAATCTCGCCGCTGCCACCACTGCCGCAGCTGCCGCCGCCGCCAACGACAGCGCAGCCAGAAGAAGAGGAAGGAGAAGCCAGAAACCGACCCTCGATGAAGCAGCTGTAGGCGCGTGTAAGCGCGTCCGATGGTGGAATGGCATGGAGCACCGTGTGACGATGGCTCGCCACAGCGCCTGTCGAAGCAGAAGTGGCCATGGCTCGCAGCTGCCGCGTCACACACGCCCACTCACACGCACAGCAATAGCGAGTGCGAGCACCAAAAGACACACAGAGCGAGAGAGACCGAGATGGATGGACAACAGCAGCAGCGATCAAGCGAGAGAGAGCAAACAACAAGAGGAAGAAGAGCGAGAGAAGTAGAGAGCGAAGATCTGCGCAAATCCGCTTTCGGTGTTTCGGTGTTTCGGTGTTTCGGTGTTTCGGTGTTTCGCTCGTCGCTCAGCAACTATCGCTCCTCCTCTGCTGTTGTGCTGCTGCTCATTCTTCATCATCGTCGCGTTCATCAACCACCGCAATAGGCGATCGATCTCTCGATCTCTCGCCGCGCGACAGCAGCGCCGGTAGCACCGTAGAGCATGTCGAAGATCAAACGCGATGCGTACGTCTTGGCACAACTCGATGCCGTCGAGCCCATCCCGTTGCGAGTCGACGTCATCGACCGGCTCGTGTCGTTCATCTACGTGCATGGTACGCGCCAAGAGCGCGCCAATACCCGAACCTGAGTGAGTGAGGGAGTGAGTGACTGATTACGCTCATCCTCGGATGGCTGCGGTGCTCTCGTGGCAGGCCTCGAGATGGAGGGTATCTTTCGCATCTCTGGCAACAACTCTCGCGTGATGCAGCTCTGGCGCAGCCTCGACAAAGGTACGCGGCGAGCGAGCGGGAGCGCGCTCTTTCGCTCTCTCTCTCTTTCGCTCGGTGCTGACGAGCCTCGTGTGGCTCGTGCAACGAGCGCAGAGGTGCACGAGATCGATTTTACGGGCGTCTCGGTACACGACGTCGCAGGTGCCCTCAAGCTGTACCTCCGCAAGCAGAGCGAGCCTCTCGTGACCTTTGAGGTCTTCGAGCTGATCGGCACCTACGCCAGTACGTGGAGCTCGCCGCCGCCAGTGGCGCTCGATCTATCTCTGTCCCTGTGTACGTGGCTCTCTCACGCTGACGCTGACTCTCTGTTGTACCTGCAGAGAGCAACATGGCGAACGATATCTCGACCGACGAGCGTCTCTACAACTACTTGGAGTACTTGCGACGAATGCCTCGCCGGAATCAAGCCATGTATCGGCGCA